>Ga0180007_10002347_pt1 | contig 22789 bp, 16 predicted proteins | sample MM_PC_MetaG_FD_121122 | JGI IMG/M metagenome (GOLD analysis project Ga0180007, IMG submission 121122) | Groundwater microbial communities from the Aspo Hard Rock Laboratory (HRL) deep subsurface site, Sweden - MM_PC_MetaG | ecosystem: Environmental > Aquatic > Deep subsurface > Groundwater... | reverse complement strand
TCGATATACGCGACCCCGTCAATATTCGGATTGGGACGCGACTGTGCGATTTCACCGGCGATCTGAATCGAGGATTTGGCTTCCGTGCTGACAAGGGGAAGCGCATCTACCGCCTTGGTAATAAAGTCCGGGTACATGCGAAGACTGAAGTCGAAATCGGTGACCAGTGACTTGGCCGTCTCCTGCCCCACCCTGGGTTTGCGGTCCTGGGCTTTGTCCGACTTGTACAGCACCGTAGTACCGAGTTTGAAGTCTTTGCTGAATTCGTATTCGGCGCGGCCGCCAAAGAGAGTCTTTTTCTGCAGCGACAGGAACGGGGCATACTCGAATTCAACTTTGACATCGGCATTGGGATCATTGGCATCCGCATCCAGGATCTTGACCTGTCCGAAGTCATATTGAATGGTATAGTCGACATCCTTTTGCAGGATGCGGCCGTTCAAGGTTACTCGCTCGGACCCCTCGATGATGTTCGCTCGCCCGAGTTGAATCGTCTCACTGCTGGTTCTGCCGGACACTTCGATATAGTACTTGGACTTGTCAACCTTGTCCTGAGGGCTGGAGTAGTCGTATAGATTGGGGACCGTTTCACTGCCAAGGACCTCTTTGATAAACGGCTTGCGGTCCGGGAAAATGAGCACCTGCCACTCCGGATGCCAGATGTCGTAGTTCTTGTCCAGAACGCCATCGGGAGTTTTCACCTCCGGAGTGTTGTTGTTCTCCGTGTCCAAACCGAATACTTCGAGGTACGTTCTGGAGGTTCCATCGACCTCAAGGATATCCACCGAAGAGGTTGTCCCCTCGCGATTGGTCAGGCCATTAAACACCTTCAGGTTCAGGTCCTTGACTTCGTCAGCGGCGGGAATCCGATATACGTTGCGCCACATGAGGTCCCAGGTTTTGTGTCCCGGCAGGTATTCCTTCGCGCGCAGCGACTTCAGGTGGAGTATCGTCTCCCCGATCTCACCGACTTCGACCGTATCGGCGCCGGTGCGCGCAATCCTGAAGTACACACCCAGCGCCTTCCGTCGTGTTGTCCTGAAGTAAATGGCCCATTCGCTGAGACTGTCACCGGCATTGGGAACATCGTAGAGTTCAAAATCATTGCCGTCGAGCTCGCGCACCAGGATGGAGTCGGTCTGATCGGGAAACAGATCCCTGTTCAAGGGATCATAGTGCAGGAAGGCCGTTCGTGCCTGGACAAGACTGTCCCGGGTCTCTTCCAGCTCAAATACCTGAATATCAATGACCTTGTCGCCATCTCGGAAATCGTCGGGCCGACCTAGATCAAAAATACGGCCTTCCAGGTACTGGTTGTCGCGAATGTACTGCTTGCCGCCCGCTCCCCCGGATGACACCGTGGCGCTTTCCGAAGACCCCTTCTCCTGCGAGGCTATGGCTACCAGCCGGAGATTACCCAACTGGGCCTCGGCCTTGAGTCCGAACAGTCCCTGAATCCGAGCCGAGTAGCCCACAAATCGGGTGTTGGGAATACTGAGTGTGGTGTTGCCCGCTTCGATGACTTTAAGGACGTCATCGTCATCGCCTTTGTAGCGAATCAACAAACGGTTGGCCAGGGGAATATCGGTCTGGTTATCCTGCGAGACCTTGACCGAAATTTTGGAGCCGATGGTACCGGTGATATCAAATCGCGAGATCTGCTCCATGCTCAACGATGGAAACTTGCTTTGCTGATTTCCGATCGTGTTGACCTGATCGCTCCATTGCGACGTTCCTGAAAACGTAATACGTCGATACCCGGACACTCGCAGGTTGGCGCCGCCCTCGCCAAACATGCGATCAAACCGCTTAGGCAGATCCACACCGATCGATACTCCCTGGCGGCGACCGTCCCGCTGAGCCGCCATCAGCGACCCTTTGAACAAAGATCGGTAGGTGCTCTGCTCCGACTGGGCGGCACTATACGCCAGGTACTCATGGGCATCCACAGACACCGGCACAAGGGCTTTGTCGCGATGGAATTTCGTATTAAAGGTAAGGGAGTTGCTCTCGAAACTGGCATCTTCCAGCGTGGGATCAAAAATCATCGACCGGTGCAGGGTCGGCTGGGTGCGGGGATAGAGGGCCGCCGAAAACTCATCGGAGAACGCGGCATATGAAGAAACCACCCGTTCCGGTCGCTCCGGGTCGGGAGAGAATGTCGCCTGAAAGCCTACGCCCGAGGCATCGGCACCGGCACACACGCCAAAGACGGCGAGTAGAGCCAACAGGAGAGAATACAACCTGGCAGTCAAATCACCCACGAATGAATATGGTATAATGTCAATTCCACTTCGATAGAGACTGCTCGATATTCTTTCCTCCGGCAGGGGGTCAAATGTCACCCAGTTGCTGGACTTCTTCCTGCAAACGGATGCCAAATCTTTCGAATACCTTCTCTTTCAAGGTATCGGCGAGCTTTCGAATATCCTTCGAGGTAGCGCCACCCGAATTTACTATAATATTGGCGTGTTTTTCAAATACTTTCGCTCCCCCGATGTGCATTTCTTTGGCGCCCACTTCTTCCAGGAGCCTGCCGGCGGCCAGTTTGCCGTGTTCCTGGGTGGGATCAGGGATGTTTTTGAAAAAGCATCCCGCCGAGGGCAAATCCTCGGGGTGTTTGGTGCGGCGCAACTCGAGGATCTCATCTACCCGGGCCTGGATCTTCGTCTGATCGCCCTTCTGGAGTTGAAAGCGGGCACCGACTATTATCTCGTGAGTGGTTTTGAACCGGGAGTCCCGGTAAGCAAATCGGCCGTATTCCGGTCCTTCCCGACGGATAGATAAGTCGTTGTCAATAAAGGTGATTTGAGTCACTATCGAGCCGACATCGCCGCCGAAAGCGCCGGCATTGCCATAGATGGCACCGCCCACACCGCCCCATATGCCGGCGGCAAACTCAAGGCCGGTCAGCGAGTTGGAGGTGGCAAAATCGACCAAATCGGCCAGGTCTTCCCCGGCTCCGGCCTCAATGACTGTTTTGCCGTGCAATTTCAGGCCTCGAAAACTCGCCTTGATCACCAGGCCGTCAAAACCATCGTCAGAAACAAGCAGATTGGAGCCGCCGCCCATGACAAAATAGGGTATATCCAGTCGTCTGGCGGCCTTGATGGCCCGAATAGCCTCGCGCGCCGTTTCGGTGGATACAAACAGACGGGCTCTTCCCCCGGTTCGAAAACTCGTAAACTGGGCCAGATCGCGAGAAAATTCCAGATTTGTCCCGAATGCATCCAACAGAGACGCTATCGGCAGGTCGGGTCTAGGCGATTGTTTTTCAGCCATGTCGCTGTTTTCTTCAGTTGCTCGCAGGTATTGTCTCAGCAGCCACGCTCAAATTCGATAACACCTTCGATGTGCGTACGGATCCACAGTTTATACACCAAAAGGGTCGAATCGTGGCAGTTACCGCCGAGAATACCGGATTAGTTCTTATCAGTCTCGGGCGTTGCACTCCCGGTTGTTGTATCGGCTTCCCCCTTCGCCTGCGACACCTCGAGGTAGTTCATCCGAAGCTGATACAAATACGCATCCATCAGTTTGTTTTCGTCGTCGGTCAGATTGCCCTGCGTTTTGCGCTTCAGCATTTCCATCATATCGATAGTTGTTCTGGCCATTTCCAGATTCAGCTGGGTTTTACCGGTGAACGGATTGGGCACCTTTCCCATTTGTTGATTGGCCGACGTCTGCAGCGAAATAATCAACTGATAAAACGGCACATCGTATTCTGCCGACTGGTCACTCATATCATCTCCCGATACAAAACGTTACGCAGGTCCCCGGCTGCCTAGCCGCCTCCGAGGTTGACGTAGTGATTTCTCATTGATTGCTGCAGGTAGGAATACAGCCTCTTTCCGCCCGAGTCAAGCGTATCCACGCGGGCAAACAGTTTCTCCAGGAGATCCCTTGTCGCTTCCAGGTAATCCCGGTCCCGCCACAGATCGGCCACTCGCAACTCGGGCAAGCCGGATTGGCGGGCACCGAATATCTCTCCGGGACCCCGGAGCTGCAGATCGGCCTCCGCCACCGCGAAACCATCGGTGGTGGAAGCAAAATAATCCAGGCGTTGTCGGGCCATCTCAGATATCGGCGTTTGCGCCAGGGCAACGACGGTGGATTTCTTCTTTCCCCGCCCCACACGACCGCGCAATTGATGCAACTGGGCCAGACCAAACCGCTCCGCATGCTCAATCACTAACAGCGTGGCGTTGGGATTGTCGATACCCACTTCGATAACCGTTGTCGCCAGGAGAGCATCGATTTCACCGTCGCGAAACCGATCCAGTATGTCATCGCGTTCCTTCGCCTTCACCCGGCCGTGAACCATGGCCACCCGAATGTCCTTCAACAGACCGGCCGAGTGCTGTGCAAAAGCGTCCTCGACATTCTGCAGTTCCATTTGCTCGGATTTTTCAATCAGCGGATAAATGACGTAGGCCTGACCGCCCTTGCGGACCTCGTCGCGGATGTAGCCGAACACTTTGTCGCGCACATCGCTTGTGCGCCAGACTGTCCGAACCGGCTGGCGGCCCGGCGGGAGAACATCGATGGTCGAAATATCCAGATCGCCGTAGAGTGTGAGCGCCAGCGTACGCGGTATTGGCGTGGCGGTCATAGCCAGGAGGTCCGGGTCGGCACCCTTCGCGTACAGCCGGCCGCGTTGGTCGACGCCAAAGCGATGTTGCTCATCGATAATTACCAGTCCGAGACGCTCAAAGGAAACGTAGTCGTAGATCAACGCGTGAGTGCCGAACACCAGGTCAACCTCGCCGGCAGCGCACTGCTCTCCGATACGACGGCGCCTGGCCGCGGGAATGCTTGCCGTAAGCAGGGCCACTTTCACGCCGACACGGCCCAGACGTTCCCCCCAGTTGCGATAATGCTGTTCGGCCAGGATTTCGGTTGGTGCCATGAACGCGCATTGCAGGTTGTTACGAACGGCATGCAGCGCAGCCAGAACCGCCACGACTGTTTTGCCACACCCCACATCGCCGTGCATCAGCCGCGACATCGGTTTGTCCCGCCCCAGATCCGCGATAATTTCATCGGTGACTTTTTGCTGGGCTGAGGTTAGTGCAAACGGCAGATCGGCAACAAAGCCTTTAAAGACATCGTCGGGCGCCTGGTACCGATGTTGTTTGGTGGTCGCTTCCTTGTATCCCTTATGCTGGAATACCAGGTTCTGCAGCCGCAGGAGTTCATCAAAGGCCAACCGTCGCCGACACGTCTCAATCTGCTCCCGACTGTCCGGGTAGTGGGTTTTGCGAATTGCCGTGTCCAGATCGATCAGGCTATGCTTCGCGATCACTTTGGCCGGGAGATGGTCGACAATGGTTTCGGACAGGTGATCGTAGATGTAGGTTGTGACCGACCGCAGTCCCTTGCTGGACAGCCCCACCTTGTTGAGGTCTGATGTTTGCGGGTAGACCGGGATAATCCGTCCCGCATGGACCATCTGATCGGAGTCCTGATCGAGACGCTCAAGATCCGGGTGAACGATTTGCATGCCCTGGAAATACGATACTCGCCCGGTGGCGGCAAACACCTGGCCCTTTTTGAACAGTCTCTCCCAATACCTGATGCCACCGAACCAGAGCAACGCAATGTGCCCGGAGGCATCGCCCAGAATCACCTCGTAGCGTTTGCCTCGTCCGTGCAACACGCCGTGTGCTTTGACCTCGCCGACAATCGTCGCCATCTGGTCAATCTGGAGCGTATTGATCGCCACTACGTTGGTACGGTCGAGATAGTGACGCGGGTAGTAGTCCAGCAGATCGCGGACTGTGTTCATACCCATAGCCGCCAGCGCCTCGGCCTTTTTGGGGCCGACGCCTTTGACATATTGCAGCGGAGAAGTGAGCTTCAATTCTGGCACGCCGTATGGTGATACATGGCCGCGCCGCCGTCAATTACAAACCGACTGCTTGAGAATCTCATGTCAATTGCGTCAGGAAGGCCTTTTGTATATATTCCGGGCGGAAGAGGATGTCGTCTGGTGGCGGTCCCGGCCTTCAAAGCCGTGTGGGGGGCAAGTATATTGTCCCCGGTGGGTTCGATTCCCACCCCTTCCGCCAATTATCGGCGTCCGAAATCCGCGGCGATCATGTTTCCGGCCGCCGGATTTCCGGCCCACGACATCCCTGCTCATTGGTTTAGCGGGTGATGCGATCCGGCATCTTCGACGTTCACCATTTTAGGCGGCGACAAATAAACTGCCGGCTCGCCGGCATTGTCATACAGGGAGCGTCTTGTCTGCGCCCGTAGGAGCGAGGCAGAGTTGTGAGACGCTGTTGAGAAAGAGGTGAAGCCGTGAAAACGTTTGTCCTGATGACCAAACTGTCACCGGAGGTGACGGCCAACATGAAGGATCGGGCCGAAATCGGCGCGGCCTGGCTGGACCAGGTGCATGAAAAATGCCCGGAAGTCAAGTTTGTCGCGCATTATGCGCTGCTGGGAAGCTTCGATTCAATGGACATCTATGAAGCGCCGGACGAGGAAACAGCGGCGAAGGTCTCAATGATCAGCCGGTCCCACGGCGCGCTGGTCGCCGAGAGCTGGACCGCCATTCCGTACAAGCGGATGGTTGAACTGGCGAAGGAAATCTGATCGAGCCGAACCCTGGGGTCGAGAGAACTCCGGCGTGACCGGACCCTCAGGGATCATCTTTCATCTGACTCCCCGGCCCAGGTCAGATGCGGGGCTAGAACCAGTTCAGCTCGCGTAGTTCGGGGATTTCGGCCCGGAGATCATCGGCGATGTACTCCAGTTCATCGACCAACTCTTCAATCTGGTCGGCCTTCTCCTCGAGTTTCTCGGCCTTGAGTTCCAGCTTCTCGGCGTCGCGTTCCATCTCTCGCTCGAGATCATCGGTGTCGTAGTTTGACGACAGCAGCTTAAACACACGTCCGATGGCCGACAACCCCAGCTTGGCACCCTCAAGGCCTATTTTGGCCCCTTCCTTGCCGATCTCCATGGCCTGGACTCTGACATCCATGGTCAGGCCGTAGAACTGCGCCAGAAGTTCCTCCTGCCGATCGTTCGTGACGATTTTCTTGCCGCCAATGTACAGGTCGTAGTCCGATGTGATCTCCACGCGGGTGCGATCCCGGCCCTTGTGGCGGATCTGCAACGTGCCGTCTTTTTTGATTTTGACGCTGATGTCATCGTGATGATACGTGTCCCACGTGACGTACGAGTCCGATGCCTCGTTGGATTTGCTGCCGGCCCAGGCCGAAAGAGGCAGGGCCAGCAGGCCCACGAACAGCCAGATCAGGCCCGCGCGGTGTCTCAATATCGACTTTGCCATGGTAGGTTTCCCTCGTTGCCAGGATAACTCAACTATCCCGTCATCCGCAGTACATCCCGGGAGGACAGGAAGACTCTCTTCTCTACCTTACGATAAACGGAATGGTAAGTTGCGCGGCAGGGAGCGTACGGTCAGGGGTGGGAAGTCTCGTCGGGCTTCGGTTCGGGATCAATGTGTATTTTGACCCGGGAGACATCGGAGAACTCCTCCTGGAGACGTATTTTGACGTCGCGGGCGATATTATGTCCCTCGCGCACCGTCAGCCCCGGGTCAACCACAATATCCAGTTCCACGAATATCTGGGGACCGGAATAGCGGGCTCGGACATCATGGGCCTGTCTGACCCCGGCTACCGTCTCCGCACAGTCGTTGAGACGCGCGATCATCTCGCTGTCCGGGGCAGTATCTGCCAGTTCCTTGAAGGCCATCCAGACGAGCTTCACGCCCACCCGCATAATGAACACCGTGACCACCAGGGCGGCGTAGGAGTCGGCCAGATACCAATTCGGGTTGACGTAGGTCGCTCCCACGCCAATCAGAACGGCGATCGAACTGAGGGCATCGGATCGATGATGCCAGGCATTGCCGATCAAGGCATAGCTTTTGAGACGCCGACCGACTGAGATGGTGTACCAGTAGAGGACTTCCTTGAGTACAATGCTGGTCGCGGCGGCATAAATGGCCATCAGCGACGGTGTTGAGGCTGAATGATTGTATATGGCCGATATCGAACCGTAGGCCATTCCACCACCCACAATCAGCAGCACCATGCCGACAATCATCGAGGCTATCGTTTCGATTCTCGCATGGCCGTATGGATGGTCGTCGTCCTCTACCTGGCGTCCCCACTTGAGTCCCAGCAGGACAACGACATCACTGAATAAATCCGACACGGAATGGATACCGTCGGCCAGCAACGCCTGGCTTTTGCTGAGCAATCCGACCCAGATCTTAAATACGGAGAGCAGGACATTGACGCCCATGCCGATCCAGGTCACACGCATACCGGGAGTGGTACTCAGCACCGGGTCATTCTGAGAAAAGCCGTTAGGGATATCGGTCAGGCTCATAGGCGCAACATCGGTCTACGGTTGCCAAAACGCAAGTTTGGTTTTTTGCAAAAAAAGGGTCGTCGGTCTTCGAATTCCGGTCGTCTGATCCGCTTCAAATCGAACGGACAGCCATAGCAAACGGATCGTCGATCAGCAACTGTTCCTTGACGGTAAAGGCCTCGGCATACCGCACATTGACGACCTGACCGCATTGACGGGCCCGGGTTTGCATGAGGTCGAAGATACTGGTGCCCGGGTGGAAGATGTCCTTCCGCGATTCAGGCAGATCAAAAAGATTCCGGCCGGCTTCCATGGCCTCGAGTATAGGTGCCGGATCACCGAATTGTGATCGATAGGCAGCCACGGCCTGCACTTTGCGCTTGAAAGTGTCTGAAATATCGACAAAAAACGAATGATCGCTGTTCCTGAAGTACGAGACATAAAGAATCTTCCGGGGACGGTGCGGTTGACCGCTCAGCGATGCTTTTTTCAGGCCGGCCAGAAAGCAGGCATCGTATCCAAGGCGGCTGCAGGCCAGATGATCCGGGTGACGTTGCTCCCAATGTGGCAGGACAACCATCTCAGGGCTGGTGTCGCGAATAACCTGGGCCAGCTTGAGGCGATTTTCACGCGAAAACTCGACCGCAGAATCCTGTAGATACAGGTTCTCTCGGTATTTCAAGCCCATAATCTCAGCGGCCTCGGCGGCTTCCGTGGCCCGATCATGTTCGGTACCGTGGGTTCCCATCTCGCCCCGGGTAAGATCCAGCGCTCCCGTGCGACGGCCCAGATCGGCCATTTTGATCATAAAGCCACCACAGGTGATTTCTATGTCATCGGGATGAGCCGCAATCGCGAGAATGTCAAGAGGAGTGTGCGCCGCCATCGATTATCTCCTGGTAGTAGGTCTCATACTCGGTAATGATCTTTTCCGCCCCGAACCGTTCGCGCGCTATTCGTGCCGCTGCCTGTCTGAACTCCTGCAACCGCTTTGGATCGGACAACAGCGATACTGCCGCCCGGGCCATACCGGTGGTGTCCCCTACCGGCAGCAGAAAACCGTTTTTGCGGTCGCTGATTACCTCGGTCAGACCGGTCCCGGAGGTGCCAATTACCGGTACCCCGCAGGCCAAAGCCTCCAGGGCCGCGAGTCCGAACGACTCTTCTTCCGACGGCAACAGGAACAAATCCACGCACGGCAGCACGGCCTCTACCCGGCTCTGGTTCCCCAGGAAGATCACTCTGTCATTGAGTTTCTTTTTGTTTATCTGACGACGGGCCAGGATCGTGTCGGGACCTTCACCGACCAGCAAGAGCTTGGCGGGAAGTTCCTCTGCGACTTTCTCAAAAATGTCGATCACATCCAGCGTTCGTTTGACCGGTCGGAAATTGGAGATATGGGCCAGCAGGAACTCACCGTCGGCAACAAAGTCCTTGCGATGGCATCGGCTTGTCACCGGTTTGAACCGCTGTTCGTCAAAGAAATTGTGGACGACCCGGATTTCCTTTTTAACACCAAACACCTCGGTGGTTTCATCGGCCAGGTATTTAGACACGGCCGTGATACCGTCGGAAGCGTTGATCGAAAAGCGGGTGATGTCGAAGTACGACGGATCGGCGCCTACCAGGGTGATATCGGTACCATGCAGGGTCGTGATGATTTTCGGGAGTTTTTTCCCCCGGCTCTCCAGAATCTGGCGGGCCAGATAGGCACAGGTGGCATGGGGCACGGCGTAATGAACGTGCATAACGTCCAGGTTGAAGTTGCGGGTCACCTCGGCCATCTTTGACGCCAGCGCCAGCGTGTACGGCGGATATTTAAACAACGGGTAGGCCGTGGTTTCAACGCCGTGGAACATCAGGTTCGCCTGGTATTGATCCAGACGGAACGGCAACGCGTAGGCAACGAAATGGACTTCATGGCCGCGAACGGCCAGTTGCTGGCCGAGTTCCGTGGCGACAATGCCGGACCCGCCGGCCACCGGATAACAGGTTATTCCTATTTTCATCTACGGGGTAAACTCCGAAAGACAGATCAGTTGGTGACGTGTTTCCTCGCAGTCCATACGATCGTATACAAACGATACTACCGACATGCCGTACTTGGCCAGGAAATACGAGAAGTTAAGGGACCGCTCCTGCAGTCCTCGATTGGTATACAACCCATGATACATGCGATACATGCGATCACGGGAGTCCTGACTATGCCGTTTATGCGCCGAAAACACTTTCTTTTCGAATCCTTTGACCGTGAAGTCGATCTTACCGTGAGTCTGCTGGGCCACCCGCTGCATGACCGGATCAAACTTGAGTACGGCCGCGCTGAATTTCTCGAACTCCTTTTCTATGACCGTGCGAAGCTGCAGGAAGTCACTCTCCAGACTATTGGGGAAAGTCTTTGCCAGCACGCGGTTGATAATCTGCTCCACATCGCCGGTCAGTTCCTCAAAGGCAATGTCATTCTCCCTGAGTATCTTGCTGAAGCGCTGTTCCATCAGCGTGAGCGTCGGACGAGCCCGGTGGACCGGCGCCGGCAGGCCGAAGTGGCCGAAAAGCGGGTTCATTTGGGCCAGATAGGCAACCTCCGCCGGTCCGCCCTTCTGGGACAGAACCGGAAAGAGATAGGACTGGAACACGGGGCGTGTCATGACATCGGGAGAGAATTTCTCGGGATGTTTCTCAATGCGTTCCAACAGCTCATGCCGCGTGAAGGCCTGTTCACCCACCTCGCAATCATCTCCCTGACAATGTACCGGCAGACGGCCGTCGAGGTTGTAAAACAGGTGACTGGCATCCTCGCTCTTTTCAACCTGCAGATGATACCCGGCATCAACGATTGCCTGATTGGTACGGGTCAGCGACTCCCGGATGGCTTCACGATCGCTCAGGATGGTTTTGAAGAACGGGATGGCATGACGTTTCACGCGGTCATCCACAGGCGAAAACAGAACCAGGCCGTACTCCGCGGTCAGGGTCGCCATGAGCTTACCAAAAGCCGTGACCATGGTGTCATTCGGCGTGTAGCAGCGGTCGATCAGCCTGTAGAGGTCATCGGTGAAATCGGTCTCCCCCAGGGTCTCTTCCAGCAGAGCCCGCACAGCATCCAGGGCCTCGGCATCGGCAAGGCGCACTTCGCCGATAGGGAGTCCTTTTTCCGGCGGACCATCGTAGGTGAGTCGACAGGGATCCATCTCACGACAGAGAATGTACGTGTGATTGGCCTCGTCAAAATCATGATCGTCGCCGGCAATCCAGAACATCGGAATGACCGGTCGTTTTAGTTGCTCCTCGTAGAGCTGCGCAGCTTTGACCACGGCCAGCGCCTTGGTGAGTGTCAGCCACGGCCCGCCGTACAGGCCGGCCTGCTGTCCGGCGAACACGCACACGGCCCGGGGATCTCTCAGCCGGTCGATATTGGCAAAAGTCCGGGATGATGCCTGATAGGTCGTGTTTTGATCGTGGAGGATTTCCGCCATCAGTTCCCGGTCGTATGGAATCGTGTCCAGTTGCCCGGCTACCTCAGGCAATGACCTTGCCAGAAAAAAGCCGCTGGCCGGAGGGGATCCGGCCAGGGCATCAAGGTAGAGTTTGCTGTATCCCAGCGCCTCGGGCGCTACCAGGTCATTGTTCATGGACGACTGCTTTTTCGCCAACAGGTTGGTCATCCCGTTTTTTCCTTCTGAAACAACCCACAAAGTCATCTACGATGGAGTAAACCACCGGCACCACGACCAGCGTCAGCAACGTAGATGACAACATGCCACCGATCACCGCCTGGGCCATCGGTGCTCTTAGTTCGGCTCCGGGACCAAGCCCCAGGGCCAGCGGCAGCATTCCAAACACGGTCGCAAAGGTCGTCATCAGAATCGGTCGGAGTCTGATGGGACCGGCCGCCAGAATGGCCGTTGTCCTATCAACACCCTCGGCCCGCCGTTGTTTCACAAAATCAATCAGCAGGATGGCATTCTTGGTCACCAGTCCCATAAGCATGACGATACCGATAAGCGTCATGATATTGATCGAAGAACCGCTGATCCAGAGAGCCAAAATAGCGCCTATCAGCGATAACGGCAATGACAGCATAATAGAGAACGGATCAAAAAACGACTCGTACTGCGATGCCAGAAGCAGATAGATAAACACAATCGACAGGATCAGGGCCCGGAAGATGTTCTGGAATGACTCTTCCATGAACTCCTGTTCCCCGACCGGCCCCACCGAGTACCCGGGCGGCAGTTGGATGGTGCTGTCGATACGCGCCTGGGCCTCGTTGGTCACCGACCCGGCAAAAGAACCGAAAAGCGGGTTGGCGTTGACACGCACTTCGGGCTGGCGGTCATACCGGGTGTATTCGCCGATGGCCGTTGACTTTCCGAATTTCGCCACCCGGTCCACCGGCACCAAAAACGTTTTGATCCCGATCACTTCCTTACCAGATTCAACGAGAATGCGACCGACCGCCTCTTCAGAATTGCGATACTGCTCGTCCAGACGAACGCGAACATCGTAATCCTGATCCCCCTCTTTGTACTGGGTGACCACCTCGCCCTCAACCAGCGAACGGATGGTCTGGGAAACCGACAACACATTGACGCCCAGATCATCGGCCAGCTGTCGGTCGACATCGATTTGCAGCTCCGGCTTGCCCTCTTCCAGGGTGTTGTCAACATCGATCGTCCCGGGGGTCTCCTGGACGATTTTCTGCACACGGTGAGCAATCCGCGCCAGTTCCTCGCGATCATCACCTCGAATGGAGAATTCCACCGGCTTATTGGATCCGCCTTCCGACGGTTCCACCGCCACGGCCACTTTGACACCGGGTACCGCGCTGATAAGGGTTCTTATCGAATCTACCAGGGCCTGGGCCGGCAGGAGCCGCGACTCGGCGTTGACCAATAACACCATGAGCAGTCCCTCGGTCACCGGGGTGTTTTCACCGCCGATAGTGACATAAAGGTCTTTCACTTCGGGCAGGTCCCGAAGAATCGCCTCCATCTCCGCAAAGCGGGCGGAAGTCGTCTCAAGAGTGGTGCCGGGAGGGGTCGTAGCCGTGATGTACACTTTGCCCTGGTCGGTCTTGGCCTGAAATTCCAAACCGATCAGATTGGCGCCAACGATGGCAATGGCCGCAAAGAACGTTGCTGTGGCCACGAGCATTACGAGAATCCTGTGTCTCAGGGAGAACTTCAGCAGCTTCTCGTAAATGGGCTTCAACGAGTCGAACGCAATGTTCCAGACGTTTAGCGGGCGTCGGATCTTCAGCCAGACACGCCACCATCCTGTCGCATTGGCCGGATTCAGCTTTTCCGGATCCTCGGTCGGCGCCCCGGTACGCGAGGCAATCATGGGCACCAATGAAAAGGCCACAAAGAGTGAGATCAGCACGGCAAAAGCCACCGTCATACCAAACTGGTAAAAGAAGCGCCCGATGATACCTTCCATGAAAGCTACCGGCAGGAACACAACCATAATGGCAAAGGTGGTGGCCATAACGGCCAGGCCGATCTCCTCGGTGCCGGCCAGGGCCGCCTTGAAGGGCGACTCTCCCTCCTGGATGCGGCGGTAGATATTTTCCACCACCACAATAGAATCATCAATAAGAATTCCCACGGCCAGCGACAGCGCCAGCAGGGTCATGAAGTTGATAGTAAACCCAAGAAACTTCATGATCGTGAAAGTCGCGATGATGGAAATCGGAATGGACAGTCCGGTGATGAGAGTCGGCCGGAGATCAAGCAGAAAGAGAAAAATCACCAGCACCGCGAGAATCGTACCGAACATGATATTGAACAGAATCTCATGAATCGAATCGTTGATATATGTCGAGTTGTCATTCACGATATTCAGGATAACGTCGGGCGGCAGCTCATCCTGCAAACCGGCCAGTTGCTTTTTGACACCGTCGGACAGGTCAACGACATTCGCGCCGGACTGTACGATAATATTCATGGCGACCGCGGCCTCACCGTTGAGACGCGCCAGGGAACGTTGTTCCACAATCGTGTCCCGCACCTGGGCGACATCGGAGAGATACACCGGTGTACCATTGTGGTTTTTTACCACGAGGTTGCTGAACTGATCTACCGAGGTCAGCTTTCCCTTGACACGCACGATATATTCGCGGCTCGCCTCATCAACGCGACCGCCGGGTATCTCCAGATTGGATGTCATCAACGCCATCTTGACATCATTGATCGATACCTGATAACTCTCCATGCGGAAGGGATTGAGGACCGCCTGGATTTCACGTTCCTTGCCACCGAGAACATCGACTGATCCCACGCCGGTCACCGCCTCCAGGCGCGGCTTGATACGGTCCTTCACCAGCTGGGTGATCTCCCGCTGGGTGCGACGGCCCGACACGGTGATCGACATGACACCCTGGGCATCCATGTCGAACTTACTGATAATGGGCTCTTCGATATCATCTGGAAGCTGGCCGCGAATCTGCGACACTTTGTCGCGCACTTCCTGGGCCGCTTCAGCAGCCGGGACTTCCAGCTCGAATTCCACGAAGGTGTACGTGAACCCCTCCTGGGCCTTTGATATGATGTGCCGGATGCCGGAGATCTGGTTGACCGCTTCCTCGATTTCACGGGTGACATCGGTTTCTATCGTTTCGGCCGATGCGCCCGGATACACGGTTTGCACCACAACAAAGGGGAATTCAACATCGGGCCACATTTCGACCGACAGGTCGGTATATGAAAACCAGCCCAACACCAGCAGGGCGGCAATCATCATGGTGGCGAATACGGGCCGACGTACGGATATGTCAGATATCTTCATTACAGGACCTGTTCGTTCAGTTCAGTAATATTAGTGGGTACCCCGTCTTCGACGTAATTCTGTCCCAGGGTAATAAGTGTGTCGCCGGACTTCAGTCCGGACGTAACCACCACCTCGCCCAGCAGGTCGGCGCCGAGAGTCACCACCCGGGGCTGGGCCTTGCCGTCGACAATGGTATACACCGTCTTTTTGTTGTCCAGTTCCAGCAGCGTCTGCCGGGGGATGGCAATTACCCGTCCCAGTCGCTCCTTGACGATGTGGACCCGCACAAACATGCCGGGAGCAAACATCCCTGCGGCGTTATCTATCAGCGCTTCCACCTCGAAAGCGCGCGAGATCGGATTAGCCGACGAAGCGACGGTAACGATAGTTCCGTTGGCGGTACCCGCGACCGCATCGCTGCTGATCCGGACCTGGCTGCCGGCGCGGAACTCCACGACATCATTGGCATTGACACCAAAACGGACACGCAGATTCCGGGTGGTGGCAACGGTGGCCAGCGCCTGTCCCACGTGGACCTGATCACCGGGGTTGACATCAACCGAGGTCACCACGCCGGCGATTGGTGTTTGCACCTCGACCAGACGGTTGACCGCCTCAAAGGCGGCCCGGCTGACTTCGAACGAAGTCCGGGCAGCATCAAAATCCAATTCCGAAACCGCGCCTTCCTTGTAGAGAAACTCCATCTTGCGGTAGGTCTTTTCGGTATTGAGAAAAGTCGCCCGTGTTTCGCTGTACGAGGTTGAGGGACCGGTCTTGTCCAACGATACAATCACCTGTCCGGCGGTCACGGTCCGACCTTCATCGACCCAGATACTGTCCACGGTTTCCGCCAGTTTGGCGTACAGCACCGCCTGGCGTTCACCTTCCAGGCTGCCGGTGTAGGTGGCCAGGACTTCGCGGTCCCGTTCCTGCAGCACCAAAACCTTGACCGCAATACTCTGCACGGTCTGTTCCTGCTGCTGTTCCTCCTGGGCACATCCCGCTATCAGCAGGGCTGTTATGGTAAGCACAATTGATATGGTAAGCGTTCTGTGTCTCATCTCACTTCGCCTGTATTAAAGATCAATGTTCGTAGCCTGTCTTAGTTTAGCCCGGGCAATCCGGAAGCCGTAAAGCGCGGCGGCACGGGCCGTGCGCGCCCGAATCAGGGCCGATTGTGCCGAGAGCACCTCCAGTTGAGTGCCGACTCCCGACTCAAAACGTAACTGAGCAATCTTGTGTCCCTCTTCGGCGGACGCAATTGTCGTCCCCTGGATATCCAGTGATTTTTTGGCCTGCAGCAAAGCCGTGTAGGCCTCCTCCACCTCGAGTCTCACATTGTCCCTGGTCTGCTGAAGGTTGAGCCGGGCCTGATTGTGCTCGGCCTTTCGCTGGGACACATAGCCTTTTGTGCGACCGCCGTTGAAAAGCTCCAAAGAAACGGTAATGCCGGCGGTCCACGACGATGACTCGTTCTCCGTCATAGTCCAGCTATCCGACGCGGACTGCCAATCGTAGGCCCCGACCGCGTCGAACGATGGCCAGTAGTCGGCCCGGGCCACTTTGATCGCCTTCGCGGAGATCTCGACCAGGTGCTGTGCCTGAATCATCTCCGGTCGGCCGGCCAGAGCCTGCGCAATCAGGTCCGGGAGCGCGGGCAGATTTGCCAGCGAGGTATCCCCGAGGTCCTCGATAACCGTCACGGGTTCATCGAGTTCAATCCCCAGAAACGACAGCAGCCGTTTCTCGGACAGGTGCACCTCAGCCTCCGCGGCAATCTTCTCGGGCAAAACATTCTGTCTTTCTACCCGGGCGCGCAGTAGCTCGTACTCCGACACCATGCCCTGATTGAATTGCTTTTCGACGACCTCCAGATTGGCTGTGTTGGCTTCCAGCGCTTTATCCCATACTTCAAGCTGCGCCCGAGCCAGAGCCGTGGCATAAAACAGCTGTTCCGCATTGAGGATTACACCGTCTTCCACCTGATCGGCAATGGCCTCACTATAGGCTTCGTACCGTTTGGCTATATTCAGAGCAGTGAACACCTTGCCACCGTGCCAGATAGGCTGTGATACGGACACCCGCGTCCCGAAGGAGTTCTTGAATCCGGTTTGCAGTTCCATCGTCTCACCGTTGGCGATAAAAAACACCTTGGGAACGGTGAAATTTCTGTTATAGCCGCCGCTCAACGACACATCGGGGAGGGCATCGCTCCAGGCCTTGGTGATTTCGGACCGGGCGATGTTAACATCCTCCCGGGCCGACAGGAACGTGCGGTTATGTTCCAGCGCCAGACGCCGGACGTCCTGAATGGTCAGCGCCGTCTGACTGGAGACACTCGCCGCGACACACAGTATCACGACGATACCTGTGAGAGCAACGGCCAGTCCCGATGAGCGGAGTTGAACCGGATGAAACATTTTGGTCATGCTACCCCCGCCTTTTCCCTGCGATCTTTATGCAAGCTTTTCACCAACTCGTCAAACATTTTAATCTGCACCTTCAAGTCTATGGAGTCCGCGCGGGCGCTTTTGCGTGCCGCCAACCCATCATAATAGCACATAGTGAAATCGGTTACCGTGCGGCGCTCGCGAAGCGTCCGTCCGTATGCCGGATTCATCCCTTTTGCCAGAGTCTCGCGTATCTGGAGATTGCCGTCGGCAAGGTACCGTCCGATTCTCGGGATACGGAGTGCCTGAACCCAGAGATCGACAATATTGCGAAATTCCCTGAGATCATCGGACTTATGGGAGGCCACCAGCGCCTCCAGTATGTCGGTGGGGGTAAAATCTCCCCGTTCGACAAGTCCGGCCAGAGCCGTTTCGTAACAGCGCCCGATATCAAGCATCAGCTCGTACAGGATGTCTTCCTTGCACTTGAAATGGTAGTACACGGCTCCCTTGGTCAGCCGGGCTTCCCGGGCAATCATCTCCGTAGTGGTCCCCCGATACCCCTTGCGGATAAACAGCTTACGGGCGGCGGTCAACAGCTGGTGCCGGCGTTTCTCCGGCGGCTGTTTTGGACTTTGCTTGATTTTGGCCATGAGACTCTTTCCTGCGATAGTTCCTACCTACCTCCCGGTATGTATATAATACCTACCGGAAAGTATCTAAATACGCCATTTCTACGATCCGTCAAGCACATTGTTTCAACAATATTGACAGAATTGCCGATATCCGCGTTTTCTATGACGGATTGCCTGGCGATTAGATTAGTGTTAAGAACGTGAAGCGGTCGGGATCAGAGCCACTTGCGCTTCTTGAAGAATAGTATCATGCCCACCATGGTCACCAACATCACTCCCAGGGCGATGAAATAGCCCTGTTCTATTTTCAGTTCGGGCATATTGGCGAAATTCATACCCCAGAGACCGACCAGGAATGTCGGTGGAATGAAGATGGCGGTCAGCAGGGTCAGCACTTTGATAATCTCATTGGTGGTCGTCGATACCGATGAGTAGTACACTTCCTGGGCCGAATTCAGCAGTTCCTTGTGGGTGTCCGCAATCTCGTTTACGCGTACCAGGTGATCGTGAATATCGGAGAAGTAGACACCCAGATTGGGTTTGATCAGCTCATAGTGCTGCCGCGATAGCTGATTGACCAATTCCTTTTGCGGCATGACGATTCTTTTGAGCTGGACAATATCCCGGCGCATGGTAAAAATCGACTTCAGCGTGTTGTCATTGTAGTTGCCGAGCAATTCGTCCTCGATCTGGTCCACCTCGTACTCGAAAATATCCAGGGTGACATTGTAGTTGTCCACCGCGGCATCAATTACGTTGTGGAACAGGTAATCACTGCCCCGGGCTATCACCCGGTCTCCCCGCTCCGCCCGGCTGTACAGATAATCGAAAATACGGTGATCGTCGTAATGCACTGAAACCATCGCGTTTTTGGTCAGGAACAAGTCAAGCTCGCTGATTTTCAGTCCCTCTTCCCGGCCGATGTAGTCCACCAGGTGAAACACAAAAAACAGGTAGCGCTCGTAGTCATCGATTTTGGTGCGCGACTTCTCGGAGATTACGTCCTCAATAGCCAGCGGGTGGAACTTGAAGTCATGCGTCAGCACATAGGACTCTTCGTCGGTAGGCTTGCACATGTCCACCCACAGCACAGATCCTTCCACGTGCATCAGCTTGTCGAAATCTGCGATCCCCTGGATAACCTGCACACCTTTGTCCGGGAGGTAGTAGAAGGATTTGATCATACCTGTTCCTCCTCGATGAACGTCCCTTCTTCATCGATCTGGTCAAAGATATCGCGCTCGGCATGGCGTTCCTTGAGTTCCCTGATGGAGACCTTCTCCAGATGGAAGAACCAGGACCCCAGTGTGAACATGGGAAGAAGATCCAGCAGATGCAAGGCCAGTGCAAACAGGACAGCGTCGGAACGACCGACCGCAAAAGCAGCCAGTGAGGCCGAGACGGCGATTTCAAAGGTCCCGGCATTACCCGGTGTAATGGGCACCATCAGGACTATCGTGTTGATGATCATCACGGCTGCCGCAGCCGCAAACGGCAACTGGAAGCCGAAGGACAGCATGAGGAACCAGACAGCCATCATGTGCGCGGTCCAGAAAGCCAGGGACAGCGAAATAGTCCCGAACATGTGCTGGCTGGATTTGAGCAGTTCACAGCCTTTGGTGAACGACCGAATGAATTTCTTGACCGCAATATAAACACCCGGCCAGCGCGAGCGAAGGCGGCGATAAGCAACATTTTCGAGATTCTGGCGATAGTGCAGCAGAACGTACAGTGCCGCCAGGGCCAGAAGCGTGGTACTGGCCACGATCCAGCTCAGGAAGCGGTACTCCTCGGGGAACACGAAAGCAAACGAGGTCACCAGCATGAAAGCGATCAGGCTGATGGCATCAAAAAGGATCTCCAGGAGTATGGTCGAAAACACAAAGGTTTTGCGCAGATCCTGTTTCCGCGAGAAGAGGATAACCCGCCCCACCTGACCGGTGAGAGCAGGCATGACAATGTTGAGTACCTGGCCGGCCGAATACAACGTCACGCTGCGAGTCAGTTTGTCCTGCCGCTGACGCGAGATCATCAGACGCCAGCGAACACCTTTGAGGGCGATGAACAGAAAACTGGAAAGTATCGCCGGAATAAGGTAGTACCAGTTAACCCGATCCAGAAGTGCCGTCAGTTCCGAAACCTTGATATCCTTGACGCAGAAGCCCAGCAACGCAATGCCGATTATTGCGCCCCAGAACTGCTTTTTTCTCCAGAATGCGGGCATACTATTCCTGATGTTGCTCGGTTCAAGCAGACAAGATAGACCATTGACAGTGGGGTGTCAAATCAAATAAATAGAGAGGTTTTGCGTAAGCCGTTATATGACAGCGACTAAGTCCTTGCGAACCCAGCCCCGCCGCTTATTCTCGAAGAGGACGTTGTAGTAATCACCGGATTCGGACAACACCTCCACTATCAGACCCGGTGCGGCATCCAGTTCTTTGTCCGAAAGCTCCGAGGGTCCGGTGCGGACGATCGAGTTCTCGGTCAGGATGACGGCGTGTTGAGTCAAATAGTCGGTATTGTATTTGAAGGTCGTCAGAAACGACGTAATCATAAGCAGTGTCAGGGATATGGTGATACCAACCCGAACCGGTGAGCCTCTCAGATTGAGACCGTAGCGCACAATCAACATCCCGACAAAGAGAACAAAACACGCTGCCGCTATCCACGCCAGCAGATCCAGATGATAGGGGGCCACGATTGACTCCAGAAAACTGGTCACGGGGTTCAGTTTGACACCTTCCATCTGGATGGACGTAAACCGTCGAGCGAAGTCCAGATTGGTTTGTATGTCATCGTTCGAGGGATCCAGCCGCCTGGCTCGCATATAGTTCAGTACTGCACGGCCCAGGTCACCGCTGCGGAAGTAAGCATTGCCCAGATTGAAATACACGGCAGCCGATACCTGGCCTTCATCAAGAATACTCGAATACGATACGATGGCGCTGTCGTAATGCTTTGTTTCGTACTGACGATTACCATCGGCAAACAACTGAGCGATATCGGCCCGTGCCGGTGCTATCAAAACGAGACCAACGGTCAGCAGTCCGGCGAGGCGAGTCAACGTCTTCATATCAGAACCTCACCCCCTCGATGCGCACGATAAGATCCTCGGCCGTTTTGAGCGCCTCGTCAATATCGCCCTGACTCATTGATGCCGGCGCATAGCGCGCGAACCCGCATCGGTTCAGGAAGGCAACCGTGTCCCGGACCAGAAGATCATCGGTGGAACGGTCAGTCACCAGTTCAGCAACCTTCTCCGAGGTCAACCCGTGCGGAGATATATTCAATTTGTCTGCGATAAACGACAGGACCGCCAGATTGGTCTCACCAAAGAAATCTGCCGCCGTCTCGGTTTTCGCAAGCGTACGGGCTTTGGACAGTCGTTTCTGAGCCTGCTTCGAGGCCGCACGCGCACGCGCGTAGCCAACATCGCCGAGCAGTTTTTCACGACGACGGCGAGCTACCACGAGAGCCACCAGAGCCAGCACGGGAATGCCGTTCACCGCCAGGTACAGGGGGCTGTGGATCACCAGTTCGCCGGGCGCCCGCAGTATACCGGGTTCCTGCTTGATAAAGCGGATGTCGCGCGATTCGGCGCCGATAGTCATCCCACCGCCGCTGAAGGGAACATCAGGATCGACTGCGTAGCCCTCGGCCTTGTTGACAGTCAGCTTGATAGGGCGGCTTCGAATGGTATTGTACTTGCCTTTGGCCGGATCGAAATAGTTGAAAGTCAGGGCGGGAATCTCCAGTGTGCCCGGACGTTTGGGTATGAAGACCTCCTCGAAACGCTTCACGCCCCCCAGACGATCGTTATCCCTGGTGGCTTCCTCGTTGGACGAGGCCCTGTACACGCGGAAGTCCGGGTTTTCGGGAATATTCGGTTCCGCTACGGACTTGATATTGCCCTGACCGCTGATATCCACAACCACCGATACCGGCTGGTTAACATCAACCGTCATTTTGCTCGGGGTAACGTTCATAGAGAAGCGCCCCACCGTCCCGGTAAAATCGTCGGGGCGTCCCTCGGCCGGCAGCGGCCGGGCTTCAATCGTGATCGGCTGCGAACGGACAGTAACTTCCTCACCCCGCCCCAGGGCACCCAACCCGCCAAAGATGTTGCGGCGACGTTCCTGGGTGGCAAAAACCGCTTTGAAGGCGGTCCGACCAATGGTTAGTTTGCCCGTCTGGGTGGGAAACAGGGCGTATTTGACTTCCAGAACCTTGTAGTTCCGGTTGTTGATCTTCTGGTAATACGGTCCTTTGTTGCCCAGATACTCGGTCCAGAAGCCGGTAGTCTGGGGTGCGGTAACCTCGGGCGAACCATAGTGCTTGACCGCGGTGTAAAACCGCAAACTGAGCGTCACCTGCTGGTTGACGTACGGATTGGCATTGTCAACCGAGGCTTCGACGAAATAGTCCCGCGTGCTCCCGTCATCGGACTGCGCCGCACTTTCCAGTTCCGGAGCGGTCGACGATCCCTGGTTCAGGACCGTCAGGGTTACGGAGTTCCCCTTGTACCGATGGTTCTGATACACGGCGGATATGTTGTCAATGGGAAACGAACCAGCCTGTTGTGGCAGCAGCAGGTACCGGTAAGTTACCGACCCCTCCATTTTGCCGTTGATGATT
>Ga0180007_10002346_pt1 | contig 22789 bp, 18 predicted proteins | sample MM_PC_MetaG_FD_121122 | JGI IMG/M metagenome (GOLD analysis project Ga0180007, IMG submission 121122) | Groundwater microbial communities from the Aspo Hard Rock Laboratory (HRL) deep subsurface site, Sweden - MM_PC_MetaG | ecosystem: Environmental > Aquatic > Deep subsurface > Groundwater... | reverse complement strand
GGCCTCGCAGGTCGTGCCGCCGCGGGCCTCGTCGGGCGTAAACGTGTAAGTAGCGCGCCCTGCGGAGACGGGCGTGAAGGTGCCGCCGCAGGTGTCGGAGCCGCGGGTCAGGGCGACGCTGTGGCCGTCCGGATCGTCGCAGGCGATGTCATAGACGTATTCCTGATGCTCCTCGACCACGGTGGCCGGCGTCGTGGTAAACGCTGGATCGCGGTTGGCGCACGTGATGTGCAGCGCTTCCGAGTCTGACATGACCGGCGTGCCGTTGTCATAGGCGCGGATGGTGAGGTCGCAGGTCTCGTCTTCGGCCAGGCAGGTGAAGGCAATGCGCCCGTAGGCGTTGATGGTGGCGTCAAAGCTGCACGTGGAGGCCGTGATCTCATAGAAAAGGCTGTTGGCGGGCTGGTCGGGATCCTCGGCGGTGACGTCGAACTCGGTGGGCAGGGCCCAGGCGGCGTCGATGGACGCGGGGAGATTGGCGATGACGGGGGCCTGGTTGACCTCCTGGATGTTGACGACCTGCATCTGGTGCTCGGTGATCTCGGCGTCGGCGCAGGACAGGTGCAGCGTGCAGGAGGTGCCACCCTGGCTCTCGTCGGGGGTGAAGGAATATACGCCGCTTCCGCCGGCGGAGGTGAACTCCCCGTAGCAGGTGTCGCTGTCGCCGATGGATAGCGTGACGTCGTCGCCGTCAGGATCAGAGCAGGCGGCGGAGTAGACGTACTGGGTGTTCTCCTGGGCGCTGGGTCCCGGGGTGGTGGTGAAGGTCGGTCGCTGGTTGCCCATGCCGGTGCACAGGTCCGTGATGAACCGGCAGTCGTCCCCGCAGGAGAGGGTTCCTCCGTGGTAGCCCTCGGAGCGGCAGGTGGCGTCGTTCAGATCGTCGCCCTCGCAGTCCTCGGCGTACATCAACTGGAGGACGCCGTCGCCGCAGAAACCGCCGCATTCCGTAAGGTTGAAGGTGCAGTCGGCGTTGCAGGCCAGATGCCCCACGCTGTTGTAGTGCCCGAGGGTGCCGCAGGTCGTGCCACCGAAGTCCGTGCCGTCGCACTGCTCGGACGGATCAAGAAAACCGTCGCCGCAATGCCCGACAGACTTCGTGTCCGCGTCGCAGGCCACCTGGAGCAGCGCTGAGAAGAAAAGCAGCAGCAGCAGCCGGCTGGGGATATGGGCGGAACTTAGCGTGCTTGTAGTATGGATTTGCATGACTTTCTCCTGTTTGTGCACCAAGGCAACCTTGCGACAATTGTATGGAGGGGAAGATTTTGATCAAGCCAATATTTATAAATGTATGAAAACAGAGTATTGAGAGGAAGATACTACCCTAGTTGACGTCCGCAAGAGGATGACGGCACCAAAATAATTGATGTCGCACATTGAAATGGGCCCACCTCTCGGGGTATCATGCCCGCCGCGAAGGAGACCACGGATGGATTTCACCCTGCATCAACTGCTGCACACCATGATGGAACAGCGCGCGTCGGATCTGCACATCACGACCGGATCGCCGCCCCAGTTGCGCATCGACGGGCGCCTGATCCCGCTCAAGACCTCCAACCTGATGCCCGACAACACCCGCGAGTTGTGCATGCAGGCGCTGACCGACCTCCAGAAGGGTATGCTCGACAAGAACCACGAGGTCGACTGCTCGTTTGGCGTGCCCAACCTGGGCCGCTTCCGCGCCAACGTGTACTACCAGCGCGGGGCCGTGGCCGGCGCGTTCCGGTTCATCCCGTTCGAGATCCCGGCGCTGGACTCCCTGGGGCTGCCGGCCAATGAAATCCGGCCGCTGTGCTTCAAGACCCGCGGCCTGTTCCTGGTCACCGGCCCCACGGGCTCGGGCAAGAGCACGACCCTGGCCGCCATGATCGACATCATCAACATGGAGAAGCGCTGCCACATCGTCACCATCGAGGATCCCATCGAGTACCTGCACAAGCACAAGAAGAGCCTGGTCAACCAGCGCGAGATGCACCAGGACACGTACTCGTTCCACGCCGCCCTGCGCTACCTGCTGCGCCAGGATCCCGACGTGGTGCTCGTGGGCGAGATGCGCGACAAGGAGACCGTCGAGGCCGCCCTCGAGATCGCCGAGACCGGCCACATGGTCTTCTCGACGCTGCACACCAACTCCGCGATCCAGACGATCAACCGCATCGTCGACGTCTTCCCGCCCCACCAGCACAACCAGATCCGCGCCCAGCTCTCCTTCGTGCTCGAGGGCGTCATCTCCCAGCAGTTGATCCCGCGCAAGAACATGCCCGGGCGCGCGCTGGCCTTCGAGCTGCTGATCCCGAACCAGGCCATCCGCAACCTGATCCGCGAGGACAAGTTGCACCAGGTGTATTCGATCATGCAGATCAGCCAGAAGCAGGGCATCCGCACCCTCAACCAGTCCCTGGCCATCCTCACCGCCAACAACCAGATCACCCTCGACGACGCGGTGGCGCGCTGCACCGACTACGACGAGCTGGTGTCGCTGCTGCAGAAGGCGGGCATGAAGGTCTGACCCCGGAGGGGTGCATCCCATGAACGTCGGCATCATCGTCCTGATCGTCCTCGGCTCCCTGCTGGTGGACGCCATCGTCTTTTTCATCTTCGTGATGCCGCGCATCCGGCGCGCCAGGTTCCTCGCCTTCCTGCAGGAGCGCGGCCTCGAGGTCGAGCTCGACGGCGCCGAGGTGTCCCGCGCGCGCGGCTTCTGGGAGGACCTGCCCTGCGAGGTCCGGTTCAACGCCGACGGCGACGGGCGCTCCCTGTTCCTGATGAAGCTCCCCGACGACTTCCCCGCAGACACCCGCGTGCGGTTCCTCCCCGGCGACCGCGGGATGATCGGCGACGACGCGATCCTCCGGCTCAGGGAGCGCCTCGAGGGCGGCGAACTGCTGGAGATCGAGTCCGGGGAGTCCGACCGCGTCCGCGCCATCTTCGGAGACCCCGACGTGCTCCCGGCCCTGCTCCTGCTGCTCCGGTTCCAGCCGAAGTGGTCCTCCATCGAAGGGGGCCACCTGCGCTATGAGCTGCCGATCCTGTCCCGCAGCAAGGACTTCGTGGTCTGGATCTTCGATCAGATGCTGCCCCTGGCCCGGGCCCTGGACGCGGGCACCCGCGGCGTGGGACGGCGGCAGACGCCGCGCACGCAGGAGGACGCCCGGCGGGAGGTGGCCATCGAGGAGCCGACGGCCGGACAGCGCCACGTCGCGACGCCACCCCCGTTGCCACCACCGTCGCCCGGCCGAATCGTGCCCGACGCCGACGGCGCGCTGCGGCTGCCCGTGACCGTCGAGCGCACGGAGACGACCATGGGGTTTGACCTGCCCGAGGCCTACCAGTGGGGGGTGACCGTCCTGGGCACCGACGCCGCTGGACGGGAGGTCCGCGTCATCGTCCCCCGGGAGCAGTCCGAGGCGGTGCGCAACCTGGAGCCCGGCGCCCGCACGGAACTGACCGTAAGGCCTGCGGACACCCCTGCCGGCGACGATCGCCTGATTTTCTACCTATACATGAAGGATTGAAACTGTGCGGCGCGGGGCGCCGAAAACTGTGCGGCGCGGGGCGCCTGAAGACAGGGGGCACCTACAGCCATGCGGCCCCGATGCCGTTCTCCACGGTCATGCGGAGGGGTTTTGGCACCACGTACCAGGGGAGCCCGTCGGCGACCGACAGGGGCATGAAGTGCTGACGGAGGTGGTCCATGCGGACCTCGGCGCAGTCGCACCGGAAGTGCAGCAGGCCCTCGCGCAGGACGCGGTCGGCGCCGTTGGGGGCGCACACCGCCACCACGGCCCGGGACTGCATCACCAGGTCCCAGAAGCCCGCCTCCAGCGGGTTGTGGGACAGGATCAGCGCCGACTCCCCCATGCCTTCGAGGGAGCGCAGCGTGTGCAGCAGGCCAGGCAGGTCCTCCTCCTGCAGGGGCTTCTCCATGATGAGGATGTACCGCGCAAAGGCGGCGCCCTGGCCGCGGGACGGGCACCCCTCGAGTACCGTCTCGAAGAGCCCGGTGATCGGGCGCTGAATCGGACGGCGCAGGGACGGCGGCGTGTGGGGCCTGACGGCGAGCAGCGCCACGCAGCTCTTTCCGGTGGCCATGTCGGGCTGCACCAGCATCTGGAGGCCCAGCGGGATCTGCATCTCAGCGGTGAGGGTCTCGATCAACTCCGCGGTCAGATCCGACAGCGGGCTGGACTCGCCGGCCACCAGGTCGGTCGTGGAGCGGAACGAGACGCCGTTGGTCGGGACCTCATGCTCCTCGGAGACGGTGGTGAGGTTCATGGTGCCGTGGGTCTTGGCCAGGTGGCGGGGGATCAGGAGCATCCGCTCGCTGCCCATCTTGGTCTCCAGGGCCAGCAGGTGCGCCGGTCCGGGTCCGATGACGCCGCCGGGGGTGAAGGCCACCGGCGTGGGAAAGTGCGGGTGGCGGGGCTCCCACCAGCCCGGAACGAGCAGGCCCCGCGCGTCGGCGCCCTCGCCGCTCCACACCACGGCGGTCATGTCGGGATAATAGAAGCTGCCGCGGCGCTGGGTGTTCACCTCGGCCACGGAGATCGAGACCATCCAGTCCTCGAGGGGCAGCAGGATGCCTGCAAAGCACATCTTGGACTCGGCGAAGAACACCATGCTCATCAGTTCCTTGATGCTCTGCTCGAGCACGCGCAGCCGCTCCACCAGGCTGGAGTTGGGATCGACCACGTACTTGCGCGGGAACAGGTGGGGATAGGGCGTGATGCCCATGTCCTCGCCCTTGAAGACCGCGTCGACGAGCAGCAGGCCGGGCAGGCGGTTCTGCAGAAACGTCCGCAGCTCGGCGCGCACGGGCTCGGGCAGCGGCTGACGCAAAAACTCCCGGCGGATGATCTCGTCGTCGACGTCGGTGTCGATGGCCCACTTCAGTTGGTTCTGCTCCACGAACTCCCAGCCCACCGAGGCCGGCAGGATCCACGTGGGGACGGGCACCAGCGGGAGTTGACTCCTCTTGGATATCTCCTCCAGGATGGGTGCGCACAACTGCAAGGCCCGCACGCGGCCATGCCAGGCGGAGGACGAAGGGACAAATGAATGCAGGAAATCATTCCACATGAACATCTCCAAGGAGTTCGCCGGTCAACTTCGGACCGAAACAGGGGTTTGTATTGAATGAAAATCCCGCCTGGAAGTCAAGGTTTTCGACGGCGGCGCAGAAACTTAGAAATAGAGCAGGCGGTTGATGTTTTCCTGTTCCCACTGACGGGCCAAGTGGAAGTTGTCGAAACGCTTCTCGGCGGCCATGAAGGCCGGAGAGTGATACTGGCGACGGCCGTTGACCACGGGGGCGCCGTACACCTGGTGCAGCATCTCGTGGTACATCACCGATTCCACAAAGAAGCGCGGCACGAACTGGCGGTCCAGCGCAGGGTGGATGGTGATGAGGCGATCCTCGACGGAGTACGTGCCCATCTTGGCCGAGCGGTGATGGCGCGACGGCCCGCTGTTCTCGCGGCCCCAGGTGATCCGGGCCGAGATGCCGTTGGAGAAGTACCGGCGGTTGAGGTGGTCGAAGATCTCCTTGAGGTCGTAAACCTCGCCCTGGGCGCGCAGCTCCTCGGCGCGGGAGGCCGGGGCCTGGTCGCGGATCATGGTGCTGTGGGTCTCGATGTACTGCTCCAGGATCGTGGAGCTCTCCGCGTCGGCCTTCTCGATGTAGCGACCCAGCGAGCGCAGGATCCGCGGTTCGGCGGACAGGAACATGTGATGAAGGCGGACCTTGAACACGCCCCCGAGCCGCTTCACGGAGATGATCGAGGAGCGGTTGTCGGTCACGGTCAGTTCCAGCTTGCCGCGCATGTGCGCCTGGATCCGGCGCTCGAGCACGGCGGCCTCGCCCTCCTCCACCGGCAGGGGGAGGGGAAGCGTGGGCTGGACAAAGCGGGGCACGGGTTTGACCGCACGCCGTCCGGGGCTCGCAGGACGACGGCGCGCGATGGTGCGCGGGCTCTCGTCGAATTGCCAGGATAGTTGCATCTGAAAAGGCTTCAAGGAACTCTCCAACCGTTCTTCCGGGGGATACTTTAGCTGATTTTTCATTTTCTTCAAATACTCGCTCAAAAATCCGGGAAAATCGTGTTCGTGCCAAGTGGAGTGCGACACCATGTCGTCTCCATTTCCAAGGTATCCCATTCCCTCACATGTCGCAAATTATCCTACATCTGCCGACAACGAATTCCGGAAAAATCACCCGATGACGATGACTTTCCCGGACATCAGCTTGCGCGCGAAAACCGGCGATGCTATCAACTTCGGCAGGGAGGAAACCTCATGAATTTTCCGCGATTTTCCATCATCTCCGTTTTCGTCTGGCTCACCCTGTCTGCCTGTGACGACGGCGGAAAGAAAACCGTGACCCAGCCCTCGCTCTCCCTGTCCACGATCACCGCCGGCGAGGTCCTTTATCAGGCCGATCCCGCGGGCCTCGTCTCCGAGGTGACCGTGCACGTGGTCGACGACGGCGGCGCGGCGCTTCCCGGCGTGGCCGTGGCCCTGACCTCCCTCGTCGAGGGCGACACGTTCACGCCCGCCTCGGCCGTCACCGGCGCCGACGGCAATGCGGTCTTCTCCGTCAAGGGTTTTACCATGGGCACCTCCACGATCTCGGCGCACGTCTCGGCCGGCTCCACCGTCGACACCGCCGTGGATCCCGCCATCGATCCGACCGTGGACATCGTGTTCGACGTGAACGTGAACCTCACGCCCATGGACGTGCAGTACACCTGGGACGAGGGCGACTTCACGCTGCGCCTGAGCCTGCAGGACACCTCCGGCCCCATCGCCGAAGCGGACTTCACGTTGCTGACCAATGAGCCGAACCTGGCGTTCGACGGCAGCCCGGCCAACTTTTTCACCACCGGCGTCTCCGGCACGTTGAACATCCACGCGACCACCTCCGACACGCGCCTGCAGACCATCCTGTTCCAGTTGAACGGCATCGAAGGACAAAAAGAGATGACCTTCGACTTCTACGGCCCGCGGGTCTCCGGCACGGTTTACCTGGACCAGTCCTATCCGCTGGGCTTCCGCTCGGCCCGCGTGGCGGCCATGGGTCTGAACATGACCGACCGCGTGACCATCGATCTGGGCGCCCCGATCCTGGCCCAGGCCGCCTCCGAGTCGGTGTGCCCCTGCCCCTCCCCGGCCGGCTTCGAACTGAACCTGCCGATCATGCCCCACCAAGCCATGCTGAACACCGACGCCTTCCGTCAGGTGAAGTACAATTATTTCCCCATCGTGGTGTACGATGACCTCAACGACGACTACATCTGGAATGAGGGAGAACCCCTGCTGGCCGCCCGACTCAACGCGGGCATCCTGCACTACGCCATGCCCGACGGGGACAACCCGGTGGGTCAGTTGGGATGGAAGCTCGTGGACGTCATCGCCGACGAACCCGAGGAGCTGGACTGGGACTTCTTCCGTGAGAGCCTGGACGCCTGGCTCCGTCGCAGCCCGGTGACCGAGATTCACCTGACGGGCGCCGAGGACTCCGGCTACGACACCGCCCGTGTGGCGGTCTATGTGGTCAACGCCGCGGCGATGACCGGATACACGCCTTCGATGGCCTGGGTCACGTCCATGTTCGACGAGGTGCGCGCCGGCACCAACCAGGTCCTCCCCATCGTCGACGTGCCCGTGTCCGATGGCACCTATGACGCCACCGTGCTGGCTCCGGAGTTCACCGGCACCCAGGCCCAGGACTGGGAGATCACCTGGACCACGGGCAACGGCGACACCGTGAAGGGCTACCTAGTCATCCCGTTCGTGTACAGCGACGACAACGGCAACGGCGTGTTCGACGCCGCCGAGACGGTCCTGGGGACCGTCCAGTCCCCCTTCGGCACCACCGAGGTCATCTTCTATATTACAGAGTACCCGAACTACGAACTGTTCCGCGACCCGACCAGACTGGGCCTGCACCTGGGCTACAACCGCATCCGGGTGCCCTCCGTGCTGGAGATCCAGTCGCACACGATCGACGCCGGGGCGCAGATCTTCACGTTCAACGTCAGCCTGCCCGACCAGCTCGTCGATGTCCCGTTCCAGGTCGTCGCCGACGGCTCGCTGCTCTCCGCGCCCCCGGTCGCCACGGGGACCTTCTCGACCTTCTCCGCGGGCAACACCCTTTCGGTCCCCAGTTCGACCTGCACCAACTGCGGAAACACGGGCGCCGGGGATTCCTTCGTCATTCTTGCGCCGCTGGATCTCAGCGGTCGCAGTTACCTGGACTGGACGGAGATGAACTTCACCTCGGGCCAGCCTTAAATTTGCTTTTTTTGTAGAGTTATTGTACTACATTGTCATGAACTATCCCCTCCCCCCTCCCGAAGCCAATCCCGCCATCCGCGACGAGCGATTCCAGATCCGGGTGCGGGGACTCACCAAGCGCTTCAAGGAGCAGACGGTCCTCGACGAGCTTGATCTCGATCTCGAGCGGGGAAAGATCAACATCATCATCGGTGGTTCGGGCCAGGGCAAGAGCGTGACCATGAAGCACCTCATGGGGCTGGTGAAGCCCGACGCCGGACACATCTACGTCGACGGGGTCGACCTGGTACCGATGTCGGACTACCAGATGAACAAGATCCGCCACAAGTTCGGCATGGTGTTCCAGTACGCCGCCCTGTTCGACTCCATGACGGTGTACGAGAACATCGCGTTTCCGCTCATCGAGCACACCAGGAAGAGCCGGAAGGAGATCCGCGAGGCCGTCACCGAGGTGCTGCAGAGCGTGGACCTGCCCGGCATCGAGCACAAGTTCCCGTCGGAGTTGTCCGGCGGCATGCGCAAGCGCGTGGGCCTGGCCCGGGCGATCGTGCTCAAACCGGAGATCCTGTTCTATGACGAGCCCACCACCGGCCTGGATCCGGTGGCCACCAAGAACGTCGATGACCTGATCGCGCACATCAACCACACCCTGCACGTGACCTCGGTCGTGATCAGCCACGACATGGCGTCCACCTTCCGCATCGCCCACCGGGTGGGCATGCTCTGGGGCGGGAAGATCATCGACATCGGAACGCCGCAGGAGATTCTTGCGTCGACACATCCGCGGGTCGTGGAGTTCCTGGAAGTATCCGGGATCCTCGGACGCAAGGAGACGGTCGCATGAAGGACTACGGCTCCGCTTTCAAGGTCGGCCTGTTCATCGTCATCGTCGCGTTCTCGATCTGGTACTCCCTGCACGCGGTCACCGAGGGCCTCGGCGGCGCGCGCGGCTATTCCGTGTATGCGTTGCTGCGGGACGCCACCGGGCTCGTGGACAAGTCCATGGTGCAGATCGCCGGCCTCCGCGTCGGCCAGATCACGGACCGGCGGCTGCAGGACCGGCTCGCGCGCATCGACATCTACGTGGAAAAAAAGGTGGTCATGTACGAGAACGCCGCGGTGACCAAGAAGGTCGCCAGCCTCATGGGCGGCTACTACCTCGAGATCGACCCGGGCACCCCCGAGAGCATGGATCCGCTCACCGGCCAGGTGCGCAAGAACAAGCGGCTGGGTGACGGCGACCAGATCAAGATCGTCGAGGAGCCGGTCACCACCGGCGACATCATCAACCGCGCCGGTGACCTGATCCCGGAGGTCCAGCTGCTGGTGCAGGAGGTGCGCAAGCTCGCCAGCACCGGCATCCCCCAGTTGGTGCGCAACACCGACGACGCCATCGTGACCAACTCCAAGGCCCTCAACCAGCTGCTGCTCAAGCTCGACTCGATCACCGACGACGTCAAGTTGATCACCTCCGGGGCCCCGCGCGACGTGACGCTGATCCTCACCAACGTCCGCGAGCTCACGCGGGAGCTGCGCACCATCGTGGCGGCCACCGGCGGCAAGCTCGACGGCCTGGGCAATTCCGCCCAGTCCTCCCTGGACCGCGTCAACACCCTGCTCGACAAGCTGGACAAGGACCTCACCGGCAAGGACTCCATCGCGGAGAACACCAAGGACCTCACCGAGAACCTGGCCGACATCACCAAGAAGATGAAGGACGGCGAGGGCACCATCGGCAAGTTCATCACCTCGGCCACCATCGCCGACAACATCGAGCAGATCACCTCCGACGCGAAGAACTTCCTGGGCGGCCTCACGCGCCTCGACGCGGTGGTCGGCCTGCGCACCGAGTACAACCTCATCGCCAACAGCGTCAAGACCTACATCTCCGTGTCGCTGTACCCGCGCGAGGACAAGTTCTACCTGATCGAACTGATCGACGACCCGCGCGGCTCGCGCTCGACGAGGTACACCGTGACGCGCACCGACAACCCCGAGGTCGGGCCGCCGCTTTCGCGTACCGAGGAGCTCTCGGTCACCGACTCGATGCGCTTCTCGTTCATGTTCGGCAAGAAGATTGACTACTTCACGTTCCGGTTCGGCATCAAGGAGAGCACCGGTGGAGCGGGCATGGACCTGCACCTGCTGGACAACCGGCTCTCCATCCACGCGGACCTTTTCGACTTCTCGGCCAACCTCTTCCCGCGCTTCAAGCTCGGTGTGGTCTGGGAGTTCTACCGCCGCATGTTCCTGGTCGCCGGCGTCGACGACCTGATGAACGAACGTCCGCGCACCGGCGCGGGCGGCGGCCGCGACTTCTACATCGGCGCCCAGATCCGATTCTCCGACGAAGACCTCAAGGCCCTGCTCATGTTCGGCGGCTCTGCCATCGGTGGCATGACCGGCGGGAAGTGACGCAGCTACCCCTCACCCAGGAGTGTTTCATGGACAAACTGAACAACGAACGTTCCTTCCAGCTCTACGAAGAAGCCCAGAAGCTCGTGCCCGGCGGCATCGCCGGCATCCGGCGGCCCTACAACTTCGTGCCCGGTGAATACCCGATCTTCCTGGACCGCGCCGCCGGTGGCCACGTCTGGGACGTCGACGGCAACGAATACATCGACCTGCTGTGCTCCTACGGCCCGATCATCCTGGGCCACCGCGAGAAGGAGGTCGACGACGCCGTGATCGCCCAGATGGAGAAGGGCTTCTGCTTCAACCTCGCGCAGGAGCACCAGAACACGCTGGCCCGGACCGTGGCCCGGCTGATCCCGTCGGCCGAGATGATGGTCTTCGTCAAGACCGGCTCCGACGCCACCACCGCGGCGATCCGCGCGGCCCGCGCCCACACCGATCGCAAGGTCATCCTGCGCTGCGGCTACCACGGCTGGCACGACTGGTGCGTCGAGGTCAAGGGCGGCGTCCCCGAGAAGCTCTTCGAGGACGTCTACGAGTTCCATTACAATGACATGGAGGGCCTCGAGAAGCTGGTGGCCGAGCACAAGGCCGACCTGGCCGGCATCATCGTCACCCCGGTGGGCCATCCGCTGGCGCACCCGGTCGAGGATCCCGCCCCGGGCTTCCTCGAACTGACCCGCGACCTGGCCCACGCCGCCGGCGCCGTGCTGATCTTCGACGAGATCCGCTCGGGCTTCCGCATGTCCCTGGGCGGCGCCCAGAAGCGCTACGGCGTGACGCCGGACCTGTCCACCTTCGGCAAGGCCATGGCCAACGGCTACCCGATCTCGGCGCTGGTGGGCAAGGCCGAATACATGAAGGTCTACGAAAAGAAGGCCTTTTTGTCGTCGACGTTCTTCCCCAACAGCCTGGAGATGGTCGCCGCGATCAAGACCATCGAGATCCTCGAGCGCGACAACGTGCTCGACATCCTGTGGGAGCGCGGCCTCAAGCTGCGCCGGGACCTCGACACGATCTGCGCGAAGTCCGGCCTGCCCGTGGAGATCACCGGCAACCCCATGATGCCCTATGTCTGGTTCTCCCACGACGAGGCCGGCAAGTACAAGGCCCGCCGCACGCTGTTCCACACCTTTGCGATCCGCGCCGGCGTCTTCATGCAGCCCTACCACCACTCCTACATCGCCTGGCGCCACACCGACGCCGACTACGCCCGCATCTGCACCGTCTTCGAGGACGGCCTGGCCCACGTTCTGAAGGCCATCCCGTAGGATCCTGTCTGGAATGGCGCTCCTAACCCAGTAATTCCCTCAGACGCTGGTGCCCGGCACGCGAGATGCGCAACTGCTGGCCGTCGAGCAGGACGGCCTCGTAGTGATCGCGCTCGACCAGCTCGATGCGCGCGAGCTTCTCGAGGTTGATGATCGAGCCGCGGTGGATCCGCACGAACTTCTCCGGATCCAGGGACTCCTCGAGGCTGGCGATGGTCTGGTGCTTGAGCACGCTCCCGCTGCTGCTGCGGATGTTCACGTAGTCGTCCTCGGCGCAGAGGCTGGTGACATCGCGGCAGGGAATCACCGAGACGGCCGCCCCGTCCCGCACCACGATCCGGCTCAGGTACTTCTCGTCGGGCCGCAGCGTCCTGCGCAACTGGTCCACGCCGGGCAGCCCGCCGGTGAAGTTTCGCCGGACCTTCGCAAGCGCCAGGGCCAGGCGCTCGCGGGAGAACGGCTTGAGCAGGTAGTCCACCGCGTGGGCATCAAAGGCCTTGAGCGCGTACTGGTCGTAGGCCGTCACGAACACCACGGCCAGGGCGCTGCGGTCGACCAGTTCCAGCACCTCGAAGCCGTCGAGGCGCGGCATCTGGATGTCCAGAAACACCAGGTCCGGACCGTGCTCGGTGATGGCCTTGACCGCCTCGAAGCCGTCGGAGCAGGTCGCGACCACCCGGACCTCCGGAAACTCACCGACCAGCTCGGCAAGGTACTGCCGGGCCAGCTTCTCGTCGTCCACGATGACGGCTGTCAGAGCATCCTTCATTTCAACCTCTCCCGTTGCACGCGCAGGGTGACGCGGAACTCCCCGTGGTCCGCCTCGACGGTCATGGCCGCGCGCTCCCCGAAGAACCGCTCGAACCGCTCGCGCGTCGCGGCCAGCCCGGTGCCGGTGCCCGGGGCCGGCAGACCGTCCCTGTCAAAGCCGTTGTGAAAGCAAAGGACCGCGTGCTCCGGCTCCAGCGTCCCGGTGAGGGTGATCCGCACCGGCTCGGCCGAGGACGACACGCCGTACTTCACGGCGTTCTCGGCCAGCGGCTGCAGCAGCAGCGGCGGCCATTGCAGGTTCAGCAGCGCCGGATCGATCTCTTCCTCGACCACCAACCTCTGGTCGAAGCGCACCTTCTCGATCCCGAGGTAGTTGCGCAGAAGCGCCAGCTCGTCGGAGAGCGGGATCGACTCCTGCCGGCCCGCGGCGATGGTGGCGCGGAAGAACGTCGCCAGGCGCACCACCATCTCGCGGGCTGCCGCCGGATCGGAGCCGATCAGCGCCGCCACCGAGTTGAGGCTGTTGAACAGGAAGTGCGGGTTCACCTGGGCCCGCAGCGCCCGCAGTTGGGCCATCCCCAACTGCACCCTCGCCTCGTCCTCGCTGTGCAGGGCGCGGCGCACCTGCTCGGCGGCCTCCACCAGGTAGTGGTACAGCAGCGTGAAGATGAACGCAGCGACGCCCAGCAGGAAGAGCTCCAGCGCCGTCGCGTCGATCTGCGCCGGGGTCCGCAGCCGCGACAGGCGCAGCACCAGCACGAAGAGCCCGGCCCAGATCCCGGAGAACACCAGGCCCGACACCAGCACCGAGGACAGCACGATGGCCATGCGCTGCCGCTTCAGCGGGAGCGCCCGGCACATGAACCGCGCCCCTGCGCCCACGGCGGCCATGGGCAGGCAGAACAGCAGGCTCACGATGATGGAGAACGCAGGCCCGTTGCCGCGGTTGAGCAGCAGCATCGTGACCATCACGGCCATGGGAATCCAGGCCAGGTAGTACGGGACCAGGTTCCGGCTGAGCCAGGTGCGTTCCATCGGGGTGCCTCTCTACAGACGAATTTCCATGCCGCCCATGATGATGGTGCCCTGGATGACCAGGCGCTTGGCGGGGCGCCCATCCTGGCGCGGGGCTGCAGCCTTGCGCGCCTTGTTCTCGATCTCGCCGAGCACCGGCGAGCAGCGCGACACGATCTCCCAGTGCGGGGGCACGAGCAGCTGGACCCCGCTCATGATCACCTTGACGTCGAGCACCGCCTCCTCACCCCGGATCTCGGCGTCGCGCAGGTCCAGCTCCAGGCTGCCCATGACGCAGGAGATGGCGCCCCCCTCGAACTCGCGGGAGGTCACCGTGTCCTCGCGGCCGCCCATCACGATGTTGGTCTCGAACCGTCCGGCCTCGATCCGCTGGCCGTCCTTCTTGTGGTGCTTCTTGCTGGAGAAGAACGTCCCCCAGACGATGGCCAGGCCGGCCGCGATGATCAGCGCCGGCCACAGCAGGCCCCACTGGAGCTCCACGTAACCGAGCTTGTCCGCGCCCAGCAGCGCGCCCGCGGCCAGCAGGCCCACGCCCCAGCCGATGTGCCCGCCGCGGCCCAGCAGCAGGAAGTTGACCACGCCACCCCAGATCAGCAGCGCCGGCCACAGGGACCAGGCCGAGCCGATCCCGTCGGGCAGGTACCCCAGGTGCTCGACCAGGAAGGCCGTGCCCGCCAGGATGAACGCCCCGCCCATGAAGACGCCCCCGCAGCGCTCGTCGCCGGAACTGTTCATCACGCAGGTCGTCGTGAACGTGCTTTTCTCGTGGTTGCCGTTGTCGTCGTGGTTTTCGTGTTCGTCATTGTCGTCGTGCATCGTGTGAAACATCGCCACACCTCCTTGCTAACGGCAATCTGACGCCGTTTCGGATCGATCGCCAGGGCCTTTCGGCCAACCGACGCGGTCCTTCGGCCAACGCCCGGTTTTACCAGTTGAGGCTGAGGCCGGCGTCGAGCTGGACCACGAAACTGTCGAGCCCGAGGTCGCGCGGGCGATCCCAGGTGACGTCCAGGTCGACCGTGTCGAGCCACTGGCCTCCCAGGCCGGCGCGGGCGTACAACCGGAAGAACGACCACGGCGACCAGCTCAGGCCGGCGCCGGCGGTGAGCCGCCACAGCATGCCGCTGTTGCCCTCGATGTTGAACAATCCGGCGGTGCCGCGACCCCAGATCGTGGTCTTCACCGGGCGAGATGAGGGGAGCTCGTACTCCAGTCCCAGCTGCAGGCCGCCGCCGGAGGTCCTGTCCTGGGTGAGGCTGCTGTGCACGAAGAAGGCCAGGGTCATCTCCAGCGGCGTGCCTTCAAAGCCGAAGCCCAGCCCGAAGGCGTAGTTCTGCAGACTCAACCGCTCCCAGTCGGTGCGGGCCTGATAAAAGGGGATGTCCTGCTTGACGGTCTTGCGGGTGAACAGGGCCGTGGTGTTGGTGGTCTCGACGAAGAAGCCGCCGCTGCGCGGGGGATCGGTCCGCCAGGGTTCGAGGGTCCCCCGGATCTCCAGCCATCCCAGGGTCCGGCGCACGACCAGATCCTCGGCGCTGGGACCGTCGAGGGACGGTCCGTCGAAGGTCAGCAGCATCCGGGTGCGCCCCAGGACCCTCCGCGTCCGCATCTCCATCAGTTCCACGGTGACGACCTGCCGGGGTTCGTCCCCGGGGGCGCCGCCGGCGTCCTTCTCATGGAAGCCGACCTGCAGCCGCAGCACGTAGGTCTCGGTGCAGGTCTCCAGCTCGCCGTCGGTGATCCGGCGCACGGCAAATCCCCGGGCCTTCAGCACCCGGATCAGGCGTTCGCTGGCGGCCTCGGGACTCGAACTGATCTGCGAATCCACCGGTCCCTGTCCGACGGTCAGCACGGCGATGGACGCGCCGGCGGGCACCAGCAGGCTCCCGGGTTCGGCCACCAGCGTCCGTGCGGAGTAACCCGGCCTCGCGCCGCATCCGGCCAAAAAACTCATACCCAACAGCAAAACAACCAACAATCGCATGACAACCTCCGCTTTATTGCGCAAGGCAGTGTACCAGATTCTCCACATTTTTCGAACGACGCAGTTTGCAAAGTGTCCGATTTGAGGGATAGTACGGGCACCCAAGGAGGTCACGTCCCGCCATGAAAGTCATCCGCACCCTGAAACAAGTCGTCGCCGGCGCCCTCTCGGCCGGCGCCACCATGCTCATCGCCGCCTGCTACGGTCCCATGGAACCGGGCTACGAGCTCGCCAACGGCTCCGTGACCGTGCCCGAGGGCACGCCCACCGACTACAACGTGCAGGTCTGCGCCGAGCTCGCCGAGAGCGGCACCCAGTGCGACTTCGTCCGCACCGACGGCAGTTACTACATCAACGTGTACGAGATCGCCCTCGACGACGCCCAGCTCCACGGCTACCGCCTCTGCGCCACCAGCGACAGCGGCCTGTTCATCGATCAGTGCGTGGACGTGCCCCCCAACAGCCAGATCACCACCCAGGACTTCGATCTGGAGTTCATCCCGCAGGAGTAAGGACCTACCGCTGCCTGGCCCTGCAGGACAGCCCCCGCTCCAGGGGCGCCGGCTGTTCTCCGTAGGAACAGGGGCGTCGATCAAACGCTCGCTCACGCCCTCAGCGCCGGTGGAATCTTGGGCATGACCCTTCTGCTGCGGGCCACATGATCTGCTTTCAATATTGACTTAACCATAAAACATGCTACCAAGCATTTAGACCTACGTCCTTTTTCTTGCGTTTTGTGAAGAACCCCGACTTGGAGGAGAATCCCATGAAACACATAACCCTGCTTTCTTCGATGGTGTCGTTCCTGGCGATGACCAGCTTCATCACGGCCTGCGACGACGGTGGCACGGCCGCCGTCTGCGGCAATGCCCAGCGGGAGGCCGGCGAGGACTGCGACGGCGCGGATCTGGCCGATGCGACCTGCGCCGATCGCGGCTTCGTCTCCGGCGAGCTGGCCTGCGCCGCCGACTGCACCTTCGACACCGCCGCCTGCAGCAGCACGGCCTGTGGAAACGACGTCCTCGAGGACGGCGAGGACTGCGAGCCCGGCCTTGCGCTGACCGCGATCTGCGCGGAGCTGGGCTTTGAAACCGGCGAGCTCGCCTGCGCCGCCGACTGCACCTTCGACACGGCGGCCTGCGTGGTGCCGCTGACCTGCGGCGACGGCGAGGTCGACGGCTGGGAGGACTGCGAGGAGAACGACCCCGCCGGCACCACCTGCGAGTCGCTGGGCTTCGCCTCCGGCGCGATCGCGTGCACCGACGGCTGCCTGCTCGACACCGCCGGCTGCGTGAGCGAAGACCTCTGCGGCAACGGGGTCGTCGACCCCGGCGAGTTCTGCGACGGCGCCGCCCCCGACGGGATGACCTGCGAGAGCATCGGTTATCCGAATGGAGGCACGCTCGCCTGCGCGACCAACTGCACGCTGGACGTGGTCGCCTGTGATTCCTGGTGCACGGAGACGCAGTGGGGCAGTCCATGCGACCCGGAGACCAGTGTGTGCTGCGCCGAGGACAACCGTCCGGTCGAGTGCATTCGTCTGGGCTCCTGGGGCGACGCCTGCTGGTGGACCTGCGAGGAGCAGTTCGAATGCGGACTGAACTCGGAGTGCATCCACAGCATCGGCAACGACACCGGATTCTGCTTTGCCACCCCCCAGTGCTTCTCGCCGTTCGGCACCTGCACAGCGGCCGACGGTTCGCTGGGCTACTGCACCATCGGCGGCATCGCCAAGGAGGCCTCCCAGTACTGCGGCGTCAACGGCCACCGTCGGCAGGGGCAATCCTGCGACCCAACGATCCGGGGCAGCCAGCTCGTCTACGACCTCAACGACATCTGCTACGAGGGATGGTGCCTGGCCGACCCGCAGGACCCGCAGCGCGGCGTGTGCGCAAACTACTGTGACACGAAGCGAATCTTCGCGGGCATCATCGAGGACACCTGCCCGGACCACTACAACTGCCTGAACACCTCGGAGATCTTTCGCGACTATTGGGCTTACGAGGACGGCTATCGTCTCGTGGACATCGGCCAGTGTTACCCCTCGTCCGACGGAGTCGACCCGGTCTTCACGAGGGCGCATGCCGCCTGCCACCTTCTCACCAACCTCCAGACCCGATCGGGCCGCCCCTGCGACGACGGCACCGCCTGCCTGCCCTTCAAGGACGGCAGCCTCCAGGGCGTCTGCCGCCCGGTGTCGACTTCGCCCAAAGCCCCCGGAGAATCCTGCGACCCGGCCTCGGAGATTTCCGAGTGTGACAACGCCGCTGCCTGCGTGATGGCCGACCCCTTCCGCGAGACGAATCTAGAGACACCTGCCACGGCCTGCCGCCGCTTCTGCGACGCCACCGTCTTCGAGAACAACGACCGATGCGCGGAGCTGGCCAACGGTCCCTTCGTCTGCCTCACGACCTCCCGCTTCTACACCTCCAGCCATGAGCTGCCCACCTCTTACAACGGCGTGGAGACCCAGCCATCCTTGCAGGGCTACTGCGTCCCGCCGCGGTAATCCGCGCCCGCTGTACCCAGCGCCCGCTGTACCCAGCGCCCGCTGTACCCAGCGCCCGGATCAATCCCTGCAGGTCTCGATGTGATATTCAGGCGTCAGACCGGGTCGACCGGCGACGGGAGGTCCCTGGCCCGGGCGCGCACCGCCCGCAGCAGCAGATCCTTGTTGAACTTGGCGCAAATCTCGGCCTGGCCGTCGAAGGCGATGCGGGCGATGGTGTTGAGCTCGTCGACCAGGTCCAGGATGCGGCCCTTGCGCTCGAGCACGGCCGCGGTGTCAGCCGGCAGCGCCGCACGCGCGGTCTCCTGGGCGGTGTCGGCCTGGGCGAGCCGGGTCCGGGCCTGGGTCATCAGTTCGGAGACCTTGCTCCCGCCGAAGAAGCGCGCCAGAGGCGCGTCGATCCGGGCCGCCAGCGGGATCGTGCGCTCCAGGTAGGTCAGCATCAGGGGCGTGCCCCGCATCTGATCGCCCACGGCGAAGTGCTCGGCCGTCAGCCCCTCCACGGCGCCATCACGGCACAGGATCTTCACGGCCCCGGCGACCTTGCGGACCAGGGACTTGACCTCGAGCCGCGCGCCCTCCTCCCGGAGGAAGAACTCATGGGCGTCGATGCGCGCCCCCACCTTGGCGGCGTCCTCTTCGAGCAGGCGGGCGACCTCCGCCTCGAGTTCTCCGGTGTTCGCCTCCGTCCAGCCCGCGGCGCCCAACTGCTCCTGGTGGGCGCTGGCGTTGCCCACGGCGACGCGCCCGAGCTGGGCGACCGTGGGAATGGAGTGGGCCTTCCCCTTGCTGATCAATCGTTCATTGGCCATGACTTCGGTTTCCTTTCATCGTCCTATGGGTTTCTTCTCCCGACCGTCCCCATGACGGCCGTGACCATCCGATTTCGTCGCTCCACTTCCCAATTCCGGCCCCCGACCGCCCGGTTGCAGCCCCCGACTGCCTCCTGGCAGTCGCCCGACCACTCGTTTGCAGCCCCCGACTGCCTCCCGGCAGTCGCCCGACCACTCGTTTGCAGCCCCCGACTGCCTCCTGGCAGTCGCCCGACTGCTTCCTGGCAGTCGCCCGACCACTCGACCTTCCTTATCGCCACATGTGTGGTACGCATCCATGCGTAACAATCCGGTATTTATAAAAACAACCGCACGCTGTCAACCCTGTTTTTACGACCATGGGACTTTGACTCAGAACCACTGCACGCAATGTAGAACATTCAAGGCAAGGCTGGATATCCTGGACTTCATTCCGCTCGACGTTCCCGTCGCTCTCCCATCAGCGGTTTTTCGCGTTGACTTCCCGGCGGCGGCCCGGGATACTTTCCCCACAAGAGGAGTGACCATCATGAAAAAGCACCTACTGTTGGCCGTTTTCGCGCTGGTTCAACTGTCCGCCTGCCAGTGGCTGCGCGGCATCGAGGGCAGCGGCGTCATCGTGGAGGAGAAGCGAGAGATCAAGGGCTTTACGGAGGTGCGCATCTCGGGCGGCTACGAGGTGAAGATCACGGCAGGCCAGGAGGAGTCCCTGGTCCTTGTGGGCGACGACAACCTGCTGCCGCTGATCACGACCGTCGTCGAGGACGGCGTCCTGATCGTGAAGAACAAGAAGGCCATCTCGCCGAAGTCCCCGATCCGGCTGACCCTCTCCGCGAAGGCGCTGACGCGCGTGAAGGTCTCGGGCTCGGCCCGGGGCACCGTCTCCGGCATCGACGCCGCGGAGTTCTCGCTGGCGTGCTCGGGGTCGTGCAGGCTGGCGCTCACCGGCAAGGCGGTGCTGCTCAACGTGGGCGTGTCCGGCTCGGGCGAGGTCGACGCCGTCTCCCTGCCGGCCAACAAGGCCGACGTGCGGATCAGCGGCTCGGGCAAGATCGACGTGACGATCTCGGAGGCCCTGAAGGTGAACATCAGCGGCTCGGGCGCGGTGACCTATGCCGGTGACGCGGCCCGGATCGAGCAGACCATCTCCGGCAGCGGCAAGGTCGTCCGCCGGTAGGCGCGCCGACCCCCTTTATCACACACAGACGCAACATGGTGATGACGAGCCCGGGGACATTCATTCATTCATTCATGTCCTCGCAGTACTCCTGCAGCGTCTCGGGGGTGCACACCGGCGCGTCCGGATCGCAGTGACCGGAGAGGCACCATTCCGGATGATCGGGATCACAATCAGCCCCGTCCGGCAGACGCGCACCGCACCGGCCGAACACGCAGATCGCATCGAGGCTGTACTCGCTGCCGCACTCGTACGACCGGGTGCAGGAGGTGCCCGGCGGAAGCGGCGCCTTGCAGCGATCGCCGGTTGCCTGCTCCAGGCAGATCAGGCCGGAACCGCACTCGGCCGAGCTCAAAAAGAGATTGCGGTCGCAGGCGCTGCCCTCGTCCTTTTTCGGTGCGCAGTAGCGTGTGTTCACATCGGCTTCGGTGGGCTTGCAGTACAGGCCGGAGGCGCACTGCTCGAGCAGGGTGCAGGCGCGCCCGACGCCGAGGGGGCCATGAAACACCAGCGCGCATTCGTCGAGGCTGCGCCGATACTCGTCGGTGCACTCGCCCGAGACCTGGGCGATCCGCGCATCGAGGCAGGCCGCCATCCGGTCGGGATCCACCGAGGCACCGATATAATCCAGGTACCAGAACCCGAAGATGGTGGACTCGACGCAGTCGGTCTCGTCGTCGTAGGCCCCGGTCGGGTTGCAGCACTCGAACAGTTTCGCGCACCGGATTTCGGCGAACTCCCGCGCGCGCTCCAGGTCGATGCCGCCTCCGGAGTCGTCGTCGCAGGCGGCGATCTGGAGAACTGCGAGAAGTGAAATCAAGGACAGCACCAGGGGTTTTCCAGGAGGTTGCAACATGACCATTTATTGCCACCCAATGCGTGAAATTGCAAGTTGAAAGCCGGGAGAGGACTCCGAGGAGACGGCGAGGCGGACCAGGATCACTTCTTCGAGTGGAGGCGCTGGACCGCGGCCGATCGCAGGGCCTGGGGCACGTTCTTGGAGCGGGCCAGGGAGCGCAGGTCGCTCTCGCGCAGGTGGTTGAGCAGTTGCATCGAGGTGGTGACCGGCGTCTTGGGGTTGTTCACGAGGTTGATCTTGACGCGGTAGTTCTTAATCCAGTCCTTGCGGTGGCTGATGTAGCGGATGATGTCCTCGGGCAGCTGCCGGTTCTTGGAGTACTCCTCGACCTCGGCGTCGCTCATGCCGGGGCTCTTGATGACGGCCATGGACACGAGCTTGTTGGAGTCGCGGATCAACTGGGAGCGGACGAAGCGGTTGCCGAGCTGGGCCAGGCGGATGCGCGCGAAGATCGGCATCGCGCCCATGTTGCGGGGGACGTCGTCGGTGGGCTTCATCTTGTTGATGTCATCTTCCTGATCCTTCTCCTCCCCGTCCTCGTCGCCCTCCCCGTCGGGGTCCCCCGGCGTCCACTCCTTGCCCGCGACGTGCTCCTGCACGTTCTTGAACTGCTCGTCGAGCTCGGCCTGCGCGAACTCGGCGTCCATGGGGTCATCGAAGTGGAGCTCGTCGAGATCCAGCGCCTTGACCATCTCGTCGTACGCGGGCAGCGCCAGTTCGAGGTGGTGTCGCGCGGCGAGCTCGATGATGCGCATGGCCAGCGACATCGGGGTGTGCTTGTTCAGATACAGCGCCTCGATGATCGGGGGATGCGTCAGCAGGCGGGCCTGGTTGTCGCCGATGATCACGCACAGGGTTTCGTTGGCGTTCTTGGCGATCTGCGCGATGGTCTCTCCGGGCGTGTCCGGCAGCATCACGAGCTTCTGGATCGCCGACGCCGGGATCGGGAAGCCGCCGACGAAGTCCAGCACGCGGGCGGGCATCCCCGTGTTGAAGGCCGAGAAGAAGGCCACGTCCGGCAGCTTGATCAGCGTGTCGCGGACGTGCTCGCGCCACTCGCCGCCGCGCAGGGCCAGTTGATACAGTCCAAGGATGATCGAATCGGGCGGGACGCCGGGGGTGATGCCCTTGGCGAAGCCGAGCTGGATCTTCTCCGGGGTCGTCGGCAGGAACAGGCGTGCCAGCTTGGGGCCGAGCTCTTCCTCGGTCAGCGGTGTTTGGTCAATCGGCATGGTCTACCTCGGCGGACGGGAACCCGGGAAAGGGTGGTCCGCAGAAAAAGTCTATTCCAGGCGCGTGCGGATGCCAACCCCCAGCATGAGCAGGTCGATGCGCGCAAACCGCCGCGCGTCGGCATCCACGATGAACTGCGAGGCGGCGCGGCCCCAGACGAACCAGCGGCGGTTGACCGAGAACCGGGTCTCGAGGCCCAGCGTCCAGGCACCCAGCTCCACGTCCCAGGCACCATGCGCGGAGAGCAGGAAGCGCCGGCCCAGGAACGCATCCACGGCGCCGTCGAGGGTGCGTTCCAGCGGGGTGGCGAAGGCGCCGGCCCGCAGCGTGATCCGCTCGTCGAGCTCGAAGCCACCGGCAACCTGCACACCCCAGCCGGGCTCCGTGCGGGCGCCGAGCCGCTGGGACAGCGTCTGCCCGTCGTCGAT
>Ga0180007_10002345_pt1 | contig 22800 bp, 26 predicted proteins | sample MM_PC_MetaG_FD_121122 | JGI IMG/M metagenome (GOLD analysis project Ga0180007, IMG submission 121122) | Groundwater microbial communities from the Aspo Hard Rock Laboratory (HRL) deep subsurface site, Sweden - MM_PC_MetaG | ecosystem: Environmental > Aquatic > Deep subsurface > Groundwater... | reverse complement strand
GTCATCTGGGCGATCATATCCTGGTTCATCTGGAATTCACCGATTTTTTTACCAAATTGTTTTCTTTCATTGCAGTATTTGGTGGACACATCCAGACATGCCTGGGCAAGACCAACGCCACCGGCTGCTGCAGACAATCGTGTCTGGTTCAGGGATGAAAAGACAATCTTTGCCCCGTCTCCTGGTTTGCCCAGGATATTTTCCTTGGGTACTTTTACATTATCCATAAAAACCTCTCCTGTGGGTGAGGAATGGGATCCCAACTTATCAAGTCCTGAGGTTTTAATGCCGGGAAAGTTTTTGGGTTCAATCACAAATGCGGAAAGGCCTTTTGAGCCGGCAGCCTTATCCGTATAGGCATAGCAGATGAGAACATCGGCAAAATTGGCATTGGAAATCCAGGTTTTTGAACCGTTCAACAGCCAGTGATCTCCCTTGTCTTCAGCCGTCGAGGCCATGGCCATAACATCTGATCCGGCATCAGACTCGGTTATGCCGAATCCGCCGATATATTCAGCTGTACAGAGTTTTTGGATGTATTTCTTTTTCGTTTCTTCGTTTCCATATCTGAAGATGGTATAGGCACATCCTAAGACCTGCATATTGACCTGGACTCTTAAAGAGGAAGAGACACGGGCAATCTCTTCTGTTACGATCATGGCAGCCAGAAAACCCATATCTTCCCCGCCATATTCTTCAGGGATAACCGTTCCGAAAAATCCCAACTCTCCAAGGGGTTTCATGACTTCGTCAATGGGAAGGTAGTGTTTTTCATCCCATTCATCTACAAAGGGTTCGATTTTTTTCTTAGCAAAATTTCTGATTTCTTTCTGGAGCATCTGAAGCTCTTTTGACAACTGAAAATCCATGGTTCCTCCTAATGCGGTTACCCTAAAATGTTTTAAATATTAAAACATAAGTTTCATTATGATAAAATGTAAAATAAACTAAAATTTGCCAGACTTGTCAAGAAAAAAGTTAAAATATAGCTAAAAAATAGCTTGACAAAGAAGGGGATTTATTTCATGTTTAAAAGGCGTTAAATGGTATTTTTTATGGAAAAAATAGGATGGGAATGGTTATCCTAAGTCTGTTTGGTTCAATTAACAAAGGATCAAATAAACAAGGGGCTTTCCAAAGAAGAAAATGAGCATGTTCATATCATGCAGAGAGCTCAAAGCATGAGGCCCTCTGCAGATACAAAAGCGGGTATACTCTTTATTGATAAAGGGTTTAACGATTATTCAATAACAAGAAGAAGCTGTTTGGTGGCAACTTTGTCTTCCACTTTTACATTGATCTGTTTTACCTTGCCTTCAATTGTTGAAACAATGGGATTTTCCATTTTCATGGCTTCAAGGACCAAAAGTTCCTGTCCCTCAACAACATCATCGCCTTCTTTCACGTGGACCTGGAAGATTGTACCGGGCATGGGGCTCAAGATTTCTGTGCTCATTTTCATCTCCTTTGTTCAAAATATATTTAATTTTTTCCTTGCCAGAAAAGATTTTTTCTTAAACAAGACAATTTTGGTCTATACTTAAAGAAAGGGTTAAAGTCAAGTGGGGTGTTCCCTCTTGACAGGATATTGGGTTTACAAGTTTTTAATTATCAAATGACTTCCATTGAACCGGGGGTTATAGATCTCAAATAATAATTTTTTATTGCAGCAGGAGTAGAGAATGAGACAATATTTTGAAAAAATGACAGAATTTGGCGTGGCACTTAACAAAGGCCAGATGTTAAGTTCAGAACAGAATGTAAAAAGTATCCGGGAAGTAGAAGCAGGGATTGATGTTGAAGTTGAGAAAGTGAAAAATGCAGGCATGCCGACGGAAAAAATCAATGCCCGGGGGGTCATGACCGTCTGGCAGAGACTTGAGTACCTGATAGATCCCGGCACCTGGAATCCCCTGCACACCCTTTTTAATCCGGCAGATAACGAGGAAAATACCACAAATGTGATTGATGGGCTGGCAAAGATTTCCGGCAAATGGTGTGTTGTTGCCGGATTTGATAATAAAGTCATGGCCGGTGCATGGCTCCCGGGGCAGCCTGAAATATCCTGAGGGCTACGGATCTTTCAAAACGGCTGAACATCCCCCTGGTCTGGCTGGTCAACTGCAGCGGTGTAAAGCTGACAGAACAGGAAAAATTTTATGCCAACAGAAGGGGAAGCGGTACGACCTTTTACCGTCATGCAGAACTTGAGCAGATGGGTATCCCCATACTGGCCGGTATCTATGGCACCAACCCTGCCGGTGGCGGATACCAGGGCATCAGCCCGACGATTCTGTTTGCCCATAAGGATTGTAATATCGCTGTGGGTGGCGGTGGTATTTTAAGCGGCATGTCACCCAAGGGCTACTTTGACCTGGAAGGAGCAGAGCAACTCATTGCATCGGCAAAGCAATTCAAGGCCAAACCGCCCGGGTCCGTTGATATCCATTTTAATGAAACCGGTTTTTTCAGGTATGTCTATGAAGAAGAAAAAGGTGTTCTGGACGGACTTAAAGACTATATGAAAGATATGCCCGGCTATAACCCGAAATTTTTCAGGGTTGCAGAACCAAAAGCACCACGGTTTCCGGTAGAAGATCTCTACCGTCTCATCCCCTTTAACCAGAAACAGATTTACAATTTTAAAGAAATCATTGCCCGTCTTGTTGATGGCAGCGAACACATGGAATTCAAACCAGATTATGGCCCGGAGATTTATACGGGCCTTGTGAAAATGGATGGATTCCTTGTGGGAATCATTGGTAACAACCAGGGGTGGCTGGGAGAAAATTATCCTGAATACGCAGATTACGGTGGAATCGGTGGCAAGCTTTATCGCCAGGGCCTGATTAAAATGAATGAATTTGTCACCTTTTGCGGACGGGACCGAATTCCCTTGATCTGGTTCCAGGATACATCCGGCATTGATGTGGGTGATATTGCTGAAAAAGCTGAGCTTCTCGGTCTTGGCCAGTCTTTGATCTATTCTATCCAGCAGACGGATGTGCCCATGACGCTGATCACCTTGAGAAAAGGTACTGCAGCCGCCCATTACGTTATGGGAGGGCCCACAGCCAATCGTCACAACGCCTTTACCCTGGGGCTGGGCACAACTGAAATCTATGTCATGCATGGTGAAACAGCAGCAGCAGCAAGTTTTTCAAGACGGCTTGTCAAAGAAAAGGATGCGGGTCGTCCCCTGGAACCCATCATCGAGAAGATGAATCAGCAGGCCAAGGAGTACTATGATAACTCAAGACCGGCCTATTGTGCAAAATATGGCATGGTGGATGAAGTGGTTAAGATGGGCGCTTTGCGTGACTATTTGAAAGCCTTTGCAGGTGCCTGCTATCAGAATCCAAAATCCATCTGTCCCCAGCACCACATGATTACACCCAGAGTTATCAGAGGATAAAAATTAAACCAGATTATTTTATCAGGAGGCCAACATGGCAGAACCAAAATTTTTAAAAATTGAAAACAATGGTCAGGTTGCCAGGATCATTCTTGATCGACCCAAGCACAATGTCCTGGATATTCCCATGATGAATGAACTCAATGCCCAGCTGGAGAAAATAGCAGCAGATGAAGCCCTTAAATGTGTTGTTATTTCAGGAGAAGGGAGAAGTTTTTGTGCCGGCGTGGAAGTTGCCGATCATAAACCAGACAATGTGGATGCAATGGTGGCTACATTTAACCGGATTTTTGAATTGATCAATACCATTGATATCCCCACTATTGCCGCGGTAAATGGCGCATGCCTGGGGGGCGGTATGGAACTTGCCATAGCCTGTGACATGGTCATTGCTTCGGAAAAGGCTATTTTCGGTCAGCCTGAAATCAAACTGGGATTTTTTCCGCCCTATGCTGCATTAAGGCTGCCCGAACTTGTGGGCGTTGCCAGGGCCATTGAAATCGTTACCACGGGCCAGAATTATACGGCCCAGGAAGCCCGTGATCTTGGATTTGTATCCAAGGTGGCGCCCGTTGATGATTTTCAGGCAATTGTTGACGGCCAGGTAAAACAGATCTGCCACGCAAGTCCATTGATCATCCGGCTGAACAAACGGGCCGTAAAACGCCATATCGGAACCAGTTTTTTCCAGGGTGTGGATTTGGTCAGTAATTATTTTCTTAAAACCATGATGAAAACAGAAGATACCCTGGAAGGGATTGCCAGTTTTGAGGAAAAAAGAAAACCTGTGTGGAAAAATAAGTAGTGCCAGGACCTGGCAAAGATAAATTGCTTGACCTTGAAAAGCGGATGAACGATCTTGGAATCAAAAAAGAAGATATTGAAGAAAAATTTATAAAAGCATCGGGCAGAGGAGGACAAAAGGTTAATAAGTCATCCTCTGCCGTTTTCCTTAAACATAAGAAAACCGATTTATCCGTAAAATGCGGCAAATCAAGATCCCAGCAATTAAACCGTTTTCTTGCCCTGAGACGACTGATTGAAAAAATAGAATACGCCATGACAGGCAAGGATGATAAAGCCCTGAAAAAAATTCAAAAGATAAGAAAGCAAAAATTGAACAGAAATCGGAAAACGCAAAAAAAATTTGCTGATCTATCAATATAGCATCGCTTAAAAAGCACCCAGTTGACAGGGTTTTATCCGGATATTTTTTTTCTCACATGCCGATCCCATATCAAGCCGGTTGATTTTCAGTTTTTTTGCAATATCCCAGCATTCCAGACAGGATATCCTGCCGTCGCAGCTTGCCGTGTCCAGGTGATGGTTTAATTCAGGTGTAATGGGCAGGTGCGGATTGATCTTTTTTTGCCCGCCCGCATAGCCGAATAATCCAAGCTGGCACTCTGCAATTCGATATTCTAAAAGATCTGTCTGTACGCCGATTTCAGATGGAGAACGGTTCAGTTCTTTTCCAGCCCTGTGGGCGGCCACACAGGTAATGCAATTGTCAGAAGACAGGGCCCGTATCTTTTCGGTGATGGTTTCATTGATCTGACTGTCCGTATGTTTCGCTGCATAATGTCCTTTGTCTTCGTGAGCCATAATGTCATCCTGTATTGTTAATGTTTTTTTCGGTCAACCACTATTTAAGTGCTCAAAGCATGATAATATATTAACGTGAAAAATAAAACATAAAAATTTAGATTCTTTTTTTCCCAATATTAAAATAAATTGACATAATAGCCATAAATCTATACAGATATTTCATGAAACGGATTGGGAAATATTGGATTTCCAATGTGCCGGTCAGTTCAGGCGGCTTTACGATAATTGAAATTATCAGTGTGCTTATCATTATCGGTATCCTTTCTGCAGTGGCCGTATCCAGAATGCCTTCAACAGATGTCTATGATGTGGTTATGGAGAGTGAAATATTGAAAACCCATCTTCGATACAGCCAGATCAGGGCCATGACGGATAATCAATCCTGGGGTATCAGAATCAGCAACGGCAATGCATACACCCTTCAAAAAAGTGGATCCGTTGCCCCCGTGAATCTTCCCAATGAAAATTCCGCCACCCACGTTTTTGCAAACAAAATCAGTGCTATCCCGGGCACGGTGACGATAACCTTTGATGACCTTGGAAGCCCTGGAGATTCTGATATTGTCATTACATTGAGGCACCAGGGGGCAAATCCCCGCACGCTGACCATAACCCGAAAAACAGGTTTTATCCATTAGAATGCCATGACGTTAAAAACAGATCATAACGGATTTACATTGATTGAATTAATTGTTGTGATCATGGTTGCTTCAATTTTTGCAGCCATGATGTACCAGTTTGTTTATACCTCCAGTGTGAGGAGTCCTGAACCGATATCTGTCGTTGGCACATCTTTAAAACTTCATGGAATTTTGGAGAACATTACAGTGGATTATTCTCAAAATCATGTTTCAACCCTTAATTCCCTTCAACCCCGCTTTGGAGCAATTGAAGGAAGTCATCAGAACAATGCATATGGTGCCTACCGGGTGATCCATAACCGGTTTGTTAAATTTGTCGCCAATTCGGAACAACAAGTGTTCTCAGGCGATCCTGAATATGGTAAATTGCTGAAAGTGACCATTGAATCAATCACTTCAAGTGAAAGGTTAACAGTCCTCTATTATAGACAATAGAATCCATGATGATTAGATTTGTTTCCAATAAATTCGGTTTTTCACTCATCGAACTGATCGTTGTCCTGATTATTTCAGGATTTTTTCTTGTTGTTGGCAGTTTTGGCATTCTAAAAGCGGTTAACGCTTATCTTGGCCAGAAAACAAATTCAGAAACAGTCTATAAGGGCCAGCTGGCAATGATCAGAATTTCAAAGGAGTTTAGAAACTTGACAGCAGTGAGATATGGTCAAGCCAGGTCAACTTTAATTGTCTATGATATTTATCGAAAAGGGATCCTTGAAACCCACAAATTATCCTGGGGAGGGACCGCAGGTGATCCCCTTTTGTATGATGATTTTTCCAGCAATGGCAATCCCCTTGTCGACTCGGTAAAAAATTTTCAGCTTGAATATTATGATACATACAATGACCCAACACCGGCCTTGACCTGGACCGGTTCGACCAAAATGATCGGAATAAAACTGGAACTGATTGGAACGGATCATATATCTTCAGTGTTTACAGATAAAATAGCACCAAGGAATCTGCCTTAAGTCAAAAAGGAAATGTGGTAATGAATCAAGCAGAAGATACTTCCGAAAAATGGGTCAATAACAATAAAGGATCCCTGCTGATCGGACTTATTGCAGCGATTACGATAATTGGCGCAATGGGTGCCGGCATTTTGGTTTTTATGACCGGTTCCACACAGATCGGGCTTTTTTCCAGTGCCCATTCAAGGGCCTATTATCTGGCAGAGTCTGGTATCAACGTTGCCAAATTAAAGGTGGCAGATGGTATTACTTACACGGCAAATACCCGGTTCACCCTGTCCAATGGTGATGCGTTTATAATTAGAACCCAAAAGGATCCGGCAGACGCATCCCGGACAATTATTCGTTCGACGGGTATTGTCAATCCCGGATCATTGTTTGAATCAAAATATGACCTTACCTCAAATTTCTTGAAAAAAGGCGGGGATGTTGATTTGTCTGATCTATTGAGATTAACCGTGCCAGACGGGAAGGGCAATCCTGTTCTCAATCCCATCTGGTCCATTACGGGGGGAGCTGAAGTCAAAGACGGTAAGGAAACAGGAAATGGCAGCCTTGGATTTCAAAGCCGGAAAGGACCCAGGAAAGACGAGGGGGAGAAAAAAATCCAAACATACCATGCCATATTTTTAAGTCTTGGGTGGTGGAAGACAAGTCCCGGCAATCCTGATTTTGCTCAGGCCTGGTCTGACAAAAATGAATTGCTGAGCTATGAAGCACAGATCAAGGTAAAGGTTGAGACAAAAGGGGGACATGGAGACCATTTCATGCACGGCATTTCATTCAGGCTTTCTCCACAGGATCCAGACTGGGATGACCTGGGTTCAATTCAAATGTATGGGATATCCTATTTCAAGTCAATGGATTCAATCTGGCCGTTCAATGTCAGACTTGACGAGTCATTTGATGCGATCATGAATAATTGTGTTTATATCGTGCTGTGGGAAAAATCAGGTTCAAGCGATACCCTGTCTTTGATGGATTATAGAAAACTGACCGCTTCTGATGATGTTCTGGATGGTTCAGATCTGAAGGACTGGTCAACCATTTTGTTAAGGCTCGAAGAAAAGTTTACAGGCCCGGGTGGAACAAGACAAAACCATATTTCCGGATTTATTCAGGGATCTTTTACCAACCCTTTGGGTGCAGTTGAATGGGATTATGGCAAATATAACAGGGTTCAATGGAAGACCCATCATCTTAATCCTGTTTTAGACAATTTTCTGATAACAACAACATTTGGCACATTCAAGCCAGATGAAATTGGGCTTCATGCGTTTTATGACTCCACTGCAGACAACAAACAATATTTTGCAGATTTTGGTCTAAAGCTTGGTGCCACGGGCAAAAGCACTTCCTTTCAATGGTAAAAGAGCCTGGAATGGTCATCTAACCGTATTGCCGGCCATTTTCCCCCTATATCCCTTGAACATCAATTGGGCAGGTTCCAAGTACTGGTTACACCATTTACAGTCACGCCGACAACTTTCGTGACTGTAATAAGTCCTTTATTGTTAAGGGTCACCTCGTAATCACTTCCCATGGGAACATTGCCATTCCCATCTTTTGGTAAGATGCTGGTATTGTTTATAAAGTTACAAAGCGTAAGAATATTTGCCGGTGCTGACCCTTTATTGGCAAGCAGATATTGACCATAAGCTGTTGCGAGTCTTGTTTTTGTTTCAGCAATGGCGGATTGCCCTGATTTGATTCTGGCCTGATTTTCCAGGTCCATATACTTTGGTACGGCAACGGCAGCAAGAATGCCAAGAATTACAAGGACTGCAATGATTTCAATAAAGGTAAATCCTTCTTGGGTATTTGCTGTATGGGCTTTTCTGTGCTGCAAAATACGATCTCCTGAAATTTTCTTCGTCTATATTTTTTTTGTTTTCCGGCGAATTATTGGACCCCCCGTTTTCGCAATTGAATCCAACCTATCAGATTTTTTCACAATTGCAAGGGTTTTTTGTGACCGCTTTTATTGTTAAGGACTTAGTTATACGGCTTATTCACTGGGTATTGAAGGCTTTTTCAATGCGAAAAAATAGACGACCAGCAACAGAACAAACCAGATCATAAAGGTAATGGGGAATCCTGAAAAGGTGTCCATGAAAAGGATATTTTCATCAGACCCTTCTGGCAGGGCCTGTTTTTTGATTTTTAAAACAAGGGCATACAGAATACCCAGAACACCATAGGAAATGTTATATGCCAGGCCTTTAAAGCTTAGAACCGTTGCCCGCAGGTCAGATGATGTGACCTGGTTCATATAGAAGCTGACAAAAAAGCCGGTAAAGTACATGGCGCTAAACGTAATCAGCGCAGGGATTAACCCTGCATAGGGCCAGAAAAAGCTCATAAAGCTCAGTCCCGTAATACTTAGCCCGGTTGTGATCCAAAGGGCGTGTGCAGGAGACTGTTTTTCTGCAATATTGTTGGCTATTTTCGGAATGACAAACCCGAGCATGGCGACTGAAGATCCAATAATGCCGAACGTGGATTCCGGCAGTTCGATCACTCTGTAATATTGACTGGAAAGGGTGATGACCATCCTGATAATTCCGTCAAACAGCATCCCGAAAAGGATGACACAGAGGGCAAAAGGGGTTTTCAAAATCCAGAGACCAGCCTTGAGGGTCAGCCTGAAAGCCTGTTTGATTTGCGGTCTGCTGTTGTCAGATTCGGTGGGATCAGGATCAGGGTCTTCCATTCTAAGGGTGGTAATAAATGCACAGATTGCCAGAATCAAGGTCAGGTATAAGGGAAACCGCATGGTGGTTTCCTGGGAGAAATGGTTGGCAAAGCCAAAAAACCGGCAAATTTTTTCAAGCAGGTCTGGGTCATAAATGGCCGCTCCCACACTCATGGCAATAATAAAACCAAACGACTGAAACCGTGCCAGGATTTCCAGCACGCGTCCCCATTGGCGAATATCACCTTTTGCTGCCAGGGAATCATAGGCAATGGCTTCATCGGCTCCGCTGGCAGCTGCTTCTGCAAGCCCGCTCAAGATGCGGTTGATCAAAAAAACAATAAAAATTATAGAAGGATCTGTTTTTGGAACAAAACTGATGATGGCAATCTCAATGATCATGATGAATGTGGCAAACACCAGCAGGCGTTTTCGTCCGATAATGTCGGCCAAAGCGCCTGAAGGGACTTCAGCCAGAACAATGGTGGCAGCCCAGGCGGCATTGAGGATGGAAAACTGGGCCACGGTCAGGCCGAAATCAAGAAACAGAATGGTAAAAACAGGGTAGTAGAACCGTGAATTAAAAAAGACTTTAAAAGCAATGAACAAACGGATATTGGGAATGGAAAAGGTCGGTGTCACCGTTGGACTATTCACTGGGTATAAGGGTTTTTAATACATCTTCTTTGCCAATGATGCCGATCAGCTTTTTACCGTCCACCACGGGGATCGTGTGAAAGTGCTTTTCCACCATCAGGCTTGCAATTTCAGCCAAGGGGGTATCAGCAGATACGGCAACGGGCTCCTTGATCATGGCCTGGCCGACGGTGGCAGCTGAAATTTTACGCAGGGTGTCTTCCAGTCGCTTGGACGATGACAAGGGGATGATGCTGTCAAGGATGGTAAAAATAGGTGGGATGGGCATTTCTTTTTGCTGGAAGATCAGGTCACTCTGGCAGAGGATTCCCACCAGTTCTTTTTTGCTGTTTACCACGGGGACGCCATTGATATGGTTGTTTAAAAGGATCTCAACTGCCCTGGGTATCTCCATATCCGGGGAGACACAGATGATATTGGTTTCCATGATGTCTCTGGCTATGATCATGACATCCTCCTTATGAATGAACGGGTTTATATTTTTTGATCACACATGCCGTAGGTTTTATTCAGTATACACGAATAAGGGTTTGGGGTAAAGCGTCTGATGACAAGGTTAAAAAAATATTGACATTATCTTGGTACATTGGTAATAAAATAATTATTTTTATTCAGATTATTTTGGAGGTCTTGTTCACAATGATCAATCGAAATTTTGCTTATCTGCTGATGGGTCAGTTTGTTTCACAGCTCGGGGATAAATTCCATTATATTGCTGTGTCGTTCTGGGTATTGAAAACAACAGGGTCTTCGGCAAAGATGGGGGCAGTTCTGGCAGCCTCCCTAATCCCTTCTTTAATCGTTGGTTTTTTTTCAGGCGCCTTTGTCGACCGGTATAACCGCAAACTGATCATTGTCGGGACAGATCTTGTGCGGGGATTGATTATCGCATTGTTTGCACTTCTTTTTTATTTTGAAATGATGAATTTCTATGCCATTTTGTTGATGCAGGCGATGTTGAGTGTTAATGCCGCTTTTTTTGATCCTGCCATCCCTTCTGTGATTCCCCAGATGGTCAGTGAAAAAGATCTTGCCTCGGCAAATTCAAAACACCAGTTTGTGAATGGATTTTCCACCATTGCCGGGGCTTTTTTAGCTGGGATTTTTATTTCATCATTTGGATATTTATCGGCCTTTATCATGAATGCAGTCTCATTTATACTGTCAGCCGGGTTTGAATGCTTTATTCAAATTCCTCCCAATCTTAACCAAGGACAAAAAAAAGAACGGTCAGGGCTTATACAGGATATGCGACAGGGTTACAGTTATATTTTTTCAAAAAGGATATTGATGATCCTCTTGTTTATGGTAATGCTGATCCATTTTTTTGTGGGTTCAATAGAAGTGTTTATGCCGGTAATTGCAGCTGTTTTTCGGGATGGACCAAAAAGTTTCGGGTTTTTCCAGACGGCATTCGGGCTTGGAACAATTATGATGGCCATTGTGTTGAGCGTTAAACCTATTTTTAAAATGGGAAAAACATCACTTTTTACAAGTGTTTTTTTCATCGGGCTTCTTTATGTTGCCGCTTCCTTTTTTAACGGCAGTGAAACAGTTATGCTGTCCCTTTTTCTGGTCATGATATTTTTATTTGGCTGTTGTATTATCTGCGCCAGCATTTCATTTAAAACGATTTTGCAAAAAGGAATTGACAATCAATTTTCCGGAAGGGTCTTTGCCGTGGCAGGATCTTTGGGGAATGCGGCTATACCCGGTGCGATGATCGTTTATGGGGTTTTATTGGAAAATTATGATTATCATCTGTTGCTAAAAATTTCAGGCCTGGTGGTAATGGTGTTAAGTGGTATTTCATTGATGGCGTATAAGGAGAAAAAATATGACCCAGGAACAAAAGAAATCACAAAACCCGTCACGTAAGGTTGAACGGGTTCAGACCGGTGTCAGAATTGAAAAAAGGGTGTTAAAGGTGCTAAAGGGATTTGCTGAATACCATGATATGTCCCTTGGTGATCTTATTGAAGGGATTGTGCTGCATGCCTTTGAAGGCAAAGCGCCATTCAGCGGAAAAAATCTGAAAAAAATTGAGGAATTGAAACAGATCTATGAACTGGACTTGACCTTTGAAGACAGCCACAAGCTCGTGGAATCCTAGGATCATGTTTTTTGTATAGCGTTTTTGATAAAAACCCATTATCAGGAAAGCATGATCATATCCCTAATGGGAGTGCGCAGGTCTTGTCCTGTGCCTGAAATTTGATATGGTATTAAACACAATGAGTCCCGTGAGTATGACTGTTGCAATTAATTGGATACTTTCCGGAAATAGTTCAGATGACTGGCCCACAACCGCGCTTGCACGTATATCCAAAATTTTGTACAAAAAATCAACAAAAAAACCCATGGCAAGAGAACAAAGGCAAATCATCGACAGATAGATGACAAGTGTCCGTGTATTGAATACGGTTTTAACGATGTTTATGGTTGCTGCATTGGTTGCAGGGCCGGCCAGTAAAAAGACCAGTGCCGCACCTGGGTTAAGTCCCTTGAGTATCAGGGCAGCGGCAATGGGTGTAGAGGATGTGGCACAGACATACATGGGAATTCCGGCAATCAGCATGACCAGCATGGACAGAAAATTGTGATCATTGGCCCAGCGTGTCAGGTCATCCGGGAAAAAAAAAGTGATACACCCGGCAATGAAGATTCCGATGATAAATGGTTTTGCAATATCTGTAAGCAAATCCCCATAGGCATATTTCACTCCTCGTATCAGTTTTTCAGACAGGGTTTCATTATCTTCTGGTGCAACTGCACAGCTGTTTGTTGAGCAGCCTCAGCCGCCCGTTTCTTTTTTTATGCCCGGCTTAGAGGGCGGATCAGGTTCAACGGCATTCCCGAAAAAATTTTGGACAATTCCCGTGCAAATGGCCGTGATAAATCCGGCCACGGGCCGGATCACCGTCATGATAGGGTCCAGCATGGCCCAGGACACGGCAATGGAATCCACACCAGACTCGGGTGTGGCAATCATGAAGGATAAGGCTGCCCCGCTGTTGGCCCCCTGTTTTTTAAGGCTTGTGGCAACGGGGACAACGCCACAGGAACATAAGGGGATGGGGATGCCAAAGAGTGCAGCTAAAATGACGGGTTTTATTTTTCCCGTTCCAAGGTATTGTTTTATTTTATCGGCTTTGAAAAAAACGTAGAGGATGCCGGCAACAAAAAAACCAAACAACATATAGATGGCAACATCAAGATAAATATGCCAGGATTCTTTTAGGATTTCAAATATAATGGACATGGTGGATGATACTCCAATGTTAATGTCTGACGTGGTTAAGACTCATGTTAATCAGTGAGGTGACATGGTCATCATCAATAGAGTAGTATATGCTTTTACCGTCTCTCCGGGTTTTTACAATTTTCATTGTCCTCAATATGCGAAGCTGGTGAGAAATGGCAGAATCGGTCTGATTGCAGATAACGGCAATGTCACAGACACAATGCTCCTGGTTTAAAAGGGCAAGGACGATTTTAAGCCGGGTCGGGTCAGACAAAGCCTTGAATATATCCACCATCTGCTCGATGATGTGTTGTTGCGGTATGGTTTTTAAAGTCTTTAGTACGCTTTTTTCGTTAATACATTTTTCAGCACATATATCCATTTCACACCTCTTCATATGAACAGTTGCTCATATGTTAAATCAAAATTGATTGTTTGTCAACCAGTCAAAGGCAATAAAAAAAAATTTAATTTTAAGATCTTCAGGAATTTATCCCTGCGTTGCATTGCCATCATAATCTGAACATTTCCCGGATCATACCCAGATTATAGTTGTCACAATTTGGAATTCAGCGTATATTTTTCAGTCAAAACAAAAAGATAAAATTAAACAAGGAGCAATTCATGTTACATCCGCTGTCCATCAAAGCCACAAGCCTTTCCGATGCCTGGTTTCAAACCCTTTACCGGTGTGTTGAAACGGGCCGGGCCTTTACCATTCATCGAGGGTCGTTTGAAGGCCAGAAAAGACTTGAATTTGATTTTATCACCATCCATATCACCCACCCGGCAAGTGTTCCTCTGCTGCCAAAGGTAAATCCTGCCCTGGGATTTCCTGATCCCGTGGAAGAGGGTTACCTGGATGATTATCTGCCGTATCTGATGACGGGTGAGGAAAAACAAGGAGAGTCCTATACCTATGGCCAGCGGATCTGTAAATGCGATTTTGAATATCTGCCTGATGATTATCAAAAATTAAGGGATATCCTGGTACAGGAAAATGAAATCTGGACGGATAGAAATATTTTAATTGAGGAAAATGGCAGATACTATTTAAACCAGATGGAGATGATGATCTGGACCTACAAAAACAAGGGACACAGGAACAACCAGATGATTTTACAGGTGGGACAGCCCTCTGATATGGTATTGCTGGATCCGCCTTGTCTTAGACACATTGATACCCGTATCCAGGATGGAAAACTTCATTTTTTCCCGTATTTCAGATCCTGGGATCTGTTTGGCGGATTCCCCGCAAATCTGGCAGCCATTGAGATGATGAAGCAATATTGCGCAGAACAGATCGGTGTTGAAAATGGCGAAATTATCGCATCATCCAAAGGGCTTCATATCTATGATTATGTGTTTGAAATTGCAGAAGCCATCAGGGGACGATCCATGGATGAATTCCGGAAAATGTCTTAACAATTTATTTTAAATACCAGCTTATTTTTTTCTGCCCCTGGGATTGCTTTTTTTAGACGAGTGCTGAAAAAAAGTTCTTGATCGGGTTTTTTCCCCGACTTTTTCAGTTTTCCTGTCCGTTCCGGGTTTTAATGGTATTTTTTTGACAGACGGTTTTGTCCGGGTTTTTTTTTCTTTTCTTTTTTCGACAAGTGCAAGGATGTCCTTATCTATTCGTTTCCCATTGGAAAGGGAGTTGGGGCGAAGGAGAACAAAATCCGGAACGGCACTATCCATGGTGTAAGTGTCAACCGTTTCCACGGGAATTTTTTGTTTCAGCAGTTTTTCAATGGCCAGAAGATGCGCCTTTTCATTGGGACTGACAAGAGAGATGGCAATTCCGCTTTCGCCTGCCCGGCCCGTGCGACCAATACGGTGTATATAATCCTCGGGTACACCTGGCATGTCATAATTAACCACATAGGGCAGATTGATAATATCAAGCCCCCTTGCAGCCACATCCGTTGCAACAAGGATGCGGATTTCACCATTTTTGAATGCTTTTAAGGTGCGTGTCCTGAAAGACTGGCTCTTGTTGCCGTGGAGCACAGCAGCACTGATACCTTTTTCATCCAGTTTTTCCGCAAGCTTGTTTGCTCCGAATTTGGTGCGGACAAAGACCAGTACCTGGGTCCAGCGCCCCTGGGTGATAAGGTGGATGAGAAGTGTACGTTTTTGCGATTGCTCCACCAGATGCACTTTCTGGGCAATGGATTCTGCCGCAGTATTGCTCATCGTCACCTCAATATAGTCTGGATTCTGAAGCATTATCTTGGCAAGATCCCGGATCTGCTGGGTGTAGGTGGCTGAAAACAGCATGGTTCTGCGTTGGGTTGGAACCAGATCAAGGATCTTTCCGATCTCCTCGCTGAATCCCAGGTCCAGCATTCTGTCTGCCTCGTCAAAAACCAGGAACGCTATCTGGGAAAGATTCAGATCCCTGTGCTCGGCAAGATCCAGAAGACGACCCGGTGTGGCCACAAGAATATCAATCCCCCGCTTCAAGCGATCCGTCTGGGGCCCGATGTTAACCCCGCCGTAAACAACGGTGCATCGGATGGACACCCGTCTTCCATATGCCTTGAAACTGTCGCCCACCTGGAGTGCAAGTTCCCGGGTGGGCGCAAGGATAAGGGCCCTGGGGTACCTTTTGTGACTACTCCCCCGGCTCAGGAGTTCAACCACGGGCAGTGCAAAAGCATCCGTTTTCCCCGTTCCTGTCTGGGCCCGGGCAAGAATATCCCGGCCGGCAAGAATCGCCGGAATAACCCGGTTCTGAATAGGGGTTGGGATAGTATAACCTTTGGATTTGACGGCGTTAACCAGTTCGGCCCTGAGGCCAAGTTCAGCAAATGGCATAAGTTTCCTTTTTAAAACAATACAATTAGTGTGCTTGATTCACCCGGACGACCAGTTTCCCGAAATTTTGACCTTCCAACATTCCGATAAATGCGTTTGGCGCATTTTCCAAACCTTCAACCATGTGCTCACGGTATTTTATCTGTCCTGTGCCAAGCCATTGAGACATATCCTTTGCAAATTCAGTGTAGCGATGACCATAATCATCGAAAATAATAAATCCCTGAATTTTTATCCGTTTGACTAGAATGGTGCCCATAAGACGGGACAGGCGATCCGGTCCGCCAGGAAGTTGTGTGATATTGTACTGGGAAATAAGTCCGCACAAAGGAATTCTGGCTTTTGTATTGAGCAGTGGCAGGACAGCATCAAATACTTTGCCCCCCACACTCTCAAAATAAATGTCAATCCCCTGGGGACAAACGTGTTTGAGTTGCCGGGCAAAGTCAGGTGCATGATGATCCAGGCACTCATCAAATCCAAGAACTTCTTTTGCATATCGGCATTTTTCACCACGGCCGGCAACACCGATAACGCGACACCCTTTCAATTTGCCGATTTGCCCTACCGTTGCACCAACCGGTCCTGTGGCAGCAGCCACAACCAGGGTCTCACCCGGTTTTGGTTGGCCGATATCCAATAACCCCATATAGGCCGTAAATCCCGGCATGCCCAATATCCCCAGTGCATACGAGGGGTTTTGGGGGTTTGCTCCCAGTCGGGTCAGGCCGGAGCCGTCAGAAAGTGCATAGTCCTGCCAGCCGCTATATGCAAGAACCCACTCTCCCTCCTTGTAGTCAGGGTGCCGGGATGCTTTAACCCGGCAGATCGTTGCACCGACCATAACCTCATCCACTTTGACAGGTGCAGCATAGGACGGTGTATTGCTCATCCTCCCCCTCATATAGGGATCCAGCGATAGAAAGATGGTTTGTAACAGAACCTGGCCCTGTCCAGGCAAAGGCATGGGTAATTTTTCCAGACGGAAGTTGTTTTCTGTCGGCGCCCCGGCAGGGCGGGAAACAAGTACAATCCGCCGGTTAATTTCTTCAATTCTTTCCAAAATGGTTCCTCTGTATGTGTGTAATGTCAAATGCCAATGTTTAAAAAGATGATGTTGATAACAATAACCCCTAGATTAAATAATTCAAGATGACACCGGATTATTCTGACCTGTAACGGGAATGGATTTTTTTGGGGTGAGCTGATGGAAAAGCATGCCAACTGGGTTTTTAAGTCTTGCCGGTGCGTTTGTCCAGATATCTTTTTTTCATTTTTGCCATGTTTTGATGGTATTTTGCATAGGCGGCGCGATTTTTAAGGAAATGTCGGTTCATAAAATCATGATATTTTTTAAAAATCAGTTTTATTTCAAATGGTTAAATGAATTTTTAAATATTGCTTCCGCCTGTTCCATAAATTTATGGAACAGGCCTTGTCAGTCTTTCAAACAACTGACCCCTGTTCTGCGCTTTGCCTTGTAAAATAACCCTTTGACAGCAATTTATCCGTTTGTTAAAGGATGTTTTGCCTACCGTCAAGTATAGGGAGATGGATTAAGGCACCCGGAAAATTAATATATCACCAATTTCGGAAGGCCTTAACGTTTGCCACTGTTTTATGGACGCAGATTGGCGCAGATAGTATTAGATCAGGTATTCTGAAAATCTGCGTTAATCTGCGTCCTATTTTGGAGATTTATATTTTTGAGTGGGCCCTAACTCGCCAGTCAAGAAATGCCTTGCGTAAAAAAGGGTTGCCAGTTCCTGGAGAAAATATCCCATGGCAAACAATACCTTTATCGGGTTCAACCCCATGATGGTTTTCTGTTTCATGCGCTCTGTTTAATCTTTTCCCACATACATGCCCTTATAATCAAGGGTTGAAAGCGGAGTGCCAGCGGATTGAAACCTGCATGTGATCACCTCCCCCACAAAAAGCGTATGGTTTCCCAACTGATGGCGTTCTGTTACCGCTAATTCAAAGCTTGCAATACAATTTTCAAGAATTGGTACGCCGGTTTTTCCTGATTTCCATGACATTCCGGCAAATTTATTTAAGGGATCAGGCCCTTTGAACCGCTTCAGCAGTTCTTTTTGGGAACGGTCTATAACGTGCAGGCCAAACACCCCGCTTTTGTCGATCAGGGTGTGGGAATACCGGTTGGGGTGGATTGCCACCACAATCAGGGGCGGGGCATGGGAGACCTGGGTCACCCATGAGGCAATCATCCCGTTAATGGTGTCTTCAAGCCTGGTGGTTAAAACATAAATGCCGCAGGTCATTTGTCCCAATGCCGTTAACCATTCTTTTTTCATTTCATGCTCCAAAAACAGTATCAATAAGTTGCTTTGTTGATAATCGAATAATAAATTTGTGATTCGCAGTCAAGCAGGAAAAAAATCTGTTCAACTTGTGTTGACATCTGTTTTTCGTATTCCTGATAATTTATACAAAGCAATCCCTTGTCCAGGGACAATTAATCTTGAGTGCTGTTTTTTTAAAGATTTTGGCTGCGACCATACTTTTTCAATTTAAATACGATGATAGTGTTTACAGAAATTGAAAATTCAAGTTAAACTGAATTTTAATCTTGATCTTAAATTCAAAGGATATTATGGGTTCAGATCATGACAGCAGGTTTGGGTTTTTCGAAGAACTGGGTATCAAAGACAGGCAGACCAATGTTTGATCTTTTCTGTTATCAATGGCAAAAATTTAGGATGAAACAGATATGAGGCAAATTTATTCATTGGCCATTATCGGTTGTGGCCTGACGGGCACGTCCATGCTGTGCCAATTTATCAGAATGGTTAAAAATAAGATTGCCAGGAATGATCCAGTCCTGAAAAACATCAAAATTATCATCTTTGAAAAAAATTCAGACATGGGTCCGGGTCTTCCGTATGAAGGAAAAAACATCTTTCCGTTTCATATCAGCAATATGCCGGCCCAAGATATGAGTATTTTTGCAGACCGCCCCAATGATTTGATAGACTGGTTTTTCAATCAAAAGACCAATCTTGAAGAGATGTATCCAGAATTGATCCCTTTTTTACCGTCAGATCGCTTTAACCGTTCAGACAACTTGTATCTTCCTCGCATGGTGATGGGTAAATACCTTTGCAGCCGGTTTGATGATGCCATTGAAACGGCTGCCCAGATAGGCATTCAGGTGATTATTCAGAACCGGTGCACCGTTACTGATATAAAGGAGAAGGAGGATCAATTCATCGTTATTATGTCTGATCAATTCGGAAACGGCATTAAAGAAATCGTGTCCGAGCGGGTGCTGCTGGCAACGGGTCACTGGTTCGGCACCAACACACATCCCGGGTATTTTTCGTCTCCGTGGCCGGCAAAACAATTGTTGGAGCAGATACCCATGGGTGCAAAGGTAGCGGTCCTGGGAACCAGTTTAAGCGCTATTGATACGGCTTTGACACTGTTCTCAGAAGGGGGTTTTTCAAGGAATGATCAAGGCACTCTCACCTATTCGCCATCCAAAAATACAAGGCAGGTCACCCTGTTTTCCAGAAAGGGATTCCTGCCAAAAGTAAGGGGTGCCATCGGAACCCGTCAAAATCATTTTTTTTCAATTTCGCGGCTCAATCGTTTGGTGAATCAGCAAAAAGGCTGTCTGAGACTGGAAGACCTTTTTTATCTGTTGAAAAAGGAGATCGAGACGGCCTATGACACATCAATAGATTGGAAAGCGATTTTAAGCCCGAAAAATGACCCCGTTTCAATCTTGAGAAAAGATATTCAACAGGCGCAACAAGGGGATAACCCTGAGGGTGATATCCTGTGGCAGACCATATTATCCCAGGCCATATCATTCATGAAACAGGCTTATCTAAATTTGAGACCATCCCACCGGTACTGGTTTGAAACCGACTTTAAATCTGTTTTTATGGCCCATGTTGCCGGTATCCCACGTGTAAATGCAGAAAAGCTGCTGGCATTTATGGAGTCTGGAGTGCTGAAACTTAAGAAACTGGGGTATTCATATCAATTGAAGCACCTTTCTGCATCTCTTGGGTTTGAGATGTGTTTCCAGGATGAAACCGGAAAACCGAATTGCGAAACATATTCTTTTATCGTGGATGCAAGGGGGCAATCGACTTCTTATCGAAGCAATCCGTCACCATTGGCTAAAAACCTTCTTGCCTCAGGGCTGGTTCAAATCGAAACGTGCACCCTGGATGAAAATGACATGGGGAACCGTTCCTGGAAAAAGATGCCTCAGACAATTGAACCCGGCGGATTATGGATAGACCCGGACAGCTGCCGGGTGATGAAAAAAGGCTTGGTAAAAGGGGTATCCATTTCAAAAAATATGTTTGCAATCGGAATTATGAACAAAGGACAGATCATTAATGCGAGCATGGCCCAGGAGTGCGCGGTATCTGCCAATACGGTTGCCGATGATATTCTCAGCGATGTGATGAAAATCAATTGAGATAGGAATATGGTTCCGCCTAAAATGGGAGGCGAGAAAATCACCAGGATCATTAATAAAGAAAAAAACCTGTCATTGGATTGACCGGTTTGCTGAAAAAGAATAGAAAGACATCTGTCTGATACATGATCGAGCCTGGATTTTTTTGACGGGATCAGGTGTCTGGATTGAGGAGATCTTTTGACGGCACCCTGCTTAAATCTTGCATCAGTTTTAATACTGCCAACTCCTTGGCCTTTGCTTCAACTTCAATGGTAAGATCCATGGAAAGCCAGATATCCGGGACATCCTTGATATTGATATAATCATGGTGAGATCGGACTTCGTTATCTTCCCACCCGTTTTTCGGGGAGGATATGTGAAACAGGGGTTCCCGGTCCCATGTGCCAAGGCATTTGTGTGTTGCCGCTTCAACGGAAAAACGGTCTTTTAAACATCGATGATGGTGTACATCATAAACCAGCGGGATATGCATGACCGAACAGATGGGAAGAAGATCTTCAGGTGAATAGCTTTTATCATCATTTTCAAGCGTCAGGCGTTTCCTGACCGGTTCCGGAAGTATCTCAATCGTCTGTTTCAAGCGATTGATCGCACTGGCCTTGTCCCCATAAACACCACCGGCATGAATATTGATCACATCTGCATTGACCCATTCTGCCACCTGGGCCTGATATTTAAGATCTGCGATGGAACGGATCACCACATCCGGATTTGGAGAGGACAGAATAATAAACTGATCCGGATGAAAGCTGGTGCGGATATTGTGTTCCCGGCAAAAGATACCGCATCTCTTGAATGTGTTGATGATGCGGTCTGAATCCGGCAGATCTGACATGTCATAGCCCATATCCGGATGGGTTTTTAATGGCAGGATCTGGCTGTTGATACGGAATGCCCCAATATTGTTTTGATGACAATATGTCAATGCTTCAATTAAACTTTGTGCATTGGCCAAACAGACCTCAGACAAACGTTTCCGTTGTTCCTGATGCGAGAACCGTGAAAGATAGGCCGCTGTTGTCCTTCTGAATTTAATGGGTTGTTCCTTAAATATACAGCACAGGCCGAACCGGATCATTATTTACCCCTTTTATGGCCTCATGATTCAATTTGCGTATGCGAGAGTCTTGAAAGGTCTTCTTTTGACACGAATTATTTTCTCTATTAATCCTTGTTATCATCACCGACAAGAGGGCGTTCTTGGTCAAGTTCAAAAAACACAAGGAATCGATCTTCGTTGACTGTTATTTCATTTTTTCTGCGCTGAAGCGATTCAATTTGATCAACGTTTTTTTCTTCTCTTACCATGGACATATAAAGTCGTTTCCCTTTATAACCGGGGCCATCTTCTATAAAAAGATACGCTGCATGTGGATTAGACAACAGATTGCTGTGGGACAGCCGATCTCTCATAATGAATGCCAGTTTTCCGTCTTCAATAAAATGAGGTCGGGAATAAACGGCTGAGTTAACCTTACCGTTACGATCGGCAGTCGACAATATCCCTTTTCCTTTTGTGTTTTCGAAATAATCCCTTAGTTTCATTTATATTTCCTTTCTATGGCAGGACTTCAATTTAAAAAAGGCCCCGCAGGTTCATGTGCGGGGCCGAACAATAAAAGGGCAAGATTTTTATTGTTGAAATATGATACTCAACCGCCGACATTTCCAGGCTCAAGGTCTTTCCATGCCCGGTCAACACTGCTCCCAATGGTTCCAAAAAGGTCATCCAGTTCATTTTTCATGGGTGACCAGTCAGAAGGACATTCATTCTCCAACTGGTCAACGCGCAACTGAGCTGTTGCTACTTCTTGGTCCAGTTGTCCGATTAGCGGCAGGATTTTTTCTTTCTGAGCAGAGCCATAAGAGTCAGCAACCTTTTTCATTGCCTCAAGTTTGACTTTCCAGGCGGTAACTTCAGCCAACATAGCCTTACAATAATCTTTTACTTCCATGAGTTTTCTCCTATTTTAAGGTTAACATATCACTGGAAAATAATGGTGTATTAAAATCCAGAGTTGTACTTCATGCAATAGACCCATTCGTAAAGGCATCAATACCTGAGGAAATCGAAATTGCGAGATCTTTATCGTACTATTTTCGACCAGGACCAGATTGATCGAACAACTTAAACAGCTCAATTCCGAAAGTTGAGTTAAACAGTTTATTCAAACCTGATCATATATTAAAAATATAAAAAATGCAAAAAATAAATGGGAACATGGTTGAATGCTAATCCTTCTTGGCCCTCACCTTGCCAATTGGATTTCAATAACATTCT
>Ga0180007_10002344_pt1 | contig 22806 bp, 16 predicted proteins | sample MM_PC_MetaG_FD_121122 | JGI IMG/M metagenome (GOLD analysis project Ga0180007, IMG submission 121122) | Groundwater microbial communities from the Aspo Hard Rock Laboratory (HRL) deep subsurface site, Sweden - MM_PC_MetaG | ecosystem: Environmental > Aquatic > Deep subsurface > Groundwater... | reverse complement strand
GGAACTGAAAGAGGTATAGTATAATTCGTATTAGCTTCTTCCTGCTTCTAGCGAGAAGCTTTGTTGATACGAATAGAGTTACTATTGTTCCCACAAGAATAATCCCGCTGATAGCAACAAGTAAAAGAGGCTCAATATTATTTGAATAGTAATAATTACTTCCACCCAATAGCTCGAAAATGCCACTGAACAATAAATATGGGAGATATACAGTGATAACAACCGGCAGAACAAGCCATTCTAAAAAACTCATACTTCCATCATTCACCCCCTTGTTATCCGAAGTGTCTTCGAAAACAACTTCTTCATCCATCTCCGTATACGGCAAGTTTGATGCTAAAAGTTTTGTTATCCGCATATTCTTTTCTGGTGTAAACCAGCTTCCCTTACCTAGTTCCTTGGTAATCTCTTCAATTTCAGTTTTAGAAATTTTCCCAGCATAGCTAGTGCTGAAATAGGAAGAATCTTCATCAGAATAATAATTCTCAATATCATAGTTCTCTACCCTGGCTTTGTGATCACCGATGACGTAAATTTCTACAGCTAAGTTTCGTTTGGCCAGAGCAGTCAGTTTCATGGGATAAATCATATCTGTCGTTTCGAAAGAAAACCTAAGGGGATCTACACTTCCTTCTGATAACTGCATTTCCACACCAGTTGATTCTGTAAATTTGTTGTTAACTTTGACAGTAACAAAATACCAGCCGCTGTCTAGGTAGTCCTGAACAGTTGGCAGGGCTTCGGACCAGGCTTCCTCCTGATCTGCATTCTGCTGTATGGGGAAATAATAGTCCTCTTCCTCTGTCACAGGCAATTTGTAATCATTTTCATTCATCCAATCTTTCAGATCATCTGCCACTTCTGCTGTAAGAATTGTGTAATCATAAATCCCGATACTCTTTTGTTCTATGACTTGTACTGTAGACTTTTCTTCAAGTGCCGCACCTGTAACATCGCTGTACATGACAGGTGAATAGTAATTGTTATCACCTCTAAGCTTTTCTAGGATATTCTCCTTTGGCTCAGTGAACTCAGCTAGTTTTCGAAAGATTGAAGAATCAACCTTTGACACTTCAGGCTTTGAAGGAAGCGGTATCACCCAGCCAAAATCAGAAGCATTACCAGCGAAGCTAATAGATATCACCAGATCTTCCCGCCCGTCTTGATAGATAATCAGTGCTTTTTGCTGTGTCTCATAAACATAGTATTCACTTGGAGGCAAAATCATACCATCAGCCTTAACTTTTGAAGGTCCGGCTGACATTAACAGAAACGTAACCAGGAGAATTATATTTAGAAATTTCTTCATTCTAAACAAATTTTAAAATTATTTAAATTAATGTAACACAACTAACTATGCAAAACAAACAGCAGATTGCATTTATATAGACAGTTATGGTTACAGATCTCCTCAGAACATAACTAGTACTCATCTGACAAGAGTACTGTAACATTTTACATATTTTAAATAATTATAACGAACTTGAAATACATGAGAAGGGATGAAGTGATAATGTCATCATAAAAGAACAAGCTATACGGACGAAATAGTAGGTAAGTAGTAGAGAAAGGAAAAATGTAACTGGGCATAGCGATAGTAAATAATCCCGGTTTAGTAGATAAATTCAGACCTGTTAAAATCTTCAGGAAGCCTATACAACTAATCGGTATTTATCGGCCTTAGGCTAGAAACTACAGCCTCTGCTTGCAAAAGTAGCTTTTTATTCTCTCCTTCTATTTTAGAGAAATCACTAGCCTCAACCTCTGCGTCAATAATAACCAAATAATCCCTCTCCCCTATTCTTACCTTATTATCCCAATTTTCATATGACCCTTCTTGATAATGGTTAAACAGTGTTTTTATCAAGAGGTATCTTCCGTTGTCTAAAGACTGCCACAATTCATGTTTGGTGTAATCTGTGTCGGCAATTCTGATAGGATAAGTATTATAGTTAATGTTATCCGACAACAGAGATTCCAGGTATCCGTCTAACGACACTTCCACATCTTCCCAACTATAAATGCGAATACTTCCATTATGATTTTCTATAGACGCAAAAACTGCTCCACCGAAAGGCTCATCGTCTACACTGGTAGCATATGACCAACCCTCCGGAAGTACGACAGAATAATCTAGGGTATAGTCAAATATTTCTTGGTACTGTACTTTTCCGGTTACTCGAAACGAACCGATGATCTTGTCTGCTACTTCCTCTTCTTCAGGATTCAACCCAGCCTCCTTTATAAGGAAAAGTCTATTTGGAAATTCATATAATGTTCGGCCATCACTGGAAACATACTTTCTTGTTTTGTATGAATTGATCTCCTCATCCTGCGAGTATGTATAGTCGTTGAAGCCGTTCCAGAAACCCAGTGAATACACAACTGTGACCACTGAGTTATCATTCCCCTGTGCCAATATTGAGAACTCGGCTAAGTTTTCAGATGCCTCTCTTTCAACTACCAGCCAATCCTTTTGAGGATATCTCAGACTAAAGCCATAATTTGTCCTTGCAAAAATCAGCCAATCTTGAGCAGCCGAGCTGTCTTCACCGAGAGCATAAATCTTTACACTTGCCAGAATAAACTCATAGATCTCAAATTCTTCCTCCTCTACTGTTCCGAACTTTACATTGAAGAACTCTGAATTCTTTTGGGCAGAAATCCTGTCAATAGCAGTATACTGGTACCCACTGTAATTAACCCAGCCGGTATATTGCTTGCCACCAATATCAAATTTCTCAAGTTCTTTTGAGGGCTCGTCAGCACTTTGATAGATTTTGAAATATGATTTCTCACTTGTAACACTAACTGACAGCTTTTCTTGTGCTTTGTCTTCTTCTAATACCCAACTCAGGGGGTATGTGAATTCAAACCCATTTTCAAGATCAACATAAGTTTTCCACTCCTTGATCTTATCAAGCACTGACTCCTTTGCAACAAGTGAAATCTCAAAGCTTTGAGACTTACCGGAATTAAGAGTAAAAGAAGTATCATAAACTTCATATCCTTTCAAAGTTACCCTCATTTCATATTTTCCTTCCTGTAGCTTTTTTACATACGGTGTCTTGCCCACTGAAGCATACTCCGTATACTCTTCTCCTTTTAACAACACCTCTGCCCCTTCAGGAACTGAATTTACGCTTACAGTTCCACCGGTCGGTACAAGTATTTCATTAACTGCATTTCGGATAGACGGAACTGCAGCATAAGCAACACCTCCTACCATAAATATAGCTAAGAAAGAACTTAACATTGCAATCTGCCATTTCACCCCTCGGAAGAACATTCCCAGAAACGATCTTTTTTTACCTAATCCCGCGATATGGTCCCGGCGTTCATTCTCCAGCTTTTTAGCCTGCACGGTATTCTCAACAAGCTTGTCTAGGTTTTTCAAGAAAGTTTTATCCAAGTGGATATCGTCGCCGTACGCAGCTTTAGCAGCGTCTTCTATCGGTTTATTAAATTGTTCTTTATTAGAATTCTTCATATTTCTGCTATCATTTATAACTTTCAAATAAGCCTAAAGTAACACTAATTCTGATTATCTGGTCTCTTCATTTCACACAACTTTTTTGCATTTTTACCTCGTCAAAGCTCATCCTTGTAATCTTTAAATGCGTCCTGCCATTCATCTACCAGTTCTTCTCTACTTTCCGCTAAGTTTTCTGAACGAAGAAGGGTAACATCATTCTTTCCGCTCAGTTATCAGTTTTCTCAGCAAATCGAGGCCCCTATAAAACTGCATTTTCACGGAGGCTTCAGACTTATCGAGAAGCTGTCCAATCTCGCCAAAGGTTAAGTCCTCTGTAAACCTAAGCGTAAATAAATGATTAAGTTCTTCGGGAAGATCTTTTGCAATTTCGTTGATCTGGTTTATTAAATCTTCTCTCGATAACTCATCGGTGATATCAACGCCTTCTTCTGCGGGCTGGACTACCATTGAGTCAAAGGAAATGTTTCGTTCCTTTCTACTTCTATAATAGTCAACTATCAGATTGTGGGCTATTGTGTAGAGCCATACTACAAAAGGCTTGCTCTGATACTGATAGTTGTCAAACTTCTCTATTGCCTTTACAAAAGTTTCGCTAGTTATGTCTTCAGCTAAATCCCTATTTTTCCCTACTCTACTATAACAGTATCGAAAAACAGCCTTCAGATATTTCCTATACAGAAGTTTAAAATTCGAAAGATCAGTCTTGGCAGCTTTGATCAATTCTTTGTCGCTTATTTGACTGTTTGTCACATAGAGAGAATATAATGCTGGTATTTTAATACTATTCAGGGAATTTGTTAATAGCTGCAAATAAATTTAAGGCGCAGGCATTAAAAATACCTTTTTAGTTAAATCAATTGTGCAGTCCGCATTGCTACTTCACTAGACATTAGAAAGGTTAAGTAGTTTATGCTGGCCTTTTTATATTCATATAATTGAGTTTATAAGTAATATCTTTCTTTTTCAAAAGAAAGATAAGTCTCAAATACTACGAAACAAAGCATTAACCCATCTCAATTACTAGTTAAAATGAATATGCGTTGGGAATTCTAATTTAACTAAGTATACAACATATCGATTAACAAATCGTTCTGATAATGCTATGATAATCTCATGATCGATGACATTGGTGCGTATCCACAGGAGAAATCTACTGTCCAAGTCAGAAAAAGTAAAACCAAGACTCTCACAAAGGTATTTGCTCTCTTTGCCTATGCCCTGCTCTTCTTGGATATCGGCATTGTTATCGGATTTCAACTTGCCCCTCGAAAAGTTGCTGTTGAACCGGAGCCAGAGATAGCAGAGCAGCTGCCTGATACCGGAGAGGAGTTTCCCTATCTTTCGGATGAGCCTATCAGGTCCCCTCTTAACGGTGAAATAATCGAAGAGGGAGATTATGAAAAAAATATTCACAATATTCCGCATGCAGTCATAATCTCAAATAATGAATCCGCAAGAGACGAACAGTATGGATTAAACTATGCCGATATCGTGTATGAGGCCGAAACAGAAAGCGGCATTACCCGGTTTATGGCTATATACTGGACCAATCAGGATAGCTACATTATCAAGCCTGTCCGAAGCGTAAGGAAATACTTTCTAGAATGGGCAAATGAATACGGAAATATCCCGGTGACTTTCTCCGGATTTGCTCAAACGATAAATCCGGAAACTGACTCCTGGGGTTATTATAAAACAAACAGCATTCGGACAACTTACTACGATTGGCCATTTACCTGGGACGAAGATTGCCTCAAAACTCATCCAAGCATGCACTGTAAATCAGTAGCACCTGCAACTCTTTATACACTTTTTGATCAGAAGGGCTGGAGCTTTGAGTCTTGGGAGGGATTCCTGAATAAGAATGAGTGGAAATTTGACGATGCAAAAACTAACCCCAAATCTTATAAGCAGGCCAGCGAAGTGACTTACAGCTTTACCTCATACAATGACTGGAGCAGTCATTGGGTCTACTCAAAGAAAGACAACTCTTACAGGAAATACGACCCCGACAATTCACACCTTGACATGAATAATAAAAAGGTGATAAAGGCAAAGACATTAATCTTACAGCGGATTGAGCGCAAATATACGGGTGATGATAAAGGAAGAGTCGTCTATCATACTGTGGGTGAGGGAGATGCCTACATTCTAAGAGATGGATTAAAAATTCCAGCAACCTGGAAAAAAGAATGCAGTCAGTGCAGAACCCGCTGGCTTTCACGTGAAACCGTCGGACAGGAAATATCCTTGAGTCCTGGGCTTATTTGGGTTGCAGCAATTCCCTCCGACAAAGAAATTACCTTTAAATAAATTGCCGAAAGACATGCTGCTTCCTGCTTTACTGAAGAGACTATTCTGCTATAATTACAGCAAAGTTCGTTGAACATTTTACCATCTTTATTTATGATTAAACTAGGAGAGCTTTTAAAATCTAAAAGAGAGGGCAGGGGATTAACAGTCTCTCAAGCAAGCGAAAACACGAAAATCCCAGAAGAATTGATATCTGCCCTTGAGAACGGGGAATATGAACTTTTCTCATCCGAAGTATACCTGAAGGGTTTTATCAAGAACTATTCTAAGTTTCTCGGAATAGAGACTCTGAAAGCTTTGGCTATATACCGTAGGGAACAAAGAGATTTTAAAGAAGATTCACTCAAAGATTCACAGAGACCAATCAAGCAGCCGAGAGCCTTTATCACGCCAGGAAGGATAGTACTTATGATTACTCTTTTGATACTAGTCTCTGTTGTATCTTTTGTAGCTGTTCAGGTAAATAAGCTAGTTCAGCCGCCGAGCCTTGAACTAACTTCTCCTCTTGTAGCAAATTCACCTTCCGAGCTTTATCTAGAAGTCGACACTGATTCTATTTCACTGATGGGAAAGGTCGAAGTTGGAAGTAGGCTCCTGATCAACGGCAATGAAGTCACTACAAATAACCTTCAGGAATTTGCTGTGGACGAATATTCTCTCAAACCGGGAAGCAATGAGATCTATATAGTAGCAGAGAGTTATTACTTTTCAAAAACAAGTCAGATAAAACTTACTGTTCTTTTCGTCCAGAAACAGCAGGCGGATGAAAACACCTCTCCGGAAGAAAGCGGGGCAGAGGAAAATCCTCCAGGAGTAAAGAATGAAATGAAAGTTAACATTGACATTTTATCAGAAGCGGCGTGGGTAGTTGTTACAGTAGATGATGAACCCAAACTGCAGGATACGCTTGAAGCTGAATCCTCCTATCAATTTAAAGCTCAGAAGGTTTTTTCTGTATATTCACCACGTCCCAACATGTTAAAGCTAACAATTAACGACAAGGAATACACTTTCGGGTCTCAGACGCCGGCCGTATTCCGGCTGGTCAACGGAGAAGTTGTGCAGGAATAGACATTGCGAAGTATAGCGGTCAAATTTAACTAGTCTAGTGAAAACATAAATGCGAACCCAAATAGAAGAGATCAAGGAAAAGCTCAACATACTTGAAATAGCCCAAACTTATCTTTCAAATTTTCGCAGAAGCGGAGCAAATTACTTTACATTATGTCCATTTCATAACGAAAAGACTTCCTCATTTGCTGTCAATCCGGACTTGGGTATCTATAAATGTTTCGGCTGTGGAGAGTCCGGAGATGTGATAAGTTTTATCGAAAAAATGGAGGGAGTCGATTTCCCGAAAGCCTTGGAGATGGCAGCAAATAAAGCGGGAGTTGAGCTAAAAACTACTTTCTCAAAAGAAGATGAACTTGCCCAAAAGGAGAAAAAAAAGGTTCTTTCTCTTAACAACCTTGTGGCCCAATACTATCATTTTATCCTCACGAAACATAAAAATGGGAAGAAGGGAAGAATATACGCCAAAAAAAGAAAGGTAACGGCCGTACTTATCACAAAATTTAATATTGGTTATGCTCCATCCTCTTATACAAGTCTTATCAAATTTTTGAGGGCGAAAGGATACAAAGACAACGAGCTCGTGCGGTGGGGATTTGCCGCATCTGGAAATGGCAGAATTTATGATAAATTTCGAAGCCGGCTGATTTTTCCCCTAATTGATCACCTGGGAGACATCGTAGGATTTTCAGGGAGAAGTATTCTAGAGAACTCTAGGGCGCCAAAATACCTGCATAGCCCGCAGACAATTGCATTTGACAAGAGTAGACTTTTATTTGGTCTGAGTGAGGCAAAAAACAGTATAAGGAAATCTGATGCTGCTATTCTTTGCGAGGGACAACTAGACGTAATCAGCTCGCACAAAACATCCATCACCAACGTTGTTGCATCGCTTGGAACAGCTCTGTCAAATAAACAGCTGGAGTTAATCAAAAGATACACTTCGAATATTAAATTCTGCCTGGACTCTGATTATGCCGGAGAAGTCGCTCTAATTCGTGGTGCGAACCTCGCCCATAGCATCGGCCTTAATGTAGAAACCGTTACTTTGCCCCAAGGAAAAGATGCGGACGAACTTATAAATTCGGATCCCGGCTTATGGGTAAATTCTATCAAAAAGTCGGAAAGTATCATAGATCATCTCATCCTGAGACTGGAAAAAAGGCTCGATTTAGGTAACCTTGACGCTAAAGAAAATTTTTATAAAATAATCCTGCCAATCATTTCGGGTCTTCCCCGGAAAATGGATAAGTCTCATTATATTCACAAAATTTCATTTATTCTTAACATTGATGAAAACATCCTGCTTGAAGAACTCGATAATTTAACTACAAGGGAAAACCTATCAGAGATAAATTCTGCTAAAGTAAGAAAGGTGCTTGAGTCTCCTGCTGTAAAGAAAGAAGAATATCTTCTGACTCTAGTTCTTCAACATACCCAGTTCTTAGATTGTTCCTTTAAGACGTGCACTCCAAGGCATGTGCTTTCTCCAGCAGCCAGATCCGTCTTAGAAAAACTGAAAAAATATAAAAATAAGAAAAAGAGGTTTGTTTTGAAAAATTTTATAGCTGGACTTGAGAATGTCGAAGTAGTCCTTGTCCGGAAACTGCTGATAACTAAACTTGATACCTATTTTAAACTTGAAAATGAGTTTGAGATTGAGTTAACCAAGCTATGTCGCCACCTAAAGCACAACTATCTTCGAACGAAGATCCGACTTCTGAAACCTCAAATCCAGTCTGCGGAGGAAAAGGGAGACAAAAAACTTTCACGATCTCTTCTGGAAAAACTCGCGACTCTAGCCAGTGAGATTTCGAAGGAGTGAGGTTGTTTCACTCGAAACGATAAGTTAGGTTAAAAGGAGAAAGAGCATATTTGGCTAATTGATCCTGGCTTTCCCTTTCATATTAAAGGAATTTCTTCGTATTTGCTTTTAGCGAAAGGATGCTTTAGAATTCTTTGTATCCCCAGAACCCTTCGCTTAAATTAACTTGTATTGTTATGATTGCGAAAATAACATCCGCAGCCGTAATAGGTCTTGATGCACAGCTTGTTTATGTCGAAGTTCACTTTTCAAAAGGAAAGAGCAAGTTTTTTATTGTAGGAATGCCTGACAAAGCATGCAGCGAATCAAAAGAGCGTGTCTCTGCTATTATCAGGAACCTCCTCGGCCGCAGGATTCCGGCAGGAACAATTACAGTAAACCTTGCGCCAGCAGACATTCTCAAAACAGGACCTGTATACGACCTTCCCATATCAATTGGAATATTGAGTGTACTCGGAGAAATTCGCTTTGATCAAAACAAGAAGATGTTTTTTGGCGAATTAGGCCTTGATGGTCGTACAAAACATGCTGATGCAGTACTTGCAATATCAGATCTTGCAAGAAGAAAGGGAGTTAGCGAGCTGTACATTCCAGAAAGTGATGTTTCAGAAGCTGGTCTTATACCTGGTACAGAGATACTTCCAGTCAGAGCACTTTCCGATCTTGTTGCACATTTAAATAGAACGGAAAAAATCAAACCCTTTAAGCAGGTTAAACACACCAATCAATCATCCATTTCTGAGTTTGATCAAGATGACATAGCCTACATAAAAGGACAGAAACAGGCTAAAAGGGCTATGGAAATAGCTGCATCAGGAAGCCACAATCTGCTTATGTGCGGATCTCCTGGCTCAGGAAAAACCATGCTTGCAAAGAGTCTTCCTGGGATTCTTCCAACACTTACATTTGAAGAGGGTCTTGAGGTCACTAGGATATATTCAGTTGCAGGTCTTCTAAATAACAATCATTCGCTGCTGAAATACCGTCCATTCAGAAAGCCTCATCATACGATAAGTCACATAGCATTAACTGGAGGGGGAAGCATACCTAGACCTGGCGAAATATCATTGTCTCATAGGGGAGTATTGTTTCTTGATGAATTCACTGAGTTTTCAAGCAAGTCGATTGAGTCATTAAGACAGCCTCTCGAGGATGGCGTTATAACGATCTCACGTGCAAAGGGAACACTTACTTTCCCTGCTAAATTCATGTTGATCGCGGCAATGAATCCCTGCAGGTGTGGATGGTACGGAGATGACAGCAGAGAATGCTCATGTTCACCATTAGAAATCACACGGTACAACAAAAAGATTTCAGGACCGATTTTGGACCGCATAGATATTTCACTTAAAGTACAAAGAGTCGAGTTCAATGAACTAAATTCAAATATGAATACAGAAACATCCAGTTGTGTCCAGGCTAGAGTGCAGAAAGCAAAAGAGATTCAGAATAAACGCTTTACTAATACTCACATTACTTCAAATAGTGAGATGTCTCAGAAAGATATTGAACTAAATGTAATATTGGATTACACCTCTAAAGTAATTCTCAAAAAAGCAGTAATAAAGCTGAACATGTCTGCGAGAAGTTATTTCAGAACCATGAAGGTAGCCAGAACAATCGCAGATCTAGAACAGTCCGAAGCTGTAAAGTCATCACACGTAGCCGAAGCTTTAAGTTATAGAATTGCAGATGCGACCTGATAATTTGAATCAACCTTAAACGATCCTCAAAATGCTAAAGTTGAGATTTTTTCAATATCTATCATTTTCTGATAAAATTAAGACTTACTATTAAAGTTTACCATATGAAAAAGATCTTACAGCTTGGCGACCACCTCCTTGAACGGAAATCCAAGCACGTTAAAGATATAAAATCTAAGAGAGTTCAAACTGTTATCGCTGACCTCATTTCTTTATGCAAAGCAAAGGAAGAAAATAGCGGTGGCCTTGCAGCACCCCAGATCAGTGAAGATCTCAGATTATTTGTTGCAAGAAGGCTCGACCTTGAAGATGAATACCAGAAAAAGGGGAGAAAAATTGTATCAGAACTGGGAGAGATGCTTTGGGAAGTTTTTATCAATCCCAAGATTGTCAAAAAGGGGGAAAAACTTTCAACTTTCTGGGAGGGATGTTTGAGCGTAGATAATGGGAAGCTCTTTGGACCAATTACGCGTCCTTCTACTGTACAAGTGGAATACACTGACCAATCCGGCAATCAGAAATTATTGGCTGCATATGATTATTTTGCGCATGTAGTACAACATGAACTTGACCATTTAAACGGGTACCTCTTTGTAAAATATATAGACAATCCAGAAAATCTTTGGAAAAATGCTGATCTGGATAACTATCTACGTGATCACGGAGATTTTCCCCCCGAAATCTAATTCAGAAAAACTTCCCAAGCTATCAATTCAGAATACCTAGAAATTAGAATTTATTCTCTTAATAAGACAGGATTCGTGCAAACGACTCTTCACTATAGGTTAAAAAATACATAGTCGATAAAATCGAAGAACTCCTGAATGATACATTCTTTTACATACTGCTTTTATATGGAAGAATTTATTAACTGCCATTTGATGCAGCAAGAATCCAGCCTTTAGTTTACACTCATCCCAGACATATCACACACTAAAGTCCATTTTCAACCTATAAATAGATGTTTTCTCTGATAAGTTGAGCTGTACGTTTATAAATGTGAGAAGGTTTTAACTTTGCCTTAGTAGAGTATTGTCGAACCAATTTATTCTTGTATAATGCGCACCAACTTTTAGATATCTTTACAGTATAGCGTTTATTTACTTACAGTTAAGGAAAACATCGTTACTATAGGGATTATTGACATTTATACGCTTTTAGGGCTAAACTATAAGCGAATCCCAAACATGATTTACTGCCCGTTTGGGCAATCCCTCAAATAACTTTTAGGGAAATAATAAAGAAAGGAGGAAAGTAAGTATGAACAAAATGGACTTAGTAAACATGCTGGCTGATAAAACCGGTATGACAAAAAAGGGAGCTGCAGAAGCTCTCGACACAGTTCTTGGTGCAGTAATGGGTGCACTCAGGAAAGGTGAGAAAGTTACCATCACAGGATTTGGTACATTTGAGGTTCGAAGCCGAAAGGCACGAACTGGACGAAATCCTCAGACTGGTAGTGAGATTATGATCCCTGCAAGAAAAGTTGCTGCTTTCCGAGCTGGAAAAGCACTTAAGGATGCAGTTAAGTAATTTCAACGCTTTCTAAAGAGGTAAAAAGCCCTGTACAAGTTACAGGGTTTTTACTTTGTATCCAAGTTTGTATTTAGCTTGTTGAAAATAAGAAGCAATTCTCAGATTCCGTTGACCCAAAAATGATCAAGTTGATTGAGATGATTACTCTTAGGTAAACTCGGGGCATGCGTCTTACATTTCACCAACCACTGTAGACTGAATACTGATGGCTGATACCAGTTCCCGGTTACCAGATATCGGTTACCTGCTACCAGTTACCTGTTACTTCCTATTCCTCAAATCACCTGAATCGGCTATAATACTTCCGCTTACATTTTCGAGTTTGTAATGATGGCATCTCAGCTAGACGTTCTGATTACAGTACCTGTTTACAACGAGGAGAAACAACTCAGAGAGAAGATATCTGAACTTGACGCTTACTCGCGAAAAAATCTTAATGGTCTTAAATATCAAATAGTAATTACAGAGAACGGATCAAAAGATAAAACACCTCAAATCGCCAGGCAATTATCAAAGGACCTTGAGTATGTCAGCTTATACGAGCATCCCGAGCAGGGCAGGGGCAAGGCTCTTTATGCGCTTTGGAAACATATGAATGCCAGGTGTTATGCATACATGGACGTAGATCTAGCCACAGATATAAACCATACTTTTGAGCTCGTAAATTCAATATTGAAAAAAGGATACGACGTATCCCTCGCCTCAAGAAACTTAAAAGCTTCTAGGGTGCATAGAGGGCTAAAAAGGACTATAATTTCTAAGGGATACATTTTCCTTTTGAAATCAATCTTTAGATTAAGGGTCTCTGATACGCAATGCGGATTTAAAGCTATCAGTAAAAGGGCAAGAGATTTACTCTGGCCGTGTATGGATCCTTTAAACTGGACAGGAGCGGCCTGGTTTTTTGACGCTGAACTCGTCATCCTTGCAGAAAAGCTGGGTTTAAAAATATTTGAGATTCCGGTAAAATGGACCGAGGCCCCAGGTTCAACTGTATCAATAAGAAGTACAATTATAGAAGACTTAAGTGGTATATTTCGATTATTAAAAACAAAGCCATGGCAAAATCGCAAAAGCTAAGTTCTGCCAGTTTGGGAATCTTTAGGAGGTTTCCAGCAATTATAACTTTTTTCCTTTTCTTTATCATTGTATTTTTTTCTTTTGGGACAAGATTTTATGACCTTGGCAACCCCGGCTATTACGTATTTGATGAGAATTATTTCATACCAATGGCCCAGAAATACATGCGGGGGGAATTCTTTGGCGATCCGCACCCTCCTACTGGGAAGCTACTTATTACTGCCGGTGCATATTTTTATCCGGACGATATTAAAGAGGGGGAACTGACTGATGAATCTCCGTCTGCCCCGACAGAGAGTCTTGTAAAATATCGATATGTTCCTGCATTTTTCAGCGCAGTTCTTCCGCTTTTAGTTTTTATAGTCATACACTTATTTACTAAATCAAACCTGCTTTCTTTTCTTGGCGGTTTTCTTATCACCTTTGATAACGCGCTCCTTGTGCATGGCAGATTTGCTCTTTTCGATGAAATTCTTTTTGCTTTTGTATTAATTTCTCTCGTTTTTACACTTCTTTTTGTAAAATATTCCAGAGGGGATATAAAAGATATTTTCAAGGGGAGGAATCTCTTCAAACGGCTAGCTCTCCTTCTTTTTTCAGGAATTTTTGCAGGATTGGCTCTATCAACAAAGTTTATAGGTCTTGCAAGTGTTGGCTTTTTGTGTCTGGCGATTGTTTACAGAACTTTTCTCGACCGCTACACTTTAAATCTTAAATCAGCAATCTTTATCCTTGCTCAGATTGTCATCCCGTTCCTTGCGATTCTTGGTGTGTTTTACGGATCGTTTGCCATTCACTTCAAGCTTCTCAAATCTTCAGGAGTAAATCTTGAAGAGTTCAGCCAAGCATATCAGGACTGTATAACAAAAGATAAATCCGGCTGTCAAATATCAAACGCTGCGCTGACCAATGAATCTATCAAATGGTCATTTAACTATGAAAACCGGGTACCAGCCGTAGATTTTTGCAAAGAGGGAGAAATGGGAAGCACTCCAAAGCAGTGGCCGTTTATGGGTAGAGCCATAGCATACTCATTCTCAAATCATTCAACTATTCCTCTTTCTACGGTGAGCTATGTGTATCTGACTGGAAATCCTATCGTCTGGTACTCAGGACTGCTTGCAGTAGTATTTGGCTTTTCTCTACTAGTCGTATCTTTCTTTCTTCTCAAATCCCTGATCAACAAAAAGATTTTATTTATTTTGTTTGCCTACTTTATAAATTATGCTCCATACTTTTTCATACAGAGAGTAATGTATTTCTATCATTATTTTCCGGCAATGATTTTTTCTGTCATTCTTTTGATGTTGCTATTGCAAGAATTTCACAGACTTAACCTCAAGGGGAAGTTGCCGGACTTACAAAAAGGACTCTTTGTTCTTTTGTACGTTATGCTCGCTTTTGTATTCTTCCTTCTCTATTCTCCTCTGTCATACAATAGAAAGGTAGATATCTCATATGTCAAGAAGATTATTTTTTCCACTCAGTGGAATCTGAAAGCCGATCCTTATAACTATAATCCGACATCTGAATAATCAATCGCTGACCTTGAAGAGGTTAATTTTTTCGTTATAAGTTAACTGAACAGAGTTGTCTTGAGTTCCTTCAGAAATTATGTAATCAGCTAAGTCTTTGGTAGTAAAATAGTTGCCTGCTAGGTAATAATCGAATGCATGCTGTGCTCCTCCCATAACATACTTATCACCGTCAATGTAAATCTTACTGCCCTCGGGGAGCTGTTTGTCTATGTTCTCAAATTCTTTAGTGATAACAGCTCCTGATGTTGAGCTGTCTGCTTTCTCTTTATTGATCTGATAGATACTAAGTATAAATACTGCTGCTATGATAATTGCAGCATATTTCTGCAAGTTCTGTGGGATAAGAAGCGACAAACTCAAGTACAGTACTATAGGGATTCCAACGAGGTATATCGCTTGGAAGTCATGAATAAACACAAAGTTTCTCATCATAAAATGCCACAGAAGCCCAGAGCCGATAAAAAGTACTAAGTATCTATAGTCAAGCTTTAACTTTTTCAGGTACTTTTTATAATCGAATTCTAAGATTTTTGATATTAAAAATGGTGATAATAAAGCAAGTAATGGTATAAAAACACGTCCAAGAAATGGCTTAATTATATTTTGAATGTAGGTAGTCTGATTATCTATTACAAATTCGATTAGATTTGGGCCACCGTCTCCTAACCCTACCCGGAATGCGATACTATTTATAGTAGGTAAGTCAGATAGATTACCCCCAAGAAATCGCCATTCATTTAGAATTTGTAGAGTCAGAATTACACCGCCAAATATTACACTTGCAAGAAACGATAGAAACAAAGGATCCTTAAAAGTAACAACAATTCTCTTCAACATACCTAACTTTCTTTTTTCAGCTACTGCCTTAATAACAAACCAGCTTGCGTAAACTGTATACGGCTGCCAGCCCGAAAGGATCGAAAGCAGTACTAGAACAGCTAGGAGAGCTTTGTTTTTGATAATTTTTTCTTCCCAGTGATAGCATATGAAAATGGCGAGCATAAAGCCAAACAGTGAAGGCGTATCATTGAAGATCATATCAGAATAATACAACATGTACGATGAGCTGAAAGCGATGAGTACAACCGAAATGGCTTGATAATTATTCTTCAAAATTCTTCTAATCGTCAAAAATGCTAAGGTTATAGCACCGATTAAAAACAAGTTCATTGTCTGCCGGGCAATATATACTTGCCCTGAGAAGTCGCCATATAAGGGAGCGGTGACACCCTTGATCATTAGAAAAGGAAAAATCGGGAATCTATTATAGGGCTCGTATTGAATATTCTCAGTCGAATAATTTTTTGCACTAAACATGAGAAAATTGTATTTTGGTGAGATATTGCTAGCAAGAGTAAGCCCATGCGTAGAAAGCCAGGCATGATGACCTGCCATAAACCCTGCTTTTGTATGCTGAAAAACTATAATACTCAAGAAAACAAGGAGCAGAATCACTAACTGGATAATTGTTTCGTTCTTTATAGTTTTGCTTTTGCTATTCTTTTTCATTGTCCAATTATCTTATATCAAATATAATCTGTCTACTAGTAATGTTTTCCTTATAGATATGAAGAAAATTTTAAAGGCGAAAAAGAAAATAAACATTTCTGCTGTAATGCTAACCTCAGTAGTTGCCTTTTTTGTTATTACTTTCCTTATCAATATTACCTGGAAAATCATAAACGATAACGGAGATCTAAATCTCTATACACATCAAGCGGAATCTTTTTTACAAGGCCGCTTAGACCTCGATGCAAATTACAAAGATGTAGCTGTATACGATGGAAAGTTTTACTCTCCATTTCCTCCCTATCCGGCAGTTATCCTCATGCCTATAGTAGCGGTTTTTGGCACGGAAGCTACTAGAGTAATATTTGTAGCCTTATTTCTCACTCTGATCAATGCAATTATGCTACGTAGAATTTTGAAAAAGTTAAAAGTTGAGAATAAATATATCCCTTGGTTAAATTTGGCTTTTTTCCTGGGTACCGGATATTGGTATGTTCTTCAATCTTCTTCCGGAGTATGGTTTTTTGCTCACATCGTAGCCATTACCTGCATCTTCTTCGCTATTGATGAAGCGCTCGGAAAGGGTAGAGGACTACTTATCGGTCTCTTCTTGGGCGAAGCCTTTCTTTCTAGACAAGTCATGCTCTATGCTTTTTTCTTTTTACTCGCAGCTGTTTGGAAAAATTCAAACTTCAAAAACAGAAAGAGTCGAATTTTAAATGTGCTGCTATTTGTCTTTGCTCTATCGTTCTGCATCGCAATCTATCTGTGCATGAATTGGGTAAGGTTTGACAGCCCGTTCGATAGCGGTTACTCATATATTGAACTCACTGGATTTCTCAAGGAAAGAGTTGATACCTATGGACTGTTTAGTCCTATGTACATCCCTTTTAACTTTGTTTATATGTTTTTACAGGGGTTTCATATCAACATAAGTCCCCAAGTAATTCCTGCTGAAATAAGCCTGGACTCATTTGGCACATCAATCACATTTGCCAGCCCTTTTATATTTATTGCACTCCTTGCGAAGAGGCGCAGGCTTATCGTTAAAGCAGCATGGTTCTCTGTTATACTCATGATACTTCACCTTCTTTGCTATTATAATAATGGCTGGTTTCAGGTAAACACACAGAGATTCAGTCTTGACTTTCTTCCTGTTTTAATCTGTATTGTCGCATTAGGAATAAAGCAAGTTCCGACCGCAGTTTGGAAGGCATTAATCCTTTTTTCGGTTTTGCTAAATTTTCTTGCTCAGATAATTATCCCGATGTACAACGAAAGTATTTAAGAGAATGTTCTCATCCTCTGCCCCGAGATAAAGTCTTCCGCTCAAACTTGCGTCGAACTTTATTATCTTTAGACATTCCATCAAACCAGGACATCATCGTTTCAAGTGCCGGTTCAAAGGTCTTGGTACTCACAGTGATAAAAAAGAGTACTGATCCCGTATACAACAATATCGCAGCTGCGCCAATCGTTCGTCTACCTGTTGGATATACTCCTGTAGCAGGAAGTGTCTGAGAGGAAGGGGTTGTCGTTGAATATGAAGTTGTTGTGACTGTTGTTGTAGTTCCTGTTGTGGTTGTGGTATTTGGAGATGTGGTTGTTGTTGTAGTTCCTGGACTCGACGTAGTGGTCGGAGTAGTAGTAGTTGTAGTAGTAGTAGTTGTAGTTGTAGTAGTAGTTGTAGTGGTAGTCGTTGTTGCCTTGCAATCGGTATCTCCTAGCTTTTCGCCTCTCCACACGACCCAATCCTTTGCCCAGCCATCACATAAAACATCTATCTGAATCACATAACAGTTATTGGGTAAGTTGTTCTCGTCCTCTGGATCTATCTGTGTGTTGAAGTAGTCTGCAAGCTGTACCGGTCCGCTTACCTGTTTAAACGAGTGATCACATTTGCAACCGCCTTCCAACAACTGCGGATCACCTAAAAGACATTTGTTGATCTGTACATACTGTGTACTGCAGCCAACGGCACTGCATGAAGTCGAATTGCAGCCCGAGCACCACTCGAAATTGCGAGTATCCCAAGTACTTGATGGGATCCCATCATTATCATTCTCACAATCAGCCCCGCAAATATGCACCACTGCTCCGCCCCCTTGTTCATAGGCCTGTCCAGGGACAGGAGTGACCTCCTCTTCCTGACTCAGCCGAAAGCCAATATACACAGCTGTAGCTGCTAGGCCGATTGTGAGCATGAAGATAAAAACCAGCAGTAGCCTCGAGCCTTTCATATTTAATAAAAAATGTTATACTCAGAATAATATAACAGGTTTTTGTTATCAAGACAAAATCAAGCCTTTTTGAGGACTTCTTTTCCTACATACTTCTGTAGAACTTTTGGCACATGCACATTCCCATCCTTATCCTGGTTATTCTCGAGAATTGCAACCAAGATTCTTGGAGATGCTATCGCTGTGTTGTTCAGAGTGTAAACATAGCGATTCTTACCATCTTTTGATTTGTATTTGATATTCATCCTTCTTGCCTGCCAATCTCTCAGGTTTGAGTCAGAATGTGTTTCGCCATAACCGTTTCTTGCCGGCATCCAAGTTTCTATATCATACATCTTGTGCTTTCCCGCTCCCATATCTCCTGTACAGGCTATGACTACTCTGAAAGGCAACTCCAGATCATTAAGCATTTCCTTGGATAGGCCCAGAAGCTCTTCATGAATTTTGTCTGCTTCTCCATCATCATCCCGGCAGATTACTACTTGCTCTACTTTTGCAAACTCTCGGATTCTGTATAAACCTTTTGTATCCTTTCGGTAGCTTCCGACCTCGCTTCTATAACACTGAGAAAAGCCGCAAACTTTGATAGGGAGATCTTTTTCGTCGAGTATCTCATCTGCATAGTAGCCAAGAAGTGACACCTCTGCAGTCCCAACTAGATTTGTTCCCTCAGACTTTTCTTCATCGAGCCGCAGCTTCCCCGCGGGAATCGCTTTGTAAATATTATCCATATCAAATGGAAACCAGCCAGTGCCATATAATGCAAAGTCCTTTGTAAGCGTAGGGGGAACCATCAGCTCAAATCCCTTATCACGCATCTTCTCAACCGCATACATCAGTACTCCGAGATGAAGCATCACACCTTCATTCTTCAAAAAATACCCTCTGAATCCAGATACTTTTACACCGCGTTCAAGATCCAAAATATTTAAATCTTTACCCAATTCTATATGGTCTCTCGGATTAAAGTCGAAGTTAGGCTTAGTACCTATTTCCTCAAGAACCTTGTTAGCCTTATCGCTTTTGCCGACCGGAGTGTCATCAGAAGGAATTTGAGGAACATACAGAAGCAGCCTTTCGTACTCATCTCGGACATTCTTGAATTTTTCTTCAAGTTCTGTCAGAAGTTTTTTAACTTCCCTGCCGTTTTCGATGAGTTTCTCGTCCTTTTCACCTGATTTTAATTTTCCTGCTATATCATTTCGTTTCTGCCGCAGTTCATCTACCTCTTGTTTTAATGTTCGTCTCTTTGTATCCAGCTCTAGTAAATACTCTAGATTCAACTTGATACCTTTGTCCAGTATAGCTTTATCGACAGCTTTTTTATTATCTCTGATAAATTTTATGTCTAACATGTTTGCAAATTTAAAATGTAAAATTAAAAATTTAAAATGTCCATATTTCAATATACGCAATCTATTATCTCCCCGCAAGGGGATGATTCTCGATAAGTAACTAGTCCATTGTTGTAAGCTTGTTTTATAAACATTTTCTAATATACATGAAAAACCCCTATCTAACTACCAATATTGATAATCAGATAGGGGTTCTTGAATAGAACGGTGCCACCTTTATTCCGATCGAAATGATCAAACGATCGTCGATCTATAATCATTTAAATCGCTCTTTCAGCTTTTTCGGGCTTACCCGCCTGACTCATCGCCAGGAACATCGCGCTCTGCGTGATGCCGAGTGGATTCGATAAAGTCATAATTTCCCCATCACAGTTGCCGAGGAATTTCTGCAAATTTGGGACCATACCTACTAGCTCAAAGGAACTTTTTGATTGTAAGGTTATTATAACAGAGAATAAAAATATCGACAACTTGTAACATCAAATTAAGCATCTCTAGAGGCTGGAAACATAGTATATTACAACAGATGGGTTTGCCTCATTTTCATTCTGCATAAACACAAGGGTTTTAATTATCAAGTCTACAGATAAAAGTTATTGATTAAGCTCTCATTTTTCATTATACTGCATGTATATGGACCCTAAACTGCCTAAACCAAAACCAGTCTTTTTCCATAATCTATCCATAAAAGACGTATTCGGACTTATTATCTTTCTGCAGATCCCGCTTGCATTCTTTCTTTCAAACTTCATATCTACATACAAAATAATCTATTACGCGATACTAGCAGTTTTCATAGTAGTTTACACTCTTGCGGGTCAGTTCTTTTTTGAACAGCAGAAGTTAACCGGTCTCGGCAAGAAACTGATCGCATTGACAGCTGTAAACACAATAATACTTTCGTTTATCAATTTTACGGGAAACCTAGTTAGTCCATACTTTTTTGTGATTTATTTACTAATCTTTACTGTCTCAATTTATTTTGATCCGGAGATATTGATCCTTGAGTGCCTCATAATTCTCGGCTCCATCTTTACAAGTGAGCTATATGATCAGGGTACACTGAACCTTCTACTAGAAACTTTGAGTACAAGAGATCTTGCAAGTATACTCTCAATAATTGTCACTATCCCCGTAGGTCTTGTGACTGCCGCATTTGTCAAAAATTTGCGCAAACGGCAAGGATTACTCGATCTTTCAAAGGAACTCCTGATAGTTCGGGACATAGAAGATGAAGCACTCCTCGAGGAAATAAATCAAGGAGTTATAATCTTGGATCCTGAGCTTAAGATCATAAAGGTCTCGAAGTGGATCGAAAAGAACCTAAAGGTTTCTCCGCAAATACTGCTGGAAAAAGACATTCGCGAACTTGCTTTTTTCGACACCGTATCAGAACTGAGATTAAATTCCTCTGATTACTTCTATAGAAATCTTGCAGGTGAAAATCCCCATGAATTATCATGGAAGGTTAACTACAAAAACCAGTATGGAAAGTACCAAAAGTTCCTTGTAAAGCAAACCCCGCTTATCTCACAAGGACAGCTGATCGGTCATATGCTGACTCTGAAACATCCCGCAAAAAATGTTCAGGAAGCTATTTCCTCGTTTAACCAGCTTTTGAGTTTCCGCCTTAGTTCAAGCCTTGTAGTTCTGAGAAATCTTTTAAATATCTCTGCCATAAAAAATGACCCTGTATTTCCAAATATTGAAAAGCACCTGGGTCTCATCGTTAATACACTAAACGATACCTCTATCAGAAACGATATCGTTGACGGAAACCTTGTCATGCGCCCATCTAATTTCAACTTGAATAAATTAGTCCAAAACATAATTAAAAGATCCGATCCTGTACGAAACATCTCTGTCTGGAATGTTTCCCCTTTATACAAGACCCAGCCGGCAACAATAACTTCGGATCGGACACTGTGCTCTAATCTCCTTTCTTATGCTGTCAAAGGCGCTGTAAATCTTTCGGATGACTCAAACCTAAGCATTTCCTTTGAAGAAGATGAGAACACTCAGAAGCCTAAAATCGTAATATCAGTAGTTGTCAAAGACGAAATCCCAGACGGGATAAATGTACTTGAGCCCTTTTTTGCTGGTAGACTCACAATCCTGGCCAAATACAGGGGCACCGGGCTTGAGATCTATAACGCGAGTTTGCTTGCAGAATTTCTGGGTTTTGACTTTGCCGCTACTATCAGCAATAATAAACTCATAATCCAGATTATATTCTAGGCACATTTAAAATACCTTTTCTTAATAACTTTTTTATCAAAACTTTTCATGTCAGAACAAAATAAAGTGGACTTCTGGAAAGAAGTCAAAAATTCATTTAAAGGTGGGGGCAAAACTTTCCCTTGGCTGCGAAGCGGTTACATCCTCCTCGGTTTTGTGTTAGGAGTTCTTGTAACTGCATTTGTATATATCGCCGCACTTCAGCCGAATGATTCTAACAAACAGACTTCTTCCATAGTAACAGAAGAAGACACCTGCAGAGAAGATGGAGGACGATATGATAGATCTCAGAAGACCTGTTTACTTACCACAAATGATCGGGGAGACACTTGCTCAGACAATAGCGAGTGTGATGGCTGGTGTCTGGCAGATAGTGAGAGTAAAGTTGGTGAAAAAGGGGAGGGAAATTGCAGTGACGAGTTCGATATCACTGGCTGTATCAAGTTTATCGATCAGGGCAAGGTAAATTCGATCTGCATACCTGAGTAAATCCGCATAAGCTAATGTTTTTATATCCAGGACTCTTGGTTTAGTTGTTACGACTTTTGATGATATGGGGTCAGTGGTGGAAGGGATTTAGGAACTCTTTTCAGCAGGTTTTTGTAATATACAAAGATGAAACAGCTAATCAATATATATAATAAACAGGCTATCATCTTTCCAACCGGATACTTGGAGTTGGATAGTTAAGCATTCTGGGAATAGAATACAGTGTCAAGATAAATATATAAGGGTCTTGCCCAGATAACAGATAAAAAAATGTAAAAATCTGTTATGACATAGGGCAGAATGATACTAAATAAACGTCGACGGATTACAAAGCAAAAACATGTTACGATTTTAAGATCGTTTGTGGTAGATATTTCTGCAGTTAGTGCATCAAGAATAGCTGGAGTAAACAG
>Ga0180007_10002343_pt1 | contig 22807 bp, 15 predicted proteins | sample MM_PC_MetaG_FD_121122 | JGI IMG/M metagenome (GOLD analysis project Ga0180007, IMG submission 121122) | Groundwater microbial communities from the Aspo Hard Rock Laboratory (HRL) deep subsurface site, Sweden - MM_PC_MetaG | ecosystem: Environmental > Aquatic > Deep subsurface > Groundwater... | reverse complement strand
TGCCCAAAGCGAAAACCCTGCAATAGAAACTAATCAAGCCGTAATGCTGAAATGGGGAAAAGACAGCGATGGTGTTGAACTAAAATATTTTCCCGTTTCACCGATTAACATTTTGGTCTGGCAGAAAATACGTATTTTTGCAGCGGTTCCTGCCGATGCCGGCAGTGTAACACTGAATATGTGGCTTCACGATGGCAACAAGGGAGTTTATTTAACTGGTTCCGAAATTACCCCCGCTGGAAGCTGGGCTTGTATTGAATTTGATGTTGAAGATGCAAAAACACAAATTGATGCAGCAGCCGTAAGAGAAGTTGCGTTAGTAATTAGTTATGTGGGTGATAATGGCACGATTATCCTCGACAAAATTGAAGCGTTAAGCGAAAAGAAAATTACAGCTGCAGGTGCATCCGCACCATCTCTGCCAATCACATCTATCACCGCCAGTTCCGGTCAAAAAAACAGCGGCACTCTGCCGATAATGGCACTCGACGGCAGGATGGATACTCGCTGGTCCAGCGAATTCACTGATAACGAGTGGCTGCAAATAGACTTTAACAGCCCGATAGATCTGGTAGGGCTCAAATTGCACTGGGAAGCTGCCTATGGCAGAGATTACGAAATACAATTACTCCAACCCGATGACAAATGGATTACAGCAAGTAGAATAAAATTCGGCGATGGCGGAGTCGATGAAATATATTTTGGTCCTCACAAAGCCAAAGCAATTAAAATGCTCGGCCATAAACGTGGCACTGGCTGGGGCTATTCACTCTGGGAAGTAGGAATTCTCGGGCCGGAAGATGAGATTTTTGCCAGCGCTTCTTCAACTGCAAAAGGCATGTCATCCGAAGCGATACTGGATGGCAAGACGGAGACCTATTGGCAATCTGCATCAAACCCCGGGAAAGAAACTGTCGTCGAGTTTACCTTTCCGCGAAAATTCGGCGTTGGCGGACTTCAAATCGACTGGACTAAAGCCCAAACTCCTGCCTGCAAAATCGAAGCATTCTCAGAAGAAGCAAATAAGTGGCAAATGGTAATGAACAAAAAAGCGAGCTTTAACAACCAGGTGGAAGATTTGTTCTTTGCGCCGGTATATGCCGACAAGTTGCGTTTTGTCTTCGCAGCGAAACTAACAGAGCCGGTTCGTATTGCTGATATTCAAGTAAAGGGTACTTCTGAGGGCTGGACTCCTGTCAGACATTTTGAAATGCTTGCACAGCGTCTGCCGGATGGTCTTTTGCCAAATTGGCTAAGCCGCCTGCAGGCATTCTGGACTGTTACGGGTTTGCCTGGCAGCTTCAATGAATCTCTGCTGGAAGAATACGGCAAAATCGAATCCGGTTTGCGCAATTTTAGTGTAACGCCTGCTCTAATGGTCGATGGAAAACTGCTTAGTGCAAAAAACTTCCAAACAAGTCAATCGCTTGCCGAAGAATGGATTCCGATTCCAAATGTAAAATGGCTTGGCAATGGTCTTGAAATGAATATTACGGCTAACACAATTGCTCCCGACACAACGGTAGTTCTTTATAAACTTTCAAACACTTCTAAACAAACACGGGATATTTCACTTCTGCTGGCTGCCCGTCCGCTGCAGGTAAATCCACCCTGGCAGCATGGCGGATATTCACAAATAAAACAAGCCCAATGGCAGGATAAAACAAACACATTGATTCTCAACGACCAGGAAGCCATGCGGCTTTGTTCGGCACCTGTTTTTGTATCTACGTATAACCAAAGGCCGACAACAGATTCGGTTGATGTAATAGAGTGCCTGCTTGGAAATCGCACTGACGGCAATTCCATTTCTTCGCCCGACGGCATTATTTCAGCCGGCGTGCGTTACGATTACAAACTCAAAGCCGGCGAAACAAAAAGCATTCTTGCCATTTATCCGAATGAAGAAGGTGCAAATATTACAGCACCCAAGGATGGTGAAAAATTCTTCAGTGAAGAAATGGTAAAATCCATAAAACTGTGGAAGGAAACAATCGGCAACTGGAACATCGACATTCCCGATAAAAAACTCGCAAACTTAATCCGCTCCAATCTTGCATATCTTTTGATTAACGCCGATGGCCCTGCAACTCAACCTGGTTCACGCAATTACAACAGCTCGTGGATACGCGATGGAGCTATAAGCGCAACGGCTATGATGCGGTTCGGCCTGGTTGATAACGGCGCTACATACCTGAAATGGTTTACAGGTCTTATCAAAGACGACGGATTTGTTCCATTCCTGGTAAATACAAAAACTGGCCAGATGGCAAATGATAACTGGCAGGAGTACGACTCGTTTGGCGAATATGTATTTTTAGTTCGTCAGGTTGTGGAACTGACCGATGATGACGAAATCGCAAAATTATGCTGGCCTAAAATCAAAGCTGTTATGAAATATATGGAGAACCTGCGAAGTCAACGGCTGACGGAAAAATACAAAGGCACGGAATACGAAGGTATCCTACCCGAATCAGTCAGTCATGAAGGCTACATTGACCCTCCTCGACACAGCTACTGGGACGACTTTTTTGCTCTAAAGGGCCTTCAGGATGCTCAAGCAATTGCATTGCGACTCGGTCATAAGGAAGACGCCGAATGGCTTGCTAAATTTGAAACGGATATGCGCAAATCGGTGTTGGAATCTATAGAGCGAGTTCGCACTCGTGATAGTTTGGCTACAATCCCCGCTTGTGCGGAGCTTGGCGATTTCGACCCGACTTCAACCTCTATTGGAATAATGGTAGCTGATGAACGTGATACACTGCCGGCTGATGCGCTCAAGGCAACTTATGACAAGTATATGGAAGAGTCGAAATTCCGCGCTGCTCAACCAGTTGGCACACGAAGTCTGTATACACCCTATGAAGTGCGCAACATTTCAGCTATGCTCCGACTTGGCCGAATTGCAGATGCGCAAATGTTGCTTGATTTCTTTGTGGAAGACGGCGTTCGACCAGTCAACTGGAACCATATGGGTGAAGTTGTTCACGGCGATTTACGCACGCCAAGCTACATAGGCGATATGCCGCATACTTGGGTTGGAGCCGGCTTGATTAACGCTATCCGTGACATGCTTGTTTACGAAGAGCGCGGCAGATTGGTACTGGCAGCAGGCGTTTATGATAGATGGCTCGACAAAGGCGTATCAGTCAGTAATCTGCAAACATGGTGGGGGCCGATTAGCTACACGTTAGAACGTAATAAAAACGGTCAGGTGATTCTCAAATTGAGATGTTCGCAGCAGCCGCCAAATGGTTTTGTGGTTCCGGACGGTGTAAAACTAATACTCCAATAAAAATTTTCAGAAAAACCGTTTAGTAAGCCCCATTAGAAATAAATCTCTAACGGGGTAAAATTGAATTTTATTATATAGAGAATAGAGGTAGAAAATTGGTATTGCTAAAAAATCAACAGCAAGTTTCCGGATTGTATTTCAACGACCAGGCATTTGGGCGTAACGGACGAAGCTATTTTGTTTTAAGCGGCGAAATGCATTATTTCCGCATAGATGCCAAATTGTGGACAAAACATTTGAAGTTCGCAAAAGAAGCCGGCTTAAATACCATATCTTCTTATGTTCCGTGGTCGCTTCACGAGCAGGTCGAAGGCAGACCCGATTTTAAGGGGAAGTATGCTCCAAACCTCAACCTTGAGCGATTCATTGAACTTTGCAAAGAAATGGAGCTGAATCTTATACTCAAGCCCGGCCCATACATTCTTGCTGAATTGGCTATGCACGGAATTCCGCGATGGTTTTTTGAAAATTATCCTGATGCTCTTGCCTGCGATTCAAACGGCAGACCGTATCCGGTAAAATACACCTGCTTAAAGCATCCCGATTACAAACAAAAAGTAATGCGATGGTACGATGCCGTAATGCCGCTTATCGCCGCAAACCAACTTTCCAATGGCGGTCCGGTAGCTTTGGTGCAGGTCTGCAACGAAGTCGGCCTGTTCCAGTGGCTTAACGGCTGTGGCGATTACAGCGCAACATCGTTAGAATCATACAGGGATTATCTTAAAAACACATACAAAAACATTGGCGCATTAAATAAATACTACGGCTCTGACTATTCGGATTTTGCAAAAGTCAAAGCTTCTGTCGGCAAAGTTACTTCAAGAGAAGGCCACCTTGCCTATCGCGACTGGGAAACTTTTCATCGCGACTTTTACGCTGAATATATCGGCTGGCTAATAGAAGAAATACGCCAACGCAAAGTAAATGTTCCACTATTCCATAATGTGCCCGGCTGGGTCTTTGGCAGAGCTAAAAGTATGCCTGTGTGCCTGTCGATGTATCATAAATTGTCACGGCTCTATCCGAATATCCTGCTTGGCGTTGACCATATTCCGGAAAATCCGTCATATCGCAATTTTCACGACGACAGATTAATTAACACATTCACAAAAGCCCTGCAGGGTAATCGCGGACCGACTTATGTCGCTGAACTTCAGGCAGGCACCCGCGAAGCAAATGTGCGTGTTTATCCAAATGAAATGGAGTTGTTTTATAAAGCCTGTCTGGCAAACGGCGCAGTCGCTATGAATTATTATATGTTTAGCGAAGGCGAAAATCCGCCCGGCTGGGGCATTTACGATTCGTCGTTTTATCTGCAAACACCGCTCAACATTCAAGGCGAGCCCGGCGACAGTTATCCTGTAATAGAATATATCAGCAGATTGATTAAGACCCACGGTCAAAGACTTTGCGATAGTCAAAATAAAGCTTTGCAGGCATTGGCGTTTTATCCACCATATTATTATCGCGAATTTACCTGCCCGTTGTTCATCGGCGAAAATCTCGACGACCGCTCGTTTATTCAGTGTCGGCTTGACCCGCGAATGGTCACGGATGAACTCCTCTTTGACAGCCTCGGCAAACTTCTCGCTATGGACAATCAGGAGTATGATGCGGTTGATATTACAAACACAGATGCGGTTCAGCTCGACCGTTACAAACAAATATGGGTAGCTTGCACAGAACAAATGGATGCGGCTAGTCAGCAAATGTTATTGGAATATGTTCGCCGCGGTGGTCATTTGATTTGTTTTCCGACTCTGCCAAAACTTGATCTTAACGCTAATCCCTGTACTGTGCTTGCCGATGGTCTGGGCGTAAGCAGTGACCAGATACTTCCTGACAGCGATGGAATGATTCGCTGGGTCGAAACCAAAGAAGAAATACACGCAATCAGTTATATTGAAACTTTGAACGCTAAACAAGGACAAGTTATCGCTTTAACGCGAAACGGAAAACCCTGCGCTATCAAAGTAAATTGCCAAAAAGGTTCAGCTGCGATTTTGGGAACCGGTTTTATGTATCAGGCCGCTGCTCACAAACAGGCATGGCAGCATTTAAGTCTTGATATAAATTTCAAAGGTCCGGTCAACTGCGATAATCCTTTGATTATAACCCGCACACGCTTGCATAAAAACGGCGGCGGATACTTTTTTATGCTGAATTACCATAATCAGGCGATTACAACGAAAGCAAACTTCGGTGGAGAATTTTTCCTGCCGCCTTTCAGCGGGCTTGTGCTGGTGTTTGATATGCCGGTGTCGGAAAATTTTACGATTGTAAATACAACTTCAGAGATTACAAAGATTGAAACGACTGACTGCGGAATAAACATAGAAGTCAGCGGCAATGAGAATACGCCCGGACAGATTTGTCTGGACACTACAAGAACAATAAAAAACGTTTTGCTAAACGATAAATCGATACCATTCGAACAATCTTCACGAAAAGTAAAAATATATTACGCCCATAGTAAAACAGCAAACCCAATCACAATAAAGATATCCTGACGGAGCGGAAAAACCTTTTTAAAAGGAGTTCAATATAATGTCTGCCAATCGTGTATTACTGTACATTTTTTTTCTGGTATTTTTTACAGTTTTTTCAACCGGAAAAGTAAATGCTCAGGGACAGATGCTTGATGATTTCGAAACGATTCAGGGCTGGAAGATAATTGTTTCCGACGGCGTTACGCTCAACATCGCCTCGGATAAAGGCTTTAGCGGTAACGCAATACGGCTCGATTTTAATTTTGTTGCCGGGGCAGGCTATGCAATCATTCAAAAACATATTCCTCTTGACCTGCCCGACAACTACCGTTTTACTTTTTATCTGCGGGCTGATGCGCCGGTCAATAACTTTGAGTTTAAACTTTTGGACCCGACCGACAATGTATGGTGGAACAAAAAAGTTGATGTGGAGTTTCCGCGCGACTGGCAGAAAACAGTTATCAGGAAACGCAACATCTCTTTTGCCTGGGGACCAGACAGCAAACCGCTTAGTGAACTCGACCGTATCGAATTTGTCGTTTCAGCAGGTAAAGGCGGCAAAGGTTCTGTATACATAGACAATTTTACCTTCGAGCCTATCGAAAAACCAGACAACAACGCACTCCCTGTCGTTGCCGCATCCTCTACAACAAAAAATGCGAGCCCGGAAAATGTGATTGACAACAATCTTCAAACGGTATGGCGAAGCAGTTCTGGCAAAAATCAGTGGTTTCTGTTTGATTTTAAAAAGGCCGCAGAATATGACAGCATAGTTATCAACTGGGATAATGCCTATGCGTCAGATTATCAGGTGCTGACTTCAAACGATGGTCAAAATTTCGACCCGGTCTTTCATGTACGAAATGGAAACGGCCAGAAAGACTATATCTATCTTGGCGAGTGTGAATCGAGATTCCTAAAGCTCATTATGAATTCAGGACCCCAAAAATATTATGGCATCCGTTCACTTGAGGTAATACCGATAGATGCAGACTCCACACTGAATAAACTGTATGAAAGAATTGCTGCCGATGCCCCTGGCGGACATTTTCCGAAGTATTTCGATAAAAAACAAACATACTGGACGATTATAGGTCCGCCTGAAGGAAACAGCAAAAAAGCGCTCATAAACCAGGAGGGCGCAATCGAAATCGACAAGGCAGGATTTTCTATTGAACCATTTCTGTTTGTCAATAACCGTCTTATTACCTGGGCTGATGTTTCGACGGCTCAGTCGCTGGAGAATGGCTATCTGCCGATTCCGTCGGTCCTCTGGCAGCAGAAAGACATTGAACTTAAAGTTACGGCATGGGCAGCAGGAAAACATGGGGCGTATTCTATTTTCTCAAATTATCGAATTTCTAATCCGACTGAGCGGACAGTCTGCGGCACATTTTTTCTGGCGATAAGGCCTTTTCAGGTGCTTCCGCCGTCGCAGTGGCTGAATCTCGTTGGTGGCACAACTAAAATAAAAAATATAAATTTTGACGGATACAAAGTTTCTGTTGATGATAGGTCGATAGTGTTGCTCGCAAAACCCGACAGGTTTATCGCGACCCAATTCGCAGATGGAGATATCACTGAATATCTAACCTCCTTAAAAACGCCTGCGGGCAACAATATTTCTGACGAAACCGGTCTTGGCTCTGCCGCTTTAGGATACAGATTTAACCTGAAATCGAAACAGTATATTGACATAGTTTTTGAAGCGCCGTTTGATGGCATTTCGCAATTACAGCAGGTGGCTGTAGACGAGCGAATGGCTTTTGTCAGGCAAACGTTCAATGACGCAAAAACATTATGGCAGGACAAGCTCGACAAAATCGATATCATACTTCCTGCATCAGCGCAGCAGATTGTTCAGACTCTCAAGACGAACATCGGATACATTCTCATTTGTCGAAACGGCGCTGCTATTGAACCTGGCGCCAGGACGTATGACCGTTCATGGATTCGTGATGGTTCTGAGATATCTACAGCGCTTCTGCGAACAGGGAATTCGGAGGAAGTGCGTGAATATATCGACTGGTACGCCGAGTATCAATACCCAAACGGCAAGATACCCTGTGTGGTTGACTGGCGAGGAGCAGACCCGACTAATGAGTATGACAGCACTGGGCAATTCATTTACCTGACAGCGGAATACTTTCGATTTATGCATGACATAGCGCATTTACGAAAAACGTTTCCCAAAATTATTAAATCTGTCGAATACATAGAATCTCTGCACAACCAGCGCAAAACAGAACTTTATCTTTCAGGAACTCCCGAGCAGCAGGCGTGCTACGGATTAGTGCCGGAATCCATAAGCCACGAAGGATATTCCGCCAAACCGATGCATTCATACTGGGATGACTTCTATATCATAAAAGGACTAAAAGACGCGGTGGAAATAGCCAATGCGCTCGGCGAAAAACAACTTGCCGGGAAATGGGCTGAACATCTCGAAGAATCTCAAGAGAATCTGTACGCCTCGATGCGGAAAGCAATAGCGAACACTGGGATTAACTTTATTCCGGGCTGTGTCGAGAAGGGCGATTTTGATGCAACATCAACGGCTATCGGCATCGGTATCTGCGGCGAACTGAATCGCATACCGCAACCGTTCCTGAATAATACTTTTGATAAATGGTTTGACTATTTCACTAAACGGCGCGACGGCACAATAGAATGGAAAGATTATACGCCTTATGAAATGCGGATTATCAGCGCGTTTGTGCTCATGGGACAAAAGGAAAGAGCCAATGAGCTGCTTGAATATTTCCTTAAAGACCGTCGCCCTCCAAGCTGGAATCACTGGGCAGAAGTCGTCTGGCGAGACCCCAATGAACCCCAATTTATCGGTGATATGCCTCATACATGGATTGGCTCAGGTTTCATAAACGCCGTAAGGACGATGTTTGTATATGAACAGACTGCAGATAATACGCTTGTTATCGGCGCAGGGATACCTGAAAATTGGCTGAAGGAAAAAGAGCCGATTGCCATCAGAAATTTCCCGACATATTATTGTATATTCAGTGTGTCGATGCAAAAATCTAACAACAGTGTAATCGTTGACATCCAGACGAAAAACAAGGTTTCGCTTGTTAAGGTAGTATTGAAATCGCCGTTGGCAGCGCCGATTAAGAGTGTTGTGGTCGATGGGAAAACAATAGCATCTTTTACGCCTGACGAGGTGCTGATTGACGATATTCCCTCCAGGGTGGTTATTTACTATTGAAAGCGTGTTTTATTAAAGCCGTTGGTGTATAACTAACAAGGAGGTATTTTATGAGGAAAAATATTTTATGTATTTTGGGGCTGATTATGGCAATGTTTTGCAATAGCGCTTTGGCAAATCATGCTGTTGTTTGCTCACAGCAGGACGATGCGTATTTGCGGCAGCTTCTGAAGGAAACCTGGACATATCTTGACCGTCATCTGGCAAAGGAAACTGGCTTTCCGACCGATTCTCAGGAATCCGGCGGAAACACAAACACAACCAACATTGGCTTGTATCTGGCTTGTATCGGCCCGGCTGAAAAGATGGGATTTATCACAAGAACTGATGCTTTGCAACGAATAAATAAAATTGTCGAATCGTTGGGCAAAATCGAATCTTGTAATGGTTTTTTGTATAATTGGATTGATGTTGGTGGAGATACAAAACTGGCCGAGGGCGTTATGGGTGTATCAGATTTCAATAAACTCGTAACCGGCCTGATACTTGTTCGGCAGTTTTTTCCGGAAGTCGCGGACAAGGTATCGCCGTTAATCGAACGAATAAACTGGAGCAGACTTTATGATGCCCCGACTGGTAGAACATACTGGGGTTACGATTTAAAAAATGACAAGCCTATTGGATTATGCGATTTTTGGCTTGCCTCGGATTGCAGATCGGTTGTGTTTTATATGATTGCAAGCGGTTCTGCGCCGGTGGAATTGTGGGATAAGATTAACAGAAATGAAGTCAACGCTGACGGTTTGAGTTTTTATGAACCGGGCTACTGGTTCGGCGGGCTTTTTATGCAGGCGATGGACGCGATGTTTTTAGACTCTCCCGCTACAACAGAAATGGGAAATTCCATTGCCGATTTTGCATGGCATCAAATCCGAGAATCCAGAAACCGCGGACTTAAAGTATGGGGCTGGTCAAACTGCAATATCCCTGGCAAAGGCTATACTGAAGGAGGGTTTCTGCCGTGGTGGGTTGTAACACCGCATGCATCGGCATTAGTAATAGAATACTATCCGCGACACGTTATCGCGAATTTGCGCAGGATTGATGCTATGGGAATGCGGAAGCCTTTAACAGCAGATTCGCCCGCTTATGGTTTTCGCGATTCCATCGACATCAAAACATTAAAGGTTGATGACAGGTATTTGAGTCTTGACCAGGCGATGCTATTTCTATCTTTGACAAATTTTCTTGAAGATGGAATGGTGCGCAACTATTTCGCAAAAGACCCGTTAGTCAAAAACGGTTTCAAATTATTGGGGGCCCGTCTTGCTCAGGATCCGAACCTATTGAAAAAATGGGCGAAACGAGATGTTTCGGAACCTAAGCGTTTGTCGCATGGAAAATCTTCAAAACAAAGCGTAGTTTTGGATATGAAGCAACCCAAAGGACTTATTTTAAATGCAGAGAGTATTGGGAACAGTAAGGTTGACGCGGAATTCACTACCGAAGGTTTAGTTATTGATTTTGCGGCAGAAGATGAGCAAAGCAATGAAATAAATGTAAACATCACATTTCCACAAATAAACCTGAGAAATATCGACGGTATTCAAATTAAATGCTATGGCCAATCAAAAGAAGATTTTGGCGGAATTAGGCTTTATTTATATGATGACCAGGGACAATCACAATATACATACATAGATGCAATATCACCTGTTCTGAAAGAATTCAATATTCCGGAGTCGTCAATACTGGGAATGTTAGCTAAACCATATGCGGTGAATAAATTAACAATAATGTTGTGGGAGAAACCATGGTATTATACAGACCAGCGTACTAAAGCAAGGTCTGGAAGACTCGTTATTGAAAAAATCATTTTTAAACAAAAATAATATCAAGTGAAGACATTGAAGATATCCCAAAAATCTTTCTATAGTGGACCTCTTTGCTCTTCCATTTTAATCCTAACAATTTAATTAAGATAGATTACTGTTGCAAAACATATTTCTACAGAATTGGTTTTTTAATAACCATCTGATAGAATTCAAGTATAGAACAAAGGAGGCATTGAAAATGAAGAGTGTAAAAGGAACAAAAACAGAGAAGAATCTTCTTACGGCATTTGCAGGAGAATCACAGGCAAGGAATAGATACACTTACTTTGCAAGTAAGGCAAAGAAAGAAGGATTTGAGCAGATATCCGGGGTATTTCTTGAGACTGCAGAAAACGAGAAAGAACACGCAAAAAGGTTTTTTCAATTTCTTGAGGGTGGAGATGTGGAAATTAAAGCAATTTATCCTGCGGGGATAATAGGGGACACTGCTACCAATCTTCAAGAAGCTGCTGACGGCGAGAAGCTGGAGTGGACAACTATATACAAAGAGTTTGAAGGTATTGCGCGCAAAGAAGGTTTTGAAGAAATAGCCGTTCTTTTCAAGGAAATTTCCGAGGTTGAAGAACAACACGAGAAACGCTATCGCAAACTTCTAAAAAATGTAAAAGAAGGCAAAGTATTCAAGAAAGATACAGTAGTCAGATGGAAGTGCAGAAATTGCGGTTATGTGCATGAAGGAAACGAAGCGCCCGAAAAGTGCCCCGCTTGCGCGCATCCACAGAGTTATTATGAACTCTTGTGCGAGAATTATTAAAAGGAGAGCTGAATGAATTGTCCCGTGTGTAAGGAACCAATGATTGTACTGGAGCTTGACGAAGTGGAGATAGACCACTGTATCTCATGCGGTGGTATATGGCTTGACGGGGGAGAATTGGAGCTTTTGTTGGAAACTTCTACGGAGAAAGACAAGTTACTCACTTCTTTCCAAATAGATAAAGATACAAAAGAAAAGGCAAGGGATTGCCCTATATGTTTAAAGAGGATGGACAAAGTTCTCGGCGGCATTCCAGACTGTCGTTCAAGTGCGGGCAGAGATAATAAAGTTCTAATGGATAAATGTCGCCAAAATGACGGTATCTGGTTTGATTTGGGTGAGCTTGAGCAAATAATTAAAATGGGAAGTTTTGATAAGGGAAACAAAGTATTAAATCTATTAAAAGATATGTTTAAAAGTAGAATAAAAAACTGAAAGGAGGTTTCTGATGGGTATGATATTACTGTTTGTAGTATTGGCAATAATTGTTTTTGCCGTTTTATTTGTTGTGGGAGTTTTCAATTCTCTTGTGGGTTTGAAGAATCAGGTGAAAAATGCTTGGTCGCAAATCGATGTGCAGTTAAAAAGACGGCACGACCTTATTCCGAATTTGGTAGAGACTGCAAAGGGATATATGCAGCACGAAAGAGGAACGCTTGAAAATATAACAAAAGCAAGAAGTGATGCAATGGGTGCCAAAAGCGTAGGCGATAAGGCAAAAGCTGAAAGTTCTTTGAGTGGCGCTATGGGTAAGTTTTTCCTTGTAGTGGAAAATTATCCCGACTTGAAAGCAAATCAAAACTTTTTGGCTGTTCAGGAAGAATTGACTTCCACGGAAAATAAAATAGCTTTTGCAAGGCAGAATTACAATGACCAGGTTCTTTTCTTCAACAACAAAATTCAGATGGTCCCTTCAAACATTATAGCCGGTATGTTTAATTTTAAATCCCAGGAATTCTTTGAAGTTGAAGGACAAGAAAAAGCAGTGCCAAAAGTGAAATTTTAATACGTAACATTTAAGATTGAAGATTTCAGATTAAAGATTTAAATAATTTAACATTCAAACTTTTTTAACCAATTTTTAATCTTCCCTCTGGAATCTGGGAAAGATTCCGAGAACTTAGTCCCGGAAATTCTTTGAATTTCTCGGGATAATTTTAAATTTTTAATAAAAATATATGTGGGAATTAATAAGAGCAAATAAAAGAAAGTCCATAATTCTTTTTTTCTGTATGGGCATATGCCTTCTTTTATTAGGATATTTAATTGGCGCCGCTTTTTATCCTAAAAGCGGAGGAATTATAGGTATTTCTGTAGCTGCAGGACTCTGGTTTATCATGTCGCTTGTCAGCTATTTTTCGGGTGATTCTATAATCCTTACTATGAGTGGTGCAAGAGAAGTTACTCCGGAAATTCATCCACAACTTTTTAATATCGTGGAAGAAATGAAGATTGCGGCAAATTTACCTGCTATGCCGCGAGTTTACATAATAGATGACCCTGCTCCCAATGCTTTTGCTACAGGTACCAAACCTAATAAATGTGCTATTGCAGTAACTGCCGGCCTTCTTTCCAGATTAAACAGAGACGAACTGCAGGGTGTTGTAGCACATGAATTGTCGCATATAATAAATAGAGACGTGCTCTTTGTTACATTTGCCGGAGTATTATTGGGAAGTATCGTGCTTATATCTCAAGTATTTTTAAGAAGTATGTGGTATTCTTCTGGCTCATCAAAGCGGTATCGTTCAAGCGGAAAGAGTGGGGGACAGGCACAACTTATTATATGGGCAGTTGCTATTGTCTTTGCTATATTAGCTCCTATTTTTGCGCAACTTCTTTACTTTGCATTATCCAGAAAAAGAGAATATTTAGCTGATGCTTCTGGTGCCAGGTTAACCAGATATCCCGAAGGATTAGCTTCTGCGCTTGAAAAAATTTCTAGAACACATCTTAATCTTGCTTCTGCGAATAAAGCTACTGCGCCGATGTATATCATAAATCCAATCAAAAAATTGGGGGCAATAGGACTTTCGGATATGACTAGCACTCATCCACCTACTTCAGAGAGAATAAGAATATTGCGCAGTATATCTCAGGGAGTTAATTATTCAAATTATCAAAAAGCTTTCTCTGCTATTAAAGGAGGAATATCTCCTATTATTCCTGCTTCCGGAATTAAGGATTCTAAGGTTATACCTATACGTAAAGCTTCTGTGGAACCGAATCAAGAACATAATAAAAAGAAAGACGCAAGAGAAATAGGGGATTTAATAAGAGCGGTTAATAAGTTTGCATTTTTGGTATGTGCTTGTGGATTGAAAATTAAAATCCCTCCCGATTTTAATAAGCCGCGTATAAATTGTCCAAGGTGTAGGCGTGATATTGAAGTGCCTCTTGGAGAACTTGCGGCTATTGCGGCGGTTGGGGCTGTAATACCGGAAGATACTAAACAAAAACAAGCCAATTTAGAACCACTCACATATAAAAGAAAAGGGGCAGGGTGGGAGAGTGTGACTTGTTCTTGTGGCAGATTAAGGCAGATTTCCCCAAAATTCTTAGGTTCCCGTATTATTTGTAATGATTGCGGAAGAAAAATAAATATTGTAAATTAAGATGAAATTATTAAAAAAGGAGGATTAATTATGGCTAAGATGGATGAGAAACAGGAAAAGATGTGGGCGATGCTTTGTCATATAGGAGCTTTGGCAGGATTTATTATCCCGTTTGGTAATATTATTGCTCCGCTAATTATATGGTCAATGAAAAAGGCAGATTCGCCTCTTGTCGATGACCAAGGTAAAGAATCGCTTAATTTCCAGATATCTATTTCCATAGCTTCTATAGTTGCGTGGATTTTAATAGTCATTGTAATTGGAGTTCCTCTTTTGATTGCCTTGGGAATATTTGACATAGTAATGATAATCATAGCCGGTATTAAAGCCAATGACGGTGAAAAATACCGCTATCCTGTAAATATACGGTTGATAAAATAGTAAATTTAATTAAATAGGAATAAAAAACCCCCGCAATAGTTTCTTATCTTGCGGGGGTTTTTGTTTTATTGTATGATTTCAGATTCCGCCGTCAATATACCATGATGGCAACGCTTCCCCATTTTCATCATAATATCTAATGCCAACCTGCCATTCTTTTACATGACCATTTTTAAAACGGAGTTTATATGGGACAAAAATATTAAATGAAAATGCGTCAACTTTAAAAGGTTCGCCGATTGTTACTTCAGCAATATGGTCTACAAGCTCTTTGAGACTATCAGCATCTTCTCGGTAGTATTCCCATTCGGGGCGAGCAAGTATTGCAGCCAATTCATTTTCAGTTATGGCTGAGAAAAAATCTTTGCAAGAAGATTTCAATTTTTCTTGATCTGCTATAGGTAAATCCACAGGTTTATGGAATTCCTTGTTTTCGAGTTGCTTCATTATTTTCTGTTCCCACTGCTCTGGAGAAGTAAGCGGTTTTTGTGATTTTTTACTGAAGAGCAATCTTCCAGCAAATATTCCTACTACTGCTAATACAACAACAGAAATCACAACTTTTTTATTCATAGCCCCTCCCGTTTTTGTTAAAGTATAGCATAGAAAAACTTCGCAGGTTTTAACTATTCTTGCGGGGTTTTTACTTTTCTTATGTTTTGTTTTTCTTTTAACACTGCCTGTGCTGCGGCAAGTCGCGCAATAGGGACTCTAAAAGGCGAGCAGGAGACATAGTTCATTCCCACCTTGTGGCAGAATTCAACTGATGCAGGTTCTCCGCCGTGTTCGCCGCAGATTCCCACTTCCAGCTTTTTATTTGTCTTTCTCCCGCGTTGGATTCCTATCTTTATCAATTCTCCTATTCCTTTTTGGTCTATGCTTTGAAACGGGTCTTCGGGAAGTATACCTTGTTGTAGATATTCGGGCAGAAACCCGCCGATGTCATCGCGCGAAAATCCAAAACCCATCTGTGTCATATCGTTGGTTCCATAGGAGAAGAATTCTGCAACTTCAGCTAATTCATTCGCTACAAAAGAAGCTCTAGGAATTTCAATCATTGTTCCGAACATATGTTTGATTTTCTTTATGTTATGTTTTTTCAGAACTTCCTGATAGACATTTTGCGCAATAGACAACTGGTTGCGCAGTTCCTTCACATCGCATACCACGGGCACCATTATTTCAGGATATGGTTTTTTGCCTTCTTTGAGCAACTCAGCCGCGGCTTCGAATATTGCTCTGATTTGCATTTGGCTTATTTCAGGATAAGTAATTCCCAAACGTACTCCGCGATGCCCCATCATTGGGTTAGATTCGTGCAGAGCATCGGCTCTTTTTGAAAGTTCTTCAAGAGATATATTCAAATCTTTGGCTAAATCCGCTAATTTATTTTTATCTCTTGGCACAAATTCGTGCAGAGGCGGGTCGATTAATCTGATAACTACCGGTAATCCGTCCATAGCTTTCAAAGTTCCCTTAATGTCTTTTTTTACATAAGGAAATAATTCGTTAAGTGCTTTTTGTCTTTCCTCTGTTGTTTTGGAAACGATCATTTTGCGTAATCTGAATAGTGGTTCTTCTGTGCCTTTGCCGTAGAACATATGCTCGGTTCTAAACAAACCGATGCCTTCGGCGCCGAATTGTCTTGCTTTTCTTGCGTCTTCAGGTGTATCGGCATTTGTTCTAATGCCTAATTTCTTGACGGAGTCGCAAAGTTTCAGGAAATCATCAAATATTTTATTTTCTTCGGCGGCATCTATCATCGGAAGTTTTCCTTCGTAAACATTTCCTTTGGTTCCGTTTAATGTAATCCAGTCGCCTTCTTTTAAGGTTTTTCCGCCAGCGGACATTTCTTTTTTAGCATGTTCAACATTCAAAGCGCTGCATCCGACTATGCAACATTTTCCCCAACCGCGCGCTACGAGTGCCGCATGAGAAGTCATTCCACCGCGTGCAGTCAAAATTGCTTGAGCAACGCGCATGCCTTCCACATCTTCCGGATTTGTTTCTTCACGCACAAGAATTACTTTTTTATCCTGTTTTGCCCATGCGACTGCGTCATTGGCAGAAAAAACTATCTGACCGGTAGCGCCGCCGGGACCTGCGGGTAATCCTTTAACCAATGGTTTATGTGTAATCTCTATCTTAGGGTCAATTATAGGATGAAGCAGTTCGTCCAATTGGCTTGGAGTCACTCGCATAAGAGCCTGTTCTTTTTTGATTAATCTTTCTTTTAACATATCCATAGCCATACGCACTGCTGCGGGACCGTTGCGTTTTCCGACTCTACACTGAAGCATGAAAAGACGCCCTTTTTCAATAGTAAATTCTAAGTCTTGCATATCATAATAATGTTTTTCCAACCGATTTTGATATTCAAACAGCTCTTTGTAAATCTTCGGCATTCCTTTTTCAAGAGTTTTTAAACTCTTATTATGTTCGGATTGTGAATATTTATTTATGGGAGCAGGTGTGCGAGTTCCGGCGACAACATCTTCGCCCTGCGCATTAATAAGATATTCGCCGTAAAATTTATTTTCGCCGTTTCCGGGATTGCGGGTAAAGGCGACTCCTGTGGCGCAATCATTTCCCATGTTTCCGAATACCATTGTCTGTACAGTTACTGCGGTGCCCCATTCGTCAGGAATGTTTTCGATCCGGCGATAGCTGACTGCCCGCTTGCCGTTCCATGAAGTAAATACGGCACTAATACTACCCCAGAGTTGTTCGTTGTGTCCGTCAGGGAAATCTTTTTTCAATACCTCTTTTACTTTTGCCTTGAATAAATCGCATAACTTTTTCAAATCTTCAGTTTTCAAGTCGGTGTCTGTCTTATAAGCTTTATCCTTTTTCATTTGGGTCATGATTTTTTCCAGCTGTTTTCGTATGCCTTGTTCGTCTTTGGGTTCTATACCGGCGGCTTTTTCCATAACTACATCCGAATACATCATAATGAGGCGCCTGTAGGCGTCATAAACAAAACGGCTATTTCCGCCGCTTTGTTTAATAAGAGCAGGTATTGTTTTTGAAGTTAGTCCTACGTTTAATATAGTCTCCATCATTCCGGGCATTGAACGTCTCGCGCCCGAACGCACCGAAACCAATAGAGGATTACCGGGATTACCAAATCCTTTCTCCATTAATTTTTCTGTTTTTTCAATTGCTGTGTTGAGTTGGCTTTTTAATTCTTTAGGATAAGCCTTTTTATTTTTGTAATAATGGGTGCAGACTTCTGTGGTAATTGTAAAACCTGGTGGAACGGGCAGCTTTAAATTTTTATGACCTGCCATTTCAGCAAGGTTTGCGCCTTTTCCGCCCAAAAGGTTCTTCATACTTTCATTGCCGTCTGCTTTACCGCCGCCGAAAAAATATACATACTTCTTTGCCATTTATGCTACCTCCGTTTAATTGTGTTTTGAGAATTATTTTATTTTTGGTAAATCTTTAAGCGCTTCGTCTATCTTTTCCTTAGGGTAAGAATGGTCTTTTAACTTACCTGCCAGATATGCCTCGTATGCAGCCATATCAACGTGTCCGTGTCCGCTGTGTGTTAAAAGTATCGTTTTTGATTCACCTGTTTCTTTACATTTAAGTGCTTCGTCAATTGTTGTTTTTATGGCGTGGTTTGTTTCGGGCGCACTAATTATACCTTCAGTGCGTGCAAAGTCTATCCCTGCTTTAAATGTAGCCAGCTGATGCTCAGCACGTGCTTCTACTAATCCTAAATTGTGCAGGTGGGATATAATAGGTGCCATTCCGTGGTAGCGTAATCCTCCAGCATGAACAGGAGCCGGAATAAAAGCATGTCCCAATGTGTTCATTTTTAGTAGTGGAGTAAGTCCGGCTTCATCACCAAAATCATAAGCATACGGGCCTCTGGTTAATGTTGGGCAGCTTGTTGGCTCAACGTTTATTATACGCAGATCTGGTTTTGTACCGTCAATCTTATCTTTAATAAAAGGCAGGAACATTCCCGCAAAATTTGAGCCGCCGCCAACACATCCGATGATAATATCCGGATAAGTTCCGGCCATCTCCATTTGTTTTTTCGTTTCCAGTCCAATAATTGTTTGATGCAGTAAAACATGATTAAGCACACTGCCAAGTGAATAATGTGTATCATCATGAGTTGCAGCATCTTCTACGGCTTCGCTTATGGCCAAACCTAAACTGCCCGGACAATTCGGGTCTTTTGCAAGCATTGCTCTGCCTGCGTTAGTATCGGGACTTGGACTTGGAACGCATTTTCCGCCCCATGTTTCCATCATAATTCTGCGATATGGTTTTTGATGGTAGCTGATAGCAACCATGTATACTTTAATTTCAATATCAAACAATGCGCCGGCAAAAGATAGAGCGCTGCCCCATTGTCCTGCCCCGGTTTCAGTAGTTATACGGTTTATTCCTTCTTTTTTGTTGTAGTAGGCCTGTGCTACCGCAGTATTAGGTTTGTGGCTTCCTGGCGGGCTAGTGCCTTCGTATTTATAGAAAATTTTAGCGGGTGTACCCAATGCTTTTTCTAATCTATGTGCACGGAATAAAGTAGTGGGTCTCCATAGACGATAGATATCACGCACTTCTTCCGGGATTTCAATCCATCTTTCGGTGCTTACTTCCTGTTTGATTAATTCCATAGGAAATAGTGGAGCCAAATCATCAGGAGTTATGGGTTTTCCTGTCCCCGGATGAAGCACAGGAGGAAGCGGTTGCGGCAAATCCGCCTGAATGTTATACCATTTTGTCGGTATATCTTTTTCATCGAGTAAAAATTTTGTCCTCTTTTCCATAAACCTCTCCTTTTTAAACCGATTAATTGTCTATTGCATAAAACGGAGTGAACTAAAAGTTCAGACAGAACCCAACTTATTCTGCAAATATTCTTTCAAATTGTTTATATCTATTCGCTCTTGTTGCATTGTATCCCGCTCGCGAACAGTAACTTTTTTATCTTCAAGCGATTGCACATCTACCGTTACGCAGAACGGAGTTCCGACTTCGTCTTGTCTACGGTAAAGTTTACCTATGGCTCCCGTATCGTCATAAACAGCAATAATATCTTTTTTGAGGTTTCGCGATATTTTCTTTGCAAGTTCTACTATTTCTGGGCGGTTTCTTAAAAGCGGCAGGATTGCCACTTTTACGGGTGCTAAATCTTTATGTAATTTTAGAACTACACGCAAGTCATCTTTGATTTTTTCTTCATGATAAGCATCAACCAAAAATGCCAATACGCTCCTGTCAACTCCGCCTGACGGCTCGATAATATAAGGATAAAATCTTTCGTTCTTTACGTTGTCGAAATATTGCAGTTCTTTGCCGCTGAATTTGGAGTGTTGTTTTAAATCAAAATCGGTTCGGTTGGCTATGCCTTCAAGTTCGCTCCAGCCGAACGGAAAATTATATTCTATATCCGTACATGCCTTGGCATAATGCGCGAGTTCGTTTTTTTCATGCGGGCGTTTGCGTAATTTATCCTTATTTATTCCCAGATCAATGTACCAGTTAAACATTAATTCTATCCATTCTTCCAATTTTTTATCTGCTTCCTCGGGACGCACAAAATATTCTATTTCCATTTGCTCGAATTCGCGGGTTCTAAAAGTAAAATTTCCGGGAGTTATTTCGTTACGGAAAGCTTTACCTATTTGAGCCAAACCGAAAGGAAGTTTCGGGTGTCTTGAGTCTAGGACATTTGCGAAATTGACGAACATTCCCTGGGCTGTCTCCGGGCGCAAATACATTACGCCTGATTTGTCCGTAACGGACCCATAATTTGTTTCAAACATTAAATTAAAGGATTTGGGTTCGGTTAGTTCTCCTCCGCATTCAGGGCATTTGTTTTTATCTTTTAAATCTTCTGCTTTAAAACGTTTCTTGCAGGATTTACAATCACTTTTCAAATCGAAAAAATTATTCACGTGGCCGGATGCTTCCCAAACCTTCGGATGCATTAAAATTGCTGCATCCATTCCCAAAATATCGTCGCGTTCGTAAACTACTGATTTCCACCAAGCGCGTTTGACATTGTTTTTTAATTCTACTCCATAGGGGCCGTAATCCCATGTGTTTGCCAGGCCGCCGTAGATATCGGAAGACTGGAAAATTAATCCACGACGTTTGCAAAGAGAAACCACCTTATCCATTAGTTTTTCTATCATAATTAAGTCGGATTATATCTTAAAAATATTTTGCTTCCAAATTCTCTATTGCTTTCATTACTTCTTCGACTTGTATTGAATCCATGCATTCATTGTTTTTATTCCTGCATATTCTCTTCCAGCATGGAGAGCAGGCAGGATTATGGTAGATGATTTCTTTCTTTTCAGTAAACGGACCGTTTCTGGATGGAGGAGTAGGCCCATAGAGTCCAACAACTGGTAGCCCTAATGCGGCAGCTAAATGAAGAGGTCCTGTATCTCCACCAACAGCCAGAGAACATCTTTTCAATAAAGATACAAGTTGAGAAATTGTGGTAGCTGGAGCGATTAGAAGTTTATCCGAAGCCATTTTGTTTATTTTCTGCGCTTTTTCTTTTTCAGCTTCTCCTACACCCCAAATAAGCATTACTTTCCAGTTTTTCTTTGCGGAAAGCAGTCTTCCAAGTTGCGCAAACCTTTCCGCTTTCCATGTTTTGTTTTCCCATCCGGTACCTTGAATTAAAGCGATTACTTTATCATCAGGCGAAATATCTGTTCGTTGGAAATATTGCCCTATATATTCTTTTGCTGATTCTTTTTCTACGACGGAAAATTCTACTGTTTTTTCTGCCTGTAAAGGTTCAACGAAATCCAGATATTTTTCGACTATATTGGCACTTGGCGTAGGGACTCTTATATTTAGAAAGAAAAATTGCTGCTCTTTTGTTTCCTCTTTTGAAAATCCCCATCTTTGAGTAGCTCCTGAAAGATATGTAATAAGACCTGTTCTGAATAGTCCCTGGAGGTCAAGAACAATATCAAATCTTTTTTGTCTTATGTCTCTTGCAAATTTCCAGAAGCCGCGTTCTTTCCATATTATAACCTCATCTAAATAAGGATGTTTCTCCAAAAGTTCGGCAAATTTTTCTTTAACTCCCCAGGCAATATATCTGTTTGGAAAAGATTTTTTTAATGAAGCAAGCAAGGGTAATGCATGAACTATATCGCCTAGAGCAGATGGTTTTAATATCAGAATACGTGTTTCGTCAGTTTTAAATACAGCTGTCATATTTTTATTTTGCGAATTATATTTTTCGTGGAGTGATTTTTAGGGTCTCCAACTATTGCTATTTTACCACCAAAAGAAGCGACGATGTCTTTTTCAGGGACAGTTTGGGAAGTATAATCAGTTCCTTTAGCATGAATGTGTGGTTTAAGAATTAAGAGGATATTGTCCGCGCTGTTTTCGTCAAAAGATGTAACGTAATCTACTGCTTGCAACGAAGATATTACAAGAGTTCTTTCTTCCAACAACATTATAGGTCTACTACTGCCTTTTAGTTTTTTCGTGGAAGAATCGCTGTTAAGAGCTACTACCAATATATCACCCAATTTTTTTGCGCTTTCCAAATATCTAATATGTCCGACATGTAAAACATCAAAGATACCGTTTGCGAATACTATCCGTTTACCCTCCTTTTTGAGATTTTGTATTATTAATTGAAGGGTTTTTAGCGGTTTGAACTTAGTAGTCACTTTTTAATATTTCTTTCGATTCTTTGGTTGTAACGATAGAAAAGATATAAAGTGAAATGATTTTACCACAATTTATAGATATGCAAAAGTTCAGAAACAGAATGGAAAAAAAGAGGTAATTTTTAATAGCCTGCCGAACAAATTTATTATTGCGGTTTTGCTCTTTTAAATTTGTGCTTGAGATGAATCATCCACGGCGCCGGGTCTTTGCCGGCCACATCAATAGCCACGGCAATAGCCAGCACAAAGCCTCGCCCGCCCATAAGACTCGTTCCGCCGATTACACAGGCAACAATAGAGTAAAGTTCGTACCACTCTCCCGCCTTCTGCGTTGCTCCCTGGTTCTGTGCCATCCATACCACACCGGCTATGCCGGCCAACAGTCCCATGATACCGAAGACTGCTACTATATTCTATAGAAAGGTTATAAAGAACCGAGAAAATCAAATTCAAACCGTGGTTCTTTCTGTCTTCTGGAATTAAAGCCATACCTGCCCTAATAGCATCATGAGGGCTATTAATCTGAACCTCTTCTC
>Ga0180007_10002342_pt1 | contig 22810 bp, 19 predicted proteins | sample MM_PC_MetaG_FD_121122 | JGI IMG/M metagenome (GOLD analysis project Ga0180007, IMG submission 121122) | Groundwater microbial communities from the Aspo Hard Rock Laboratory (HRL) deep subsurface site, Sweden - MM_PC_MetaG | ecosystem: Environmental > Aquatic > Deep subsurface > Groundwater... | reverse complement strand
CGCAAGTAGTCGGCTATATGAAAGGCAAAAGCGCAATTCACATTGCTCGGATTTATCTTGGGCAAAGAAAGAATTATGGGGGGATGAGTTTTTGGGCACGAGGTTATTTTGTTTCAACTGTTGGTACCGATGAAGAAGTTGTACGGGCATATATCCGTGATCAAGAAAAAGAAGATCAACGTGTTGAACAACTGAAATTATTTTAACAATTGACCACCGAATGGTGGTCAGTGAATCTTTTTTAACATACCGCTTTGAGCGGTCCATAATTTAAAGCCACCGGTTTTACCGGTGGATACTTACTCTTACCCATTCACATCCTGACCATATTGGATCTGCCAAAAGCATCAAAGAGCTTACTGGTTGTACTGTTTTCTCCCATAAACTGGAACAAGAATGGATCGAAGATATTGAACAACAAGTTAAAGACAGGAGTCCCTGGATTTCAGACGTTGGTTGCAGGTTCTGTAGGCGTTGATATTTTTGTCGATAGAGATAACCAGGTGGAATTAGAAAAAAACATCCTCTGCACAATAATCCATACCCCGGGCCATTCAAAAGGCTCTATTTCACTCCTGTTTGAAGATGAAAAATCTTTATTTACAGCAGATGCGCTCCCTTTCCCTGGTGACTTACCAATATACGAGGACATTTCACAGAGCATTGCATCGATAAGAAGATTACAAAAGATAGAAAATTTGGAATACCTGTTTTCATCCTGGGAGCCTCCAATTCAAGGACAGGAGAAAATAAGCAAGAGGATGGATGAAAGCATTTCATATCTCAAGCGTATTCATACCGCGGTTATCAACAACAGCAGCGATCCAAAACAGCAAAGCAGTATGGAGCTGCTATGTCAAAAAGTGGTGAGTGAGCTTGGACTGCCTCCTTTTGCTGCTATGCCACTTGTTGCAAAAGCATTTGCATCAAGTCTTGTTGCTGAAGAACTTTAACAGACGCAAAGGCCTGTCTTCTGGAATATGAAAGCAAGCTTACCAGACACTGATCGAGCTCCGACTTAACTGAAACACTTCAATAAACAGGGATAGATTGTGAGAGCGGAGCGAACCACGATCGTATCCGGTGTTGAACGAGCTCAGGGATATCCAGACAGGTCTGCTGTTTTCAGGTAAACTGCAGACCAGCGGCATTGTACCGCGACCAGATCGCCTTGAATTGCTCCTGATTCTCAAAGAGGATATCCACCAGTTTCGGATCGAAATGTTTACCACGTTGTTCCCGGAAATGGGCAAAGACCGCCTCCCAGGACCAGGCCTCATGGTAAATGCGCCTGTTGGAGAGGGCATCAAACACATCGGCCACACCGATAATCCGGCCATGGATATGAATCTCCTCCCCTTTCAGTCCCTGCGGATATCCTAAGCCATCCCAACGCTCATGGTGGAGGAGCACAATCAAGGCTGCCATCTGGATGATCGGGCTGGATGATTTCATCAGCAGGTCATACCCCCGGTAGACATGGGTCTTAATGGTATTGTACTCCTCCGGCGTCAGCGGACCAGGTTTATTGAGGATGGAATCGGGAATGCCGACCTTGCCCAGGTCGTGGGTGGTGGAGGCAATTTTGAGCATCTCCGCCTCTTCCTCTCCCAAACCGTATTTCAGGGCCAGAAGCCTGGAGAATTCAGCAACCCGACGAATATGGCTGCCGATTTCGGCAGATCGGCATTCCATGGTCTCGGCAATATGGTAGATGATCTCCTTCTGGGTTTCCTCGATCCCCTTATTGAGAAGAAGATTGTCGAATGCCAGGGCAACATTGGTGAAAAACAACTCCAGCAGATCATGGTCATTCTCGTCCAGTTCCTTGGCAATCTCAAAATAGAGAAAATTCTCCGAACCGGTCTGACTTTTGAAATACCAAGCGCATTTCCCATCCGCACAATAAAAGCCATGGGGTTGGGACTGAGCCAGATCGAGGGCTGTATGCATCAAGACCGTATCAATCTCGCTGATCAAGTGATCGACATATTGACAAAACTGACCTGTGGCGGCCAATACCACAGACTGGCCCTTGATACCAGAGGCAGTCAGACCGGAAGCCTGATTCTCCGAGGTCTCCCCCCGTAACTGGAGGATCGATGTCAACTGGTTCAAGATGCCGCTGCCCAATTTTTGCAGGGATTGCCGTTCAAAAATATCCGAGGAGGCACCTATGATCTTTTTCAGCCCCTTACGGTTGTTTTCGATGGTGGTGATGAAGTTGTAACTGCGCAAGGCCGATATGACAGTGACCAGCATCTTATCAAGGGTCAGCTCGGTTTTTTCTTTGTAGTCGTTGATATCGTATTCAAGAATAACCTTGGCCGCCGGGGCCTTGCCGGGTTGACCGGTGCGGAGAACGATACGGACGGTGTAGTTCTGCAACTCATCCCTGATAAAACGAACCAGCCTCAGTCCGCTGTCCTCGGTCTCCATGACTACATCCAGGAGAATCACCGCAATATCATGGTGCTGGGTCAGGATTTCCCTGGCCTCCTGGCCGCTATAGGCATGTAAAAACTGAAACTTGCGCCCCAGGAATTCCATCCCCTTTATCATATAGGTCGTCACACTGTGGACCTCCTCTTCGTCATCAACGATGAGGATTTTCCACGGTTCACCGCTTACAGGCCGACTGGGAACAGCGCTCCGAGGGGTTTCCAGTGCTTCGTCTTTAAATAAAATTTCATCAGAATCGGCGAACATAGGCTTTCCTTTATTTAAACGGGCATGATTACATGAAAAGAGGTACCCTGCCCCGGCTCACTCTCGCAAGTGATGGTTCCGCCAAGGGTCTGAGACACTATATTAAAGACAATATGCAATCCCAGGCCTGTGGATCCCTGACTGCGAGCGGTGGTGAAAAACGGTTCAAAAACCCTATCCCGGACTTCCGTCGGCATCCCCTTGCCATTGTCTCTATAGTGGAGTTCGATGTGGTTATTGGTTTTGCTTACCTCGATACGGATCTCACCGGCCTGCCCTGGATCAAAGGCATGAACAAGAGAGTTGATAATAAAATTCGTTAGAATCTGAGAAAAGGCGCCCGGATAGCTATCGATCATCAGATCGCTATCACAGAGAATCTCGATGCGGTGGCTGGTTTTTTTGATTTTTGGCCGCAGACTGAGTAAAACCTCGTCAATATACTTTTTGACATTGAAGGTTCTTCTGTTTTCCGAAACCTGATCGACCGCTACCATCTTGAAGCTGCGAATCAGTTCCGAGGCTCGTTCCAGATTCACCAGAATCATATTCGTCCCTTCCTGTGAATCTTCCAGATAGGTGGTCAGGTCGGAACGTTTCATATCCCCTTGCGTAAATAATTCGTGCAACGTCCGATTTTTTTCCGCCAAGGTGGAACCCGCGGACAGGGCCACTCCCACAGGTGTATTGATTTCATGAGCCACTCCGGCCACCAGTTCCCCCAGGGCTGCCAATTTTTCGGAAAGAATCAGCTGGTCCTGCATGCGCTGCAGATCTTCGAGGGTGCTTTGCAGTTCCTGGTTGGCGCTGGCTAACTGTTCGGTACGGTGCGTCACCCGTTCCTCCAGTTCTTCGTTGAGGCGAACGAGTTGTTCTGCCGCCTGCTGCCGTTCCTTTTCCTTGTGTTCCAAGCCTTCCGCCATACTATCGAAAGCCACGGCCAGCTGCCCCAGTTCTCCGTCTTTGAAGCCCATGCCGGTACGGGTAGTCAAATCGCCGGCTTTCAATTTATCTGTGCTCACCATTAATCGGTGCAACCGACGCATAATGGTAAAGTCGGCCACGAATTCCGCAGTAATCAAGGCCAGGATTGTAGCCAGCAAGAGAAGAACAATATTCCGCACCGTAACGAATCGGGCATCGGCCAGGGCCTGATTCACTGGAATCCCCAAGCGGATCATCAGGTAGGGAAAAGAGGCCCCTTGAAAATGGAGGCGTTTGAAGCTGTACAGACGGCTGATACCATCCACCCCGTTTTCCTGGAAGGTCCCCTCCTCGTCACGGCCGGACATGTGCTCCACCATCTGTGGCAGATCGTCGACCCATGTGTATTTTTCGGTTTCCGGGAAACGGGTCAGGCGAATGCTTTTGGCATCAGTCAGGGTAAAGACCGATTGATCCGGCAACTGGGCTTCGTAAAAAATGTGTCCAAAATAGTTCAAGTCAAAGTTGGCCGCCAGGATACCCACAGGTTGGCCGGAGGAGTTAATGACGGGCTGGACGAACTGAACCACCACCCGCCGCTTATCGTTTTTGAGCAAGGTATAGTTGCCCACGGTAAAAGTCCCCATGCGCATGACATCCAGGTAAAATCTCTTTTCCTCGGTATGTTCGAAGAATTTAGTCGGAACCGTGACCAGAACCTGGCCTTGGGCATCGACCAGTGACAAGGAGACATAGGCGGCGTTGCGGGCAAGGATGTCAACCAGCAACTCTTGACAGGCAGCCACGTCAAGTTCCTGAACTTGAGAGGACTTGGCAAGGGTCATCAGGAGGAGACGGGCATTATCCACCACCCGCTGGTGATGGTATGCCATGGCCTGGAGTTGGCGCATGGCATACCTCTCGGCGTCATTCACCACCCTGCCACGCAGCTCATGCCCCGTGTAGAGCAAAATAGCCAAAGCCGGGAGAACAGCCAGCAAGACGACGATAAACAGACTTTTACGGATAGAACCCAAAAAAAAGAATCGCATCACACCCCTGATAGATCAACTTAGAGACAGAACGTTCTTCTCCCAGACAAACTTCTCGTGTCAGAATGCATACTGTTGTGCAGATCAGAAACAGGTTCGGTTTATCTGACCACCTGTTTTCACAAAGATAAATATTACCAGATTTTTATTCTGACTGCACAACTTTGTACATCAATCCTCGCTATAATCACGAAAAAAGAAAAAAACAATTGCTCTAATACGTTGGCAACAGCCGCGTATTCCTTAGCCCTTCCTTTGCTGAGGAAAGGAGGATACATGCATGAGAAGCAAGGAGAAATAAGGCGAGTTACCGTCGAATACAGGAATACAGAAGGCTTCAAGTAGCAACGGCATTACCTGAATCGCAAGACCTGTGAATCATTGCTGCTCAATCGTTACAAACATTCTTCGTTGCATCTGTAGCTGAAGGGATGTACTGAAACCATAGGAGAAGTGTGATCCTTTCCCATCACACTTCTCCTATGACATCTTACTTCTGACCCACCTATGATTTTGTTTAGAGTTACGAAATGAGAAAATATATCGGCTGGATCATCGTGGGTACGCTTGTCCTGTACCTTTTGAGTGTTCTTGCGTCCTTTCTCCTCGCTGTGCCGACACTCCTTGCCTGGCTTGTGCCGCTTCTGATATGGCCCACCCTTGGCAAGGGCTCCCGCAACCAGTCTTTATTACTCATGCTAATCGGTTGCATGGCACTCCTTTTTGCAGCCTACCGCGGTATTTTTCTCGGCTGGCAGCAGATTTTTGCCGCCAATCTGCCCCTGCTGGCCATGTTCGTTGCCGTCTCTTTTCTTGGTCTGACAACTACAGGTATTGAGGCTCAACCCCTGCCAAAAGGGAAAAATGCCGTTATAACGACAGCGTTTGGCGCCCACCTCCTCGGGGCGGTAATCAATCTGTCGGTGCTGTTTTTTTTCGGAGACCGACTGCAAAAAAACGGTACCTTAACCGAGGTTCAGATGATTATCCTGGCCCGCTCCTTTTGCGCAGCCGGATGGTGGTCTCCCTTTTTCGTCGCCACCGGTGTTGCTCTCACCTATGCCCCCGGCATGTCGTGGCAAGAAACACTGATCCCAGGGGCAATCATGAGTGTTATTGCCATCGGTTACTCAATTGTTGAAGTGTGTTATTTCAGAAAAACAGAATTTTTCGGCTATCCTCTCAAGAAGGAAAGTCTGACAGTGCCTGTGTCCCTTGCTGCCGTAGTGATTGTCGTCCATCATTTCCTCCCTGAGATCAGCATTCTCAATCTCATCTGCCTGCTGTCACCTGCGGGAGCACTTGTGTTTATGAAAGGCAGGCCACGGATAGCAACGTTACATGATTTTATAGATAACCGGGTGGCATCTGTTAGCAGCCAGTTTACCCTGTTTCTTGCCGCAGGAGTATTTTCTACCGGTATAAAATCGATTATCCTCGTCTATCCCGCCCTGTTCAACCTCGAAGGTGCGGCCTTTACACCCATGTTGTTTTCCCTGATCCTGGCTACAATGATACTCATCGGCATCATGGGCATCCATCCGATTGTAAGCGTAGCAATAGTCAGCCCCTTACTTCTTCCCCTCAATCCTGGCCCTTCTCAACTTGGCTTTCTCTTTCTTAGCAGTTGGGCTGTGTCAACGGGCAGCAGTCCATTGTCAGGGGTTGGCCTGGCTTTGGTGAGCCGATACCAGGCATCGCCTCGAGGGATAATCCAAAACAACTGGCATTATGCCATGGTGATGTGGGCCATGGCCTCAGTAATGAACATTCTCTTTTTTACTCAATGACCTTTGACGGCCTGTTTTCAATAGTCCCTGACTCCCGACTCAGCAGAGCAACAAGAGAAAAATCAGCCGATGGAATCCATTTTCACCAACTCAAAATGGGGGGGTCCCCTCCCGCTGATGCGGAAAAGACATTGCCTAGATGCACTCTATTGGCTAAAATCAAAACTACCCCACGAGACAAACAAGTAACAACCTACAATTAAATACTTTTTTATATGTATAGCATATCTTCTCTGAGACCAATGGCTTGAAAGCAAACTTCTTAGAGGATATTTTCAAGAGATTTTCTCCGTACCGGCAGTACAGTCAAACCTTATCTTATCATTCATCCCGATCCGCTCAGCAGACATGGAAGGGTAAACACGAGTTCAGGATATGCTGTTAGTGCTTGTTGGCAAATTATTGGCCATTGCCTGAACAAGTACCATTATGTTTCAGTAACGGGAAACAACGAGTTGCACCTGCAACTTGCATTCAAGATCAAACAAGACGATTCATACCATGCTAAGACTCACAGAAATCAGACTTCCCCTTGACCATGACGAAGCTGATCTCCGGACGGCAATCACCACCCGCCTTGACATGCCGGCCAAGGCTCTCATCAGCTACACGATCTTTCGGCGCGGTGTCGATGCCCGGAAATCTCACGCCATCGTCTTTATCTACACCCTTGATCTCGAGGTGGTGGATGAGGCCAACCTTCTGGCCCGATTTACGAACGACCCGCACCTGCGAATCGCCCCTGACACCTCCTACCATTTTGTCGCCCGCGCTCCCGAACAGGGGCTCGCCACTCGGCCGGTTATCATCGGTATGGGACCCTCCGGCCTCTTTGCCGGCCTCATCCTGGCCCAGTCTGGATTTCGGCCCCTCATTCTCGAGCGAGGGAAGGCCGTGCGGGAGCGAACCAAGGACACCTTTGACCTGTGGCGCAAGGGCATCCTTGATCCGGAATCCAATGTCCAGTTCGGCGAAGGCGGGGCCGGCACCTTTTCCGATGGCAAGCTGCATACCCAGATCAAAGACCCCAGGCATTACGGAAAAAAGGTACTCAATGAATTCGTCAAGGCCGGGGCACCGCCGGAAATTATGTATGTCAGCAAACCCCACATCGGCACCTATAAACTGGTCGGCATGGTGGAGAAGATGCGGGCCAGCATCCAGGCCCTGGGGGGAGAGATTCGCTTCCAGAGCCGGGTGGATGACATTGAAGTCGAGGACGGCCAGGTCCGCGGGGTGGTGCTGGCAAGCGGTGAACGGATTGCCACCAGCCATCTGGTCGTGGCCATTGGCCACAGTGCCCGCGACACCTTTGAGATGTTGCACCGACGCGGTATCTTTATGGAGGCGAAACCTTTTTCCATCGGCTTGCGCATCGAACACCCCCAGTCCCTTATCGACCGCAGCCGCCATGGCAAAAATGCCGCCAACCCGCTGCTCGGTGCCGCCGACTACAAACTTGTCCATCACGCCAGCAATGGTCGCTCGGTGTACAGCTTTTGCATGTGTCCAGGTGGCACCGTGGTGGCCGCCACCTCCGAACCAGGGCGGGTGGTGACCAATGGTATGAGTCAGTATTCGCGCAAAGAGCGCAACGCCAACAGTGGTATCGTGGTGGGCATTTCGCCAGCTGACTACCCCGGTGGGCCATTGGCCGGTATGGAGTTTCAACGCTTCTGGGAGTCGCAGGCCTTTAAACTGGGTGGCGGTAACTATCAAGCACCGGCGCAGCTTGTGGGGGACTTCCTGGCCAGCCGTCCGTCTACGACACTGGGCTCGGTGAAGCCCTCTTATACCCCAGGCGTCCACCTCTGTGATCTCAGTGAGGCCTTACCGGATTACATCATCACTGCCATCCGTGAGGCCTTGCCCGTCTTTGCGCAACAAATTGAAGGGTTCGACCTGGCTGATGCCGTACTCACCGGAATAGAATCACGCACCTCGTCTCCGATCCGCCTCAAACGTAACGCCGATGACCTGCAGAGCATCAACACCAAAGGATTGTATCCCACCGGCGAAGGGGCGGGATATGCGGGCGGCATCCTCTCCTCGGCCGTGGATGGAATCAAGGTTGCCGAGGCGCTGGCAGTAAATATGCTGTCCTCTGCCAGCCAGGACAATCATAAGGATTAAACTGTCGAAATGGATGCTCAGCAACAACAGAAGACGACCGCGGCAAACAGGGAAAACACCTCGTTTCTTCTTTTTCCGCCCTTTGCCGACCCCACCTGGGCCTACGTGGGTCTGCCGACTCTCAAGGGATACCTGGGTACCCGGGGAATCAATGTTTCGATACGGGATTATAATATTGAAGGACTCTCTTTTCTCCTTGCTTCCCAGACCACGGCCGGCTGGAGGAAAAAGCTGACGGCTCGCCTCCATGCCTTAACTAAGCGCCAGCGATTAACCACCTATGAACAGATGGAGTATTGGCGGGTTGCAGAGGCCCTGCCCCTGTGCCGCGATTTTGGCGATTGTCTCTCTGTCATCCAGGATCCCCAACAATTTTATAATAAGAAATCCTACCTCAGGGCCCGGGACGGTTTTGAGGACCTTTTTCAAGTGATGGAGGGAGTCTTTTTCCCCTTCCGCTTCAGCTTCAACCGTGCCGACCATCTGCTGGCCCCCTGGGATTTCCAGCTCCTTGATTATTATATCAGCAAGCAGCGCAGCCCCTTTGCTCAATTTTATCGCCGGCAACTGGTCAACCTTGGCCAGCCTCGTTTTATCGGCCTTTCCCTCACCTTTGTTTCCCAGATCCCCGAAACCTTTTACCTCTGTCATTTGATCAGGGAGCTTTTCCCGGACTGCTTTGTGATGCTGGGCGGGCCATGTATTGATCAGATCGTCAGAAACAGTTCCCCGGAGACGGTAAGCCGCATCTTTTCTTATGTGGATGCCGTGGGCTTGCAGGAAGGGGAGAAAACCCTGGAACAACTCCTGCCCCTGTTGGACGCTGAAAAACAGGACCCCAAACGATTCGCCGCTATTCCAAATTTGATGATAAAAGAGCCGGTTACCGGCACCCTCTGCCAGGGTCCTGCAGAGACCTTTGATCTGACCGAGGCAGCCACCCCGGACTATTCCGATCTTGCATTGGACCGCTATCTTGCCCCCGACCGGCTCCTGCTCTACAGTCCAACCAGAGGCTGTTACTGGAACAAGTGCTCATTCTGCAGCTATGGTTTTAATCAATCCGGCCGCCACGCCTATCGAGAGATCCCTGTTCAACGGGCAGTTGCCGACCTCCGGGCCATGCAGGAGGAATTCGGGGTTACGAATTTTTATCTCTCCTCGGATGTCCTCTCCCCGGCCTATGTCTCAGCCCTGGCCCAGGAGATCCTCGATAGAGGCCTTGATATCCGCTGGTCAACCGACCTGCGCATTGAGCCAGCCTATACCCCAGAGCGCTGCCGCCTGCTCCACCAGGCTGGTCTCCGGGCCGTGGCTTTCGGGGTCGAAAGTGGCTCCGATCGCGTCCTCCACTTGATGAACAAGGGGATAAACGCCGAGTTGATCCGGAAGATTAATCGGAATTTTCATCAGGCCGGGATCTCGACCAGCTGGATGACCTTTCTCAGTCATCCCGGCGAAACAGGACAAGAGGCGGAAGAGACCCTGACCCTGATTGATCAGCAAAGGACCATGGTCGATCAATTCATCGCCGGTGAGTTCAACCTCACACCTGGGTCGCTCATTTCCAGCCATCCCGAACAATACGGCATCGCTTCGGTTTACCACACCCAGGGAGACATATTTCGCCTCTTCCTCCTCTTCACCATGGCCGAAAACAACTCGCCGTCACCAGATCATGATAGCCTGGAAGAAAAGATAGATACCCTCTCCCGCCGCTATCATCTGGACCATTACCCCTGGGCAGGATCCATTTCCACCCATCATTCCTTTCTCTACCTCCTCCATTTCGGTCAGAGGGTCTTCGCTCAACCCTGGCATCGGTCCCCCAGGAAATCGCCTCAAAAAGGCCGCCCTGCCCCGTTGCACTCGAAATTCTCTGTGGAAGACTGCCGGAGACGTGAGCAAACATTTATGAATAGATACCTTGGCGAGGCCTTACAGCCCCCCAAAAATGGCCTCCAGGCTCCATTAAGTTTTGAACACTTTCACCATGCCCTGGGGAAAAAATGAGCAGCCTTGCAAGCCCGCTCCGCAAAAAGGACAAGAGCAATTCGTCAATCGAATATTTTGACAGGAGGCAATACTCCTGGTTTGCAATACCTGTCCCCGGACAGGCTCCCAGGACGTACCAGGAGCTTATCCAAGCATAGGCATTTCTTCTCAAATCGAGAAATTCTCTAAAAATTAGCACCGCCATCTATTAGATATTGCGAGCATTATTTTTTGAGAATTCCGAAGAGTTGGGGGGACAGGGCATTCTCGGATAGGCTCCTAGCCGTTTCTGTGTATAAAAAACTCCAACCCATTGGGAGAACAATTATGCTTTGGCGTGGAAAACGTAAAAGTAACAATGTGGAAGATCGACGCAACATGCGGGTCTCCAGACCCGGCGGCTCAGGTGGTAGAGGTGGCGGTCTGTTACATCTACTGCCCATGGTATTCAAGCTGTTAGGCTTCAAAGGTACTGCTATAGTGGTGTTGTGTGTAGGTGCCTACGGCCTCTACACAGGAGAACTCGGTAACATGTTAGGAGGCCTGGGGCTGCAGCAGAGCAACGCTCCCAGTATGTCCACAGAACCGCTTCGGGAAACAAAAGATGAAAAAGAACTGGTCGACTTCGTTTCAGTCGTCCTCGCCGATACCGAAGAAACCTGGGCCAGGTTGTTCCGGGAAAAGGGAAAAACCTATAAGGAACCACGCCTTGTATTATTTCGAGATGCGGTAAAATCCGCCTGCGGCATGGCTGAATCAGCCATGGGCCCCTTCTATTGTCCTGGTGACCAGCAAGTCTATATCGACCTGGGTTTTTTTGACCAGTTAAAAAACCGCTTCAAAGCACCGGGAGACTTTGCCCAAGCCTATGTCATTGCCCACGAAGTTGGACACCATATCCAGACCCTGGTAGGAACATCCGACAAAGTACATGCAGCCCGCAACACCCTGAACAAGGTGGAAAGCAATGCCCTCCTGGTTCGACAGGAGCTCCAGGCTGACTGCCTGGCAGGTGTTTGGGCCCATCACGCCAACAGCTCCCGTCAATTCCTCGAAGCCGGTGATATCGAAGAAGGCCTGACTGCTGCCAGTGCCATTGGCGACGACACGCTCCAGAAACAGACAAAGGGATATGTAAGCCCGGACTCTTTTACCCATGGCAGCTCGGCACAGCGGGTAAAATGGTTCAAAATCGGCCTGGCAAGTGGCAACATGGACAGCTGTAACACATTCAGTACGTTCAACGGCACAGCCCCCACTCGCTCATCACTGCCATAAGCCAGCGCTCATGACGAGGGACACCAGAAAAATGCAGCCTGTCGCCTCAAGCGACGGCACTGATTTGCACCATTTTACAGGAGAAAGATATGGATATTTTTTTGGATGCTGCAATCGAAGAAGCGAAAAAAGGGATGGCCGCGGGAGGTATTCCTATCGGATCGGTACTCGTCATTGATGGCCAGATAGTTGGCCGCGGCCACAACCAGCGAGTACAACAGGGAAGTGTTGTATTGCATGCAGAAATGGATTGTTTGGAAAATGCAGGACGAATGAAGGCCTCCGATTATCGGCGCGCCACGCTCTACTCCACCTTGTCCCCCTGTGATATGTGCAGCGGCGCAGTACTTCTCTATGGGATTGCGAAAGTAGTTATTGGAGAGAACCGGACATTTTGCGGACCGGAACAGTATATACAGTCTCGAGGCGTAGACGTAGTGGTTATGAATAACCCGGAATGTCGTCAGCTCATGAAAACCTTTATTGCAGACAATCCAGATCTGTGGAATGAAGATATTGGTGAGTAGCATGGACATAAGCAAGGTATCAAACCAGGCTCAGCGTAGCTTTTCGGACAAGGAAATCAGCAAAGCAGGGCTGTTTCAGCCCTGCGAATCCTCTTTTTGAAGCCCACAAGAGCTGTTCAGGAAAACGAATCACCCTGAACAGCAGATCGAATAAGTCCCAGATAAGCAGCTGATATTCTATTGAAGAGAATCAAATAATCGGCTACTTTCTTTTCAGGTACAATTTTTTAAATATTAAACATCTTTTCACACTCGCGGGTCGGGGGTGTGTCAAGTTAACTACCTGAAATATCATAGTTACAAACTCAGAATGCTGGGAAGGATTAGATATGAAAAGAAGAGTTGTTCATGAATGGAGAAGTTGGATCCTGGAATTTATCGGTGATGACAAATACGAATTGTCCCAGAAAGATAGTTCAGTGGTTCACACAATTGCGGCCAAGAACGCCATGGATGCGGAAAACCAAAGTCAACAGATCATTAAAAACGCAAAAGCAGAAGGAGTTTGACAACCCCTGAAGGCCATTCCCGCAAAAACGTTCCCCCTCCGCCACTGGAGATGGTCAGCAAAAACAGTGAAAAAGGAATCAAGTCCACTCTTGACTTTCTTTTCGTTTCCTGTCTGGAAAAAATGAGGGCAACAACTTGAGGTCTAGTCCATTTGTGCCACGACTAAACACCCAAGCCAGTCCCCCATAACTTGAGCCAGGATATCCCGGAACAAACCATCTTCATCTCCATCGTCCTACTACCTCTATCCCATCTGATAGGAGCATTCCTGTAAACCAAAATGCTGATAGAGGTAGCGGGATTGCTTTCCACAGTCAGCATTCCCTCTAATCAGTCCATTCCTGCAAAAAACGGCAACGATCAACTTGCAGCAACTCACCGTCTCCCCCCCTCTAATCGGGGCATTCATTCAAACCTGAATGAGCCAAGATTGCTTCATTTACTACCTCTTACCACGCCAGAATATGGCAAGAGGCAAAAGGTTGCCAATCCTGTCATGGAAATACCGACCAACATCTCAACGACAAATCCAAAGAATCCATAGTCTCATTTTCCCAGAAAGACGGTCGTGCTGCTGAAGAGTTGAGCAGTCAATGCCTTACCTGCCATGACTCCTCAAGTCATCTTGGTATGTGAGACGCGAGCGCCCATAACCGCAATGATGTAACCTGCATCTCTTGCCACTTACTTCACACACCTAGTTCAACCGTACAACAACCAGTTGTCTGTTTTGAATGTCACAAAGCAACAAAAGTGGCAGTTCGCAAGCAGTCACATCATCCAATCATGGAAGGCAAAGTAAACTGCAGCGATTGTCACAACCCACACGGATCATTGTCCAAGGGCATGCTGAAAACAGAAAGTGTAAATCAACTCTGTTATCAATGCCATGCCGATAAGCGTGGCCCATTTATTTTTGAACATCCGCCAGTCTAAGAAAATTGCGTTATTTGTCATGCCCCCCATGGAAGCAGGCACGCCAAACTCGTCACAGAGAAAATCCCGAATCTCTGCCAGGATTGTCATGAAGTGAAGCTTTCTTTTGAGATATACCCATTGGATAGCGTTGACCTTGGTTTTGAGTATACCTATGAGATCAACGACGACGATGAAGTCATCCTAGTAGGTCGGACAGAGGACAAGCGGCATGAATTTTATGCTGATTTCATGTAGCGTCAATCGAAAAAATTGTCACTGAGTGGCTATGCCGGATACGAGATGAGCAAGGCTGACTCCAACCATTATGTCTATTTTGCTGGTTCCGGTACTCCGGCACAAACCGCTGACCCCACGCTTGAGGACGGCAACGACTCTTCTTACCACTGGACACAGGATATTGATGATGCTTTCTGGACCTACCGCTTGACTACCCAGTTTCCGATTATTGGCGAAAAATTGCATATGATCCTGTCTTGGGAATATCAGAATTCCGACGGTGAATCCAACTTCACCACAGAGGGGACTTCGGCCCTTGAAGGCATAGATCTTTCCGACGACTACACCATGAAAACGCTGGAAGCCAAAGCAATATACGCCTTTAGTGAGAAATTGGATTTCACAATTGGCTATATTTATGAGAAATATGAATATGAAGACCTGCAATACGAAGGATAGGACTATACACCTTCCGGGTCAAGCCTGAGCGGAGCCTATGCAGACCACGACTATGAAGCCAATATTGGCTACGTAATGGCCAAATACAGCTTCTAACAATCCAGTTTCTTCATCTCTACGAAAAGAAGGCGCCCATTTTCCCTTGAGCGCCTTCTTTCATTTTTTCTGTGGAAGACTTGAGGGCTTCGTCTTAGAGAAAACCTGAAGGTGCAGCAATCTGCTTGCCTGTCGTACCCCAGTGTGGGGATCTTGTACGCAAGTGAGATACCACGCCTCCAGAGCACGTGAGCCCCTCTTTTTGAGTCGTCTTCAATGATACCATTTTCAGTTAGCCTGGAAATTCATACCGAAGGTGCTTTTATCCACAGAGCATGTTGCTCAGTCCCGTTCTGGAATGCGGCCTGGATTGAGCGAAGAGAGTGAGAGAAAATGTTCTTTGCTGAAAACACCAAAGCCCCGATTCACAGTGAAGTGAAACGAGGCTACGGTCCTGAGTGATGAAAAAAGCAAAAACGAGTTAAACGAGCAGACGTGGATACCCGCCCAGTTTAGATATGACTTTTAAAGAGCAAAAAAATTCTCTTTTCATTCTCCAGCAAGATAGGTTGCGCTTTCCAAACAGGAATCTTCCGCCATCAGATGATCTCCTGAGGGACAAGTTGGATCGCCAACATATTTTTGCGTATCCGGTTGACTGGCTGGGAAAAAGACAAATTCAGTCAGAGATTCTTTGCTGTTAGCATTAGTATTATCATACTTGTAATTGGTCTCATCTTTCTGAACAGAGAGAACAATATCTTCCGTCATATCTTCTTCAATAGAAAAGGCAAATGCCTGACTACTTGTCAAGGCAAATACAGCCAGTCCTGCCACCAACAGTAAATTTGTTTTTTTCATTTTTTCTCCTCCAAGAATAATATAAAACGAAGCGGGTACGCATTTAGGCCCTATGGCCTCCAGCTGTTCTTTTAACAGGAAGATAGACATCCTCAGCCAAGGTTGATTGCACGTGGTATTCATGATCATGACAAATATTGTAATTCGAGAACGTAACATTCCTACCAATTACATTCCCTACCAATAAATTCTATTTTTGTACATATATTTTTTTTCACGCCTGTCGTTTCCTAATAGTCAGCAAAAAAATCACACACGATACCAGCATTTTAATACTAATACTCAATTCCATCACATCAAAGGACCGCTAGACTCCCTTCTCGGTCAATTGAAGCAATTGCAAAAATATCCTGTCAAAGTACTGTTCATTTTTCGGCTATCAATTACACAATTGAACTACAAAAAAATAGTTTTCGGAGATAGGGCCTGCCCCTCAATCCGGCATCCATTGTAAGCAGACAAAAACTGCGACACTGGCCATCATTGTAAGAGTTATGATATTCCCTCTCCTTACTCTTCTGATGATTTCAATTTTCCTTAACTACCATTTTTGAATAATGGAGACGCATCTTTCATATATTCTTCAGGCCACCTTTAGTGACAGGTATGAGATATTAAAAAGTATATTTAATAATGACGTGTCAGCAGAAAAAAGGTTACAAAACCAATAACAGGTCAATATGCCAATCAATTTAAATGTTGCAATCACATCCTAACAAGTTCTTTCAATTTCTCACGGTGGATACGGGACTCGAGGTAACAAACTACTGAAGGACAGGCTGTGTTGACTTGAAATAACAATCAACACCAAAAGGAACATATCTATTCTTGCTGAATTCCATGCAATGAGCAAAAGTCGGGTGGTTTGTTATCTGTTTCTACTGCCAGACAAACTTTTCCAGCAGTAGAAACAAACCACTGCATCTTACCAATGTGCAAAGGCATTGGCAGAATCAGTGTAAGTCAACTTACCGCTAATAAATAAATCAACGACATCCTTCACCCTCCCTTCAATATCGCTTACAACATTAATACCAGCAGTTTTGATCACCTCAAACGCTTTGGGCCCGCAATACCCCGTCAGTAAAACTTTGGCACCTGTTTCACAGACAGTGGTGGCTGCCTGGATGCCGGCCCCCTTAAACGCATTGGAATTAATACTATTGTTTATAACTTCAAAATCCATTATATCGGTATCAACTATCAGGATATAGGCTGCACGGCCAAAGCGCGGATCTACTTCACTGGTCCAGTCAGTTCCTTTTGCTGTAATAGCAATCTTCATAATTTACCTTCCTTGAAAGTTAGCTATTTTCCGCCGCCGCAAACATCATTTTCAGTGATCATAGGCAAAGTACCAGCGATAAAATCTTCAACAATCGGTCTGATGTCAGGTCGAACAGCATCATGATATACCTCTATACCAACCTGCCGAAAGCCATTGAGAGGACGCATCCCGATACCACCAACCACCAAGGCATTCACCTTGTTTTCTGCAAGCAGATTCACCGGCACCATACAGCCGCCCTGAACGTGTTCTATATTAGGCAGTATTGAGATCTCCTTTATTTCGCCATCCTCCAGATCAACAAAGGTAAAGACATCACAATGACCAAAATGACCTGCCCGTTTGCCATCTAAACCTCCGTTGCCCTCCGACGGAATTGCTACTCTTACTTTCGACATGATAACTTTTTCTCCACTTTTTATTTGATGGTTGCCTTAAAATCCACGACTCCCAATTTGTTCATGGAAGGTGAACGTATAATTTTATCCCAGATATCTTTAACAGCATCCAGCGATGCTCCCTGTTCAGCGTAATCAAAAATGTTTTGCCCCTGTACCATTGCTTGAGTAAACAACGGGTCAAAAGGAACCCGACCAACAAGAGTCATATTGCGTTCCTGTGCCTTCTGCTCGATGGATCTTGTCATTTCAATATTCAGGTCATACTTGTTGACAATGATCATTCCAGGAATTCTAAAATACCTGGCAAGGTCTGCAACCCGAACCATGTCATGGAGTCCTGACACAGTAGGTTCGACAACGATAGCCAGTGCAGTTGCACCACTGATTGAAGCAATAACCGGACAGCCTATCCCAGGGGGACCGTCGGTAAGAATCAGATCGAATCCCTTTTCCTCTGCCAGCTTACGTACCTCTTTACGAATAAGACTGACCAGTTTTCCGGAGTTTTCTTCGGCTATTCCTAATCTGGCATGGACCATAGGCCCGAAACGGGTATCGGAAATAAACCACTCACCGCATTTTTGGACAGGGAACATGATGGCTTTTCCCGGGCACATATCCACACAAACGCCACACCCTTCACATGCTATACCATCAACAACAAACATTTCATCAATGGCATCAAATCTGCACAAATCTCTACAGACACCGCATTGGATGCAGGCATCCGCGACTATTTCGGCAATACTGCCGCCCATGAACTCACTGCGCTGTTTAATGTCCGGTTGCATAAGTAAATGAAGGTCGGCAGCGTCCACATCGGCATCGCAGAGCACATTATTCTCGGCCAATGAACTAAACGCTGCAGTCAGGCTTGTCTTTCCCGTCCCCCCCTTACCACTGACAATTACCAATTCTCGCATTAGACTGTTTCCTTTAACCCTTCGAGATGTAGTTCGATATCCCTATATATTCCTTTAAATTTATCTTTCCATTCCGGCATTACTTCAACTATGCACTGACCCCAGGAGTATGCTTCAGCCATTTTCCTATCAAACGGGATCTCTAGCAATATTGGAATATTCTGCTTTTCAGCGTACTCGTACACCTTACGATCACCGATATCGCAACGGTTGATCACGAGCCCTGCAGGAATACCAAGTAATTTGACCGCTTCCACGGCAAGCTTTAAGTCATGAAGACCAAAAGGCGTGGGTTCTGTGACCATGAGAACAAAATCTGTGCCCTTCATAGCTGCAATCACCGGACATGATGTCCCTGGAGGTGCATCAATAATTGTGAGTTCACCCGGAATGGTAGCTTCGCGAACTTTTTTAATCATAGGCGGTGACATTGCCTCACCAATACGGAGCCGCCCTTGAACAAAACGGATGGCATCCCGATGACCGTACTCAATCGTCCCCAGTTCCCTACCCGTTTCACTTATCGCATTCTCTGGACAGACAACCATGCAGCCGCCGCAACTGTGACACAGGTCCTTGAATACGAGAACGCTGGAACCAACCACAACAATGGCGTTAAAACGGCAAATATCTGAACATTTTTTACAAAAAGTACACTTTGCCTCGTCGACTAATGGAACAGCTATGCTTACCCGCTCTACTTGTTCTATTTTGGGTTTGAGAAATAAATGACCATTGGGCTCTTCAACATCGCAGTCAAGGAAAGTAAGCTTCTCGCCAAGTGCCAAAGCCATATTCGTAGAAACCGTGGTTTTTCCGGTCCCTCCTTTACCGCTGGCAACACTGATAATCATGCAGTCACCTCATTACCTGTGGAAAAAGCCATCAGATTTGCTAGTTTTGCCAACTTCTGCAGCAGCTCTTCAGCATCTGTTTTCCGGGGCTCCAATGGGAGCTGCATCAGGACACCAAGCCCTTCAGTCGCCTCATGAAAATCTTTCGGTGACAGACTACTCACCAGAGCTGTATTAATGAGAGGATTAGACGTTACAAGAATATTGACAAACTCAAGGCCACTCATGACATCCAGCTGCTCAGCCGCAATGATCAAATCAAGGGATATCTCTCCTGCAATTTTCAGGGCCTCATCTACCGTTTCTGCTTCCAATACATTTACAATTCCAGACTTGGCAAAATGGTCTTTAAGCAATTCAAATAACAAAACTTTTTTATATACCAGCAGTATGGTCAACATCCTTTCTCCACAAAAGATCCGGCCGTCTCTTCCGTGACAGCTGGATCTTTTTTTTCTTTTATGGCTGCATACCAAAAGGGTTCACAGCACAAATTCATTTAACGGGTCGTTCTCCTACCCATCCCAGCGCCCTGACCGACCCCTCTGCCCGAACCACCACGACGACGACAGCCTCCTCCACCTCTGGTTCCACCTGCCGGCTGTTGCAATGTTCCGTTTTCATTTTTGGCCATAGGTTCATTTGGTTGCGCACATCTTCCTTGCTGGCCTCCGGTTAAAGGCCCTTGTCCCAACGGTCCTGTTTGATTTAATCCTGGCATGTAAATATCCTCCGGATTCATTTAGTTAACATGGCGGTTCAATCTGTTACCTTCCAAACCGCCCCCTTGACTTTATATCTCTATGATCATTGGATTTATCTCCACAGCAGCTATCAATTCGACCAGACATTTTCAGTTCACAACCCTCAATAGCTCTTTCTTCTCTAACGATACTTTTCATCGCAAGCCTTTCACGAATTCTTCCTCGACAACAGATATTTCGCCTGCATCCAGGCATTATCAATTCCGTCCAAACAGGATCTTCCTGGATGAAATTTTTAAAAACTTTATCTACATCTCCAGCAATAAATGAGATCAAATCAAACCCTGCAGCCTCGAGTAACGTTGCAGGACCCTCTGATATCGCTCCACAAATAATCACATCCACTCCCTCTGTTCTCAACATGCTGGCAAGCTGCGAGACCATCTCCGGATTAAACTGTTGGTAACTGGTATCAATAATCCGTGCATTTTCAATCTCTGCAATCAACAAATTCCTGGCAGAATCAAATACAGGAGATACCCGATCTTCCCACACAGTAACCGCAACTTTCATTGCTGAGCCTTTTTCTTCCATAACTACAACTTTGCAACTGACATGCCACAATCAGAACACAAAAGCCAATTACTATTTACGACACAAATTCAATATGTTGGAAAAAAGGACAGAGAAGAGGAGGAATCAGAAATACGCATGGAGTAGCAGACCAGCAACGCTATACAGTCGCACAGGGTCGCACAAAAGCTACTCTGTATCCTGTTGAAACAAGGTGGAGCGGCCATCAACTTCAGGCAGATGAATGGAGAATTTTTTGATTTTTCGAAAGAGGGTGCTCTTGTGTATACCGAGTTCTTTTGCAGCAGCGAGTCGGTTGAAGCCATTGCGCTCCAGGGCACTGAAAATAATTTTTGCCTCGGTGGATTCAAGGGCAGATTGGATGGAACAGTACTCTTTTTTTACAGAATTCGGTCGAAGTTCCAGATGAACGGGGAGATGTTGAACAGCAATCTGTCCCTGCGAACAGAGAACAAATGCATGCTCAATAATATTTTCCAGTTCTCTTATGTTCCCAGGGTAATCGTGCTGCATGAGCAGTTCAAGCGCCTGATCATTGATACCAGTCACAACTTTACCACGAACTCGATTCATTTTGGCAATGAACCGCTCAATGAGTAAGGGAATATCTTCTTTCCGGTCCCGAAGGGCAGGCAACTGCACCCTGACAATGTTGATACGGTAAAAGAGATCCCGGCGAAAGCCACCCTCCTCTACCAATTGAGATAAATCCCTGTTGGTGGCAGCTATAATCCGAACATCTGCTTTTTGTTTTTCCACACTGCCCAGAGGCTGATATTCCTTTTCCTCAAGAACACGAAGCAGCTTTACCTGAAATGCCGGACTGGTTTCTCCCAGCTCATCAAAAAGAATAGTGCCCCCAGAGGCGGCACTGAAGTATCCGGGTTTATCTGCTGTGGCATTGGTAAAAGCACCGGCTTTGTATCCGAACAACTCGGATTCCAGGAGGGTATCGGGAAGAGCTCCACAGTTAAGGGCAATAAAAGATGATTTCTTTCTCAATGATAGCCCATGGATGGCCCTTGCTAAAATTTCCTTCCCTGTTCCGGTCTCTCCTTCTATAAGAACAGTACTGTCGCTCTCTGCAATCTGCGGCAGGATGGCAAAAATTTTCTGCATCGTTTTGCTGCGACTGACCATATCCCCCTGATGAAAACCGGCGCTGAGCTCACGGCGCAATTCCTCGACAACGGAATTGTCACGGAAGGTTTCGACACCTCCAAGGATTTCTCCTGCTTCATTTTTCAAAAGAGAGGTCGAGACAGCAATAGGGATTCGCTGCTTATCGCTGTTAATAATATAGGTCGAGGTACTGACGAAGGACTTACCAACTTTCATCGTCCTTTTTAATGCGCAATCTCCTTCACACATGTTAGAACGAAAAACCTCCCAGCAATACCTGCCGATGGCCTCTTCTCTCGGGATACCGGTTATTTCTTCTGCCGCCCGATTGAAGGAAGTAATGAGCCACTTATGATTCACAGTGAATACACCATCGGAAATACTTTCCAGGATAGTTTCTGTGGCATTTACGGTGATCTTATCTTTCTTTGCCATTTAATCAAAAAGAGTATCAATTTTCTGCCAGCTTTTTACAGCTGCAAACGAACAACGAATCTCTTCTATACCACATTTTTTGATTTCAATAAAGGTAGAGAAAATAGGTCCGCCAAGCGACATCTAATAAACGGGTGCTTTTGGGGGAGCAATCGACAGTTTCTGCCATGAATGATTTCTTCCCCCAACCTCTTCCCTGCCCTCAAAAGTTATTTCGCGAAATAAAAATCCGACCTCTGTGATCAATTTTTTTCGATGCCTCGCTTGAGACGGACAAGCTGATAAAAGCTTAGGATCTTCAGCATCATCCAGGCTGCTTGTTCCAAAACCACTCCCGGGAATGGAAGGAGGGAGGTTGGCAGGTGGACAGTGTTTACTTCTAAAAACGTTGCTTCCCAATAGGACAATCAAGAGAATACATCTTTTATCCTAAAAGAGCCTCTATTCACCTGTCACTTCTTTATTGATTGTATATTTCAAACAAGAATGCATATTCCAGAGGATTCAAGAAACGGTCTTGGAGTTAACGGTCAACAATCACCCCAGAGTGATGTCACATATATGCGGTCTTTTTTCACGCCGGGTGTACAATATGGATGGAATTTTGTCTATGTATGCCTGTTGCTGATGGAGAGACGAGCAAGATATGGATATGGGTCAAGAGTGATGGCCAACTGGAACAAATTGTGAAACAACTACAAAAATTGGAAGAGGTTCACACCATAGGGTATCATGATGCTGGACATGAAATCTTTATACGACTGGAAGACTCTTTCAAGGTGATCCAGAGGCTTTCGATGGTAGCCCTGATGAGGTCCAGGAGTTTGTTTCCAGGGAACTTTTTGCAAACCGTTCTCAGAGTAACATCCCGACTCCTCTCAATATGTCTTGGAATACTATCTTCACCTTGATAACATAGTAAAATGTCGAGTCTAGATAGGAGTCTGTCGGATTTAGAGAATCGTAGCGAAAATTAGAGAAATCGAGACCAGATTTTCATGGATTTGAGGCGAATAGCAGGCCTATTTAACGAAAAGCCATGGAAATATGGGCCGATTTG
>Ga0180007_10002341_pt1 | contig 22815 bp, 17 predicted proteins | sample MM_PC_MetaG_FD_121122 | JGI IMG/M metagenome (GOLD analysis project Ga0180007, IMG submission 121122) | Groundwater microbial communities from the Aspo Hard Rock Laboratory (HRL) deep subsurface site, Sweden - MM_PC_MetaG | ecosystem: Environmental > Aquatic > Deep subsurface > Groundwater... | reverse complement strand
GCTTCCTCTTCGCCAAGGGGAGGGCCGCCGAGGCGCGCGCCGTGCTTGAGCGGGTGGCGGCCGTCAACGGGACGAGCCTGCCCGAGGGGGAGATCGCGCCTCTCGCCGACGTCGAGCCGGGGCGGACCTCCGACCTCCTCGCCCCTCGGTACAGGCGGACGACCCTGCTCCTGTGGCTCGTCTGGTTCATGATCTCCATCGGCTACTACGGAGCCTTCACCTGGCTTCCGAGCTGGTTCAGGACCAAGGGGTTCTCCCTGCCGTCGGTCTATCCTAACGCCTTCATCATGGCGCTCGCCCAGCTACCCGGTTATTTCTCAGCGGCGTGGCTCGTGGAGCGCTGGGGAAGGAGGCGGACGCTCGGCGCCTATCTCCTCGCCAGCGGCGCCTGCGCCTGGCTTTTCGCGCTGGCCGTCTCGCCCGTAGCCGTGACGGCTAGCGCCGTATTCCTATCGTTCTTCGCCCTCGGCGCGTGGGGCGCTCTATACGCGTACACGCCCGAGGCCTACCCCACGTCGATCCGGACGACCGGCATAGGCGCGGCCAGCGGCATGACGAGGATAGCCGGAGCCGTAGCCCCGGCTATCGGCGCCGCGCTCGCCGCCCCTTCGCTCGCCGGCCGGGGAATCGCCGCGCCCCTAGCCGTGTTCGCCGTCGCCTACGCCGTCGCCGGCGTAGGAGCCCTCCTGCTACCCTCGGGCGCGGCGGGGGAGCCTATCTCTTGATGCGCTCCTTAAGGTCGGGCATCGAGTAGCCGTAGCTATCCTTCATGTCGCGGAGCGGCCGGTCGACCGGGATGTCGGCCGGAAGGCCGAGCTTCTCCGCGACGGCCGCGGTCGACCACCCGAGGGCCGCGGCCAGGTCCGTGACGCTCATCGTCCCTTCCAGCGCGAAGCCCTCCGGTACCGATCCGGGCCCGGGGGTTCCCGTCGCGGCGTGGGACGACGACGCGGGCGACGACGCGGTCGGCGCTACGGTCGGCGCGGCGCCTCCTTCCCCGGCGTACGGTATGCCTAGTATCCTCGCTACGGCGATCCTCGCCTCGTCGGCCTCGAATCCTTCGATGCCGGCGAGCTTGCCCGTATCCTTGATCATGGCGTCCGCGGGCACGGCCTTAGGGTCGACGCCGACCTCGCGATAGAGCCGCTCGAGCTCGATCCCGAAGGAGTCCGCTACCATGGCGTAGGTCGACGAGCCCTTGATATCCTCTACGCGCAGGTCGCCTAAGGCGGCGCGCTCAGCGAGCGACCGGGCGGAGAATCGAAGCATGCCCGTAGCCTGGCCTATCGCGGCCGCCGCTATGAAGATGCCGAATCCGAAGGCTACGACGACCCGGAGCTTCACGGGCTTGCCTCCGAGGGTCGGAACGAGGCTGCTCTTCTTCGTGGGGCATACCGTGACGCACTCCATGCACGAGATGCACTCCGCAGAGCCGACGGCCTCGGGGCCCGATACGTCGACGTTCATCGGGCAGGCCTTGTCGCATTTCGAGCACGATATGCAGGTAGGAACCGTCCGCTTGATCCTGAAAATAGGGATTCGACCTAGTATCGCGTTGACCGCGCCCAGGGGGCAGACGTACTTGCAGAAGGCCCGCTCGTATAGCGTCGAGAGGACGAGTATGGCGACGAGCATGCCGAGCCCGACGGCGAACTCGGCCCAGACCGCCGTAAGGCCGGCGGGGAGGTGCCCGTACGCGGCTAGCGGGTCGTAGGGCCGTATCACGAGCTCCCCGGTTCTCCAGGTGAAGTATACGACGGCCGCTAGGATCGGGTACTTAAGCCAGCGGAGGACGGCGTCCAGGCGCTTAGGGACGACGAAGCGTCGCCTGAACAGCTTCTTCCCCAGCCAGCCGAAGACTCCCTGCAGGGCTCCGAACGCGCAGAACCAGCCGCAGAAGAAGCGCGATAGGACGACTCCCAGGACGGCTATGCCGCCTAGCATGACGATGTTGCCCGGCTCTATCTTCTTGATGTAATCCCCGCCCGCCAGGAATTTCAGGAGCGTCTCCAAGCCCCCGAACGGGTCGAGCGCGTCGATCGACGGAACGCCCTGCATCCGCTGATGAAGGGCCGCGAGTATCGTCATGCCAGCGAGCGCGACGCCGAGCGTCACGCGCCTAGCGACCTGGATAGGGCTTAGCCTAGTTGCCATCAGGATCTCCTCGATGATTAATGTTTATTGGCTTACGCTAATTCTTTATCGTGTCGGACGCGAGTTCCGCTCTCATGAAGCGATACGCCTCGGCGTCTATCTCGCCTCGGGCGAAGCGCTCGGCGAGAAGCCCTCGGGCCTTGGCCTCCGGCGCGTCGCCTTCCGGCGCGCTCTGCTTCCTAGCCCTCGCGAAAAATACGATAGCGACGATTATCGCCGCTAGGATGAGAACGCCCATGCCTATGCCTCCCCAATGCGCCCAGAGCGGATATCCCTGCATCGCCCAGCCCCCGTATAGTCCTCTGTACATTCAGCGCCTCCATAAGTAGCTTTATATATAGTACTAATGCATATATTGTGCCAACGCAGCCGGTGTTTTAAAAATAAATAAATATATATTATATGAAGAATTAGCCTGAGCGATCTCGGAGACTAGAAAATTGGGATTTCAATAGTGAGAAATGAATTCGCGATAGCGAGGAAAAAAATGCGCATCCATGAGATACTAGAGACGCGGTTAAACATAATATATGACAAATAATGACATCGGCATGTGATAGACATAGCGGGTCGATAAGCATGCAGATGATGGAGGCTCGGTCTATGGCATCATGGAAAGCGTACGCCGCGGGAATCGCCTGGGCTACGATATTCGGTCTTTCGTTCCTCGTTACCAAGGACGCGCTCGAGGTGTTTTCCCCGGTTTCGCTGCTCTTCTTCAGGTTCGCTCTCGCGACGGCGGTTATGGTAGGCTTGGAGCTCGCGGGCGTCGTGAGACTCCGATACGCGGGCAAGCCTCGCCGGCCGCTGCTCCTGACCTGCCTGCTCCAGCCCGTGCTGTACTTCACGCTTGAGACCTTCGGCCTCCGCGAGACCGCCTCGAGCACGGCGGGGCTGATATTGGGCGCCATGCCGGCGGCCGTCGCGGCCCTGTCGGTGCCCATGCTCAAGGAACGCCTGTCGGCGCGGCAGGTCCTCGGGCTCGCGCTGTCCATCGCCGGAGTCGTCCTCATCGTGATGCAGGGCGGGAGCGTTCCGGGCGGGCCGGAGAGCGGCACGGCCGTCGGAAGGACGATAGGGGTGCTCCTCCTCGTAGGGGCGCTCGCGAGCGCGGCCTTCTATAACGTCTATTCCCGTAAGGCGAGCGCCCACTACGCGCCCGCCGAGACGACGTTCGCGATGATGGCTTCCGGGGCCGCGTTCTTCGGCGCGCTCGCCCTCGTCGAGTCATTGGCCGGCGCGCGGCCGCTCGGTCCCGCCACGCCGGCGGCGTGGGGCGCCGTAGCCTACCTGGGGATACTATCGTCCGTCGTCGCCTTCTTCCTCGTCAACCTGAGCCTCTCCCGGCTCAAGGCGGCCCAGTCGGCCATATTCGGGACGCTGACCACGCTCGTGGCGCTCGTGGCGGGCGTTACCCTGCGCGGAGAGGCCTTCGGCGCGGCGCAGGCCCTAGGCGCGGCCGCGATCGTCGCCGGAGTCTGGCTGACGAACGCGCGCGCGCTGCGCGGCGGGGCGGCTTAGGCTCCGGCCGGCCCATGGGCGTCGGCCATGGACCTGAGCCCCGCCGCTACGGCAGGCCTCCACGCTGCCGGCTCAAGGAGTTCGGCCCCCGGGCCGAGCCACCTGAGCAGGGCCACGGCCGTCTCGAGGTCCCACTCGCCGTAGACCATTTCGACCCTGCCGTCCTCCCGGTCCTCGAAGGCGGCGTTGCCGTAGTACCAGTCGCGGCGCAGCTCCGCGGCTCGCTCCTTCGGCATCGCGATCCTTACCGGGGACTCCTCGCGCCAGCCGTCCATGGCGTCTCGCAGCCAGGCCCGGCCGAGCAGGCTGGAAGCGTCGAAGTCCGATCGCGTAGGCGGCATGGCGCGGCCTGGAGCGACTGACGAGACCCTGTCCGACCGGTACATGCGCGTCTTGCCTCCCTCGCGCGGCCGGCCGACGAGGTACCAGCGATCCCTGTCCCACATGAGCCCTAGGGGCTCTACCTCCGTCGGGGGCTCCTCGTCGCGGTAAGGCGAGCGGTAGGCCAGGCGGACGCGCGCCCTGGCGAGCGCCGCCCTGAGGAACCGCGCGACGTTCTCGGCCTCGTCCGGGGGGGCGTCGCCGGAGAGCGGATCCCCCCGCTCCGGGTGCAGGAGGTCCGAGGGGACTCTCTCGAAGCCGATGGCCGCGCGGGCGCGCGCCACGGCGTCCCGGGTCCGCTCGGGCAAGACGGCGAGGAGCTTCCGCTCGGCGGACGCCGCCTGCTCGGGGAAGGGCATGACCCGGAGCCTCCGCATGAAATGCAGCCCGAGCAGCAGCGACGTCGCTTCCTCGGGGTCGAGGGCCACGGGCGGCAGGAAGTATCCGCCCGCGAGCCGGGCTCCGCCGGAGCGCCCCATCTCCGTGGCGACGGGGGCGCCCAGGCCCGAGAGCATCTCGAGGTCCCGATAGACGGTCCTCTTCGATATCCCGAACCGCGCGGCGAGCTCAGTAGCCGATACGACGCGGCCGTCGCGGAGAAGGAGGAGCATATCCATTATACGGTCGAGCCTGCTCATCGAAAAAAAAGTATGACATAGAATGACGCATGGGAGAAGTATCATATAGACATATTATGGGCGGCCGCAACGATATCGTCGCGGCCCGCGGATTACAGGAGGAAACGATGGTCTATAGAAGCGCCGGCGGCGTCGCGTACGAGGAACGGGGCCGGGGGATTCCCTTCATCGCGCTCCACGGCTTCACGCTCGACAGGAGGATGTGCCTCGGGGCCTTCGAGCCGCTCTTCGACGAGGGCGACCGCGCGGCTGTCATGCCGTCGGCGGGATACGGCCGGCCCGAGGGCGGCCTGAGCGCGCGGACGTACCGGCGCGTCTATCCCGACTCGCCGTTCATGGGCGAGTCGGCCGATCTCGGGACGGCCAGCTCGGACGCGATGCTCGAGGCCCTCGGGAATTTCATACGGGAAGTCGTGCCCGAGGGACCGTTCATGCTCGCGGGCGAATCGTACGGCGGGTACCTGGTCCGCGGCCTGGCCCGCGCGTTCCCGGGACGCGTCGCGGGCGCTTTCTTCCTGTGCCCGTCTATAGTCGCGAGGCGAGCCGACCGCGACCTGCCCGCGTCTTTCGTGGTCAGGGAAGAGGACGGATGGGCGGACGGCGCCTCCGCCGCCGACGTGGCCGAATTCGAGGATTGCGCCGTCGTGAAGAGCCGCTACTCCCTGGAAAGGACCCGGGCCGAGGTGATAGCCGGCATCCGGCTGGCCAGGCATCCGGCCCTGGAACGGCTTCAGGCCGGCTCCTACGAGTTCTCCTTCGACGGCCTGGCCAGGGGCGAAGGGTTCTTCGACGCCGTCCTGGACGCCCCCGCCTGCTTCGTGCTCGGGAGGCAGGACGGCTCGGTCGGCTGGAAGGACGCCCTGAGGCTCTGCGACCGCTATCCGCGCGCGAGCTATCATATCGTCGACGCGGCGGGCCATAATCTCCAGATCGATCAGCCGGGCATCTTCGGCGCCGCGTTCGTAACCTGGCTCCTCGCATGCGAGGCGCACGCCTCCGAGGCCGCCCGCGGGACGGCTACTCGTAGCTAGAGCGCAGGTCGTCGACGCGGAGCGCGGACCGCAGTTCCCGGGCGGTCGGCGCCCCGCCGCTCCCGCCGGGCGAACCGGGCGCCGGAACGAAGCGCACGACGCGCTCCTCGCCGGCGGCCAGGTGGAAGCCCGAGTCTTCGAAGCGGCCGGCCAGTCCGTCCGCGGACGGGGCCACGTAGAAGGCCGGCGCCTTGGCCCGGAGCCGTACCGGCAGCGTCCGCCCGGCGGCCGGGAACGCCGCGGTATCGTCGGCCGTGATCACCTCGGCCTCGATGCCCGCGTCGGCCAGCGGGCAGGCCTTCGGCTCCGTCAGGAACAGGCAGGCGCGGCGGGCCCGCCCGTCGCCGCCCAGGCCCTCGGGAGAGAGGGCCGCGTCGACGTAGCACTCGTCGGGCCCGGCCGGCAGCTCGGGGAGAGGGCGGCTCCAGAGGAGCGTCGCCGCCTCGGGCAAGGCCGACACCGGGCCGCGGCCCGATATCCCCTCTCTCAGGTCGGCGACCAGCGAGCCGTCGAACCGCCGCAGGGAGAGGCTTAATCCGGCGCGGATAGCCTGGGGCCCGTCGTTGACCGCGTACGCGAAGGCGACGCCGTCCTTGACGAACAGCGCGAGGAGGAGCGGATCGAAGAAGCGCCTCGCCTCGTGGTGAAGGAGCCGCCAAGAGCCGTCGTACTCGAGGCTCGACCAGCTGGCGCCGGGCCAGACGTCGTTGAGCTGCCAGTACAGGGCGCCCATGCAGCGGGGCCTATTGCAGCGCCAGTATTCCACCGCCGTCTTGATGGCCATGGCCTGCTGGACCTGGGACAGGTAGAGCGTCTCCCTGAAGCCCCTGGGCATGCGGAAATAGCGGAGCATCGTCTCCACTATTATCGAGTTGCCGCGGGGGTTGCGCTGATGGTGCTCCATGACCGGCGAGCTGACGTTGCGCTGCCCTTCCGGGGCGAACGACCGGACGGTGCTATACGAGGGCAGGGCCTGGAAGCCGAACTCCGAGCAGAAGCGCGGCCGCACGCCCAGGTACTCGGAGAACGGCTTGCCCTCGTGCCATACCGACCAGAAATGCATGTCGCCCCGGCCGTCGGCGTGCCAGTTGTCGGCGTAGTCGTTAGGGCCCGCCGAGGGCGAGGAGGGCCACCAGGCGCGGTCCGGGTCGAGCTCGCGGACGACGCGGCCGACGGTGCCCTCGGTTAGCCTGTCGTAGTCGACGACGTAGCGGGACGGGTTCCGCTTCGACTCCTCGTACCAGGTGATGGCCCCGAGCGCCTCGTTGTTGCCGCACCATAGCGCGATGGAGGGGTGGTCGGCGAGGCGCCCGACCTGGTGCCGTATCTCGGCCTCCACGTCGGACAGGAACTCGGCCGAGGCGGGATAGAGCGCGCAGGAGAACATGCAGTCCTGCCACACGAGGAGGCCGAGCTCGTCGCATAGATCGTAGAACGCGTCGCACTCGTAGCGGCCGCCGCCCCAGACCCTGAGGCAGTTCATGTTGGCCGCCGCCGCCGAGCCTAGGAGGTCGGACAGCCTTTCCCGAGTCCAGCGGGAGGGCAGGGCGTCCGCCGGTATCCAGTTGGCGCCCTTGGCGAAAATCGGCTTGCCGTTGACGACGATGGTCATGGACTTGCCGTGCGGGTCCTCGAGGGCGTCGACGCGCAGCTCGCGGAAGCCGACGCGCTTGACGACCTCGTGCGCCCCGGGCCCGCCGTCCGCCGGCCCGCCGTCCGCCGGGGCGACGGAGACGCGCAGGTCGTAGAGGCTCTGCTTCCCGTAGCCGGCCGGCCACCACTCCTCCGGAGCGGCCACGAGGAGCTCTTCCCTCAGTATCGCGGAGCCCGCCTGGACGGCGACCCGCCTGGTCGCGCGCGCCCCGGCCAGCGCTATCTCCAGGACCGCGTCCATCGCTTTGTCGGAATCGACCCGTACCGACAGCTCGACGATGTAGTCGCCCCCCGGCCCGGCTCCCGGCGCCTTCCTGGTCCTCGCGCGAACGTACTCTATCCTGGGTCCGTCTATGCCAACGACTGCGGCCCCGTCGTACAGGCCCCCGGTCATCAGGCAGGGGCCCCAGTCCCAGCCGCCCATGCACTGCGCCTTGCGGACGAGGTTGCGGTGGGGAGAGCTGACGGGGTAGACGGACGCGGGGACGGGATACGGCAGGCGGCCCGCGCGGTCCGCGGCCTCCCGTTCGGGCGATCGTATAGTCACCGACACGACGTTCTCCCCCGGCCGTAGGAGCCCGGTGACGTCGGCGCGGAAACGTCGGAACATGTTGTCCGAGGCGCCGATAGGGCGGCCGTTTAGGCGGATCTCCGCCACGGTGTCTATGGAGTCGAACTCGACGAAGGCCCGCGATCGCTCGAGGAGGGCGGGGCTGGCGACGAACGAGCGCGACAGGAGCCAGTCCGCCCTGCCTATCCACTGGAGCCCGAGCTCGTTAGTCCCGAAGTACGGATCGGGCGCCTCGCCCGAGGCGACCAGGGCCGAGAGTATGTCGCCGGGGACGGACATGGGCCGATCGCTCCCGTCCGGGATATGCCTTAGGTTCCAATCGCCTCCGAGATCGACTCGTTCCATCGCGGTTCCTTAGAGCGAAAAATGAAAAACTTCGTTGACGGTTCCGTAAAGCCATGGTATAGCATGATTGGTTGGATAAAACAACTAACGATTGAGCACATACCCATCGCGCTGGGCGGGTACTGCTCGAGCGGGAAGAGAGAGGGACGAGCGGTGGCGAAAGGCTCTGAACCGAGGACGGCCGCGAGGATCTTCAGGACGGTGTGGCGTAAGCCCGGGATAAGCCGGGTCGACATAGCCAGCAGCCTGGGGCTCGACAAGTCGACCGTCACGAACCAGGTCAACAGGCTCATCGACCTCGGCCTCATCCTCGAGACGGAGGAGGGCGAGGCGTCCAGCAAGGGCGGCCGCAGGCCTATCCAGCTCGTCATCAACAAGAAATTCGGAAGGATCATAGGCATAGAGTTCCAGCTCGGGCTCTACGTCGCGGTCGTCGTGGACCTGTCGGGAGAGATCCTGGGGGAGCGCAGGGGCGCGTTCGATTTCGGCCCGGAAGGCTTCGCGGACAGCGTGCTCGGCATCATTTCCGGTATCGAGGCCGAGTTCGGGTGCGGGCGCGACCTCCTCGGCGTCGGGGTAGGCATAGGCGGCTTGGTCGACTCGAAGAAGGGCCGCATCAGGTACTCGGTCCCCATAGGCATTGACAAGCCGATAGACTTCGCGAAGACGGTCGCGTCCCGCCTGCCGGTGCCGTGCTCGATAGAGAACGACGCCAATTGCTGCGCGTGGGGGGAGCTGTCGTTCAATAGGAGCGAGGAGCTCCGCGATTTCCTCTTCGCCCTGGTGGAGTACCGGAGGCCGCTCTCGAGGAGCCTTCGGGGCGGCATAGGCGTGGGCTTCGGCGTCGTGCTGGGCGGCAAGGTCTATACCGGCGCGCACGGCAACGCCGGGGAGTTCCGGAGCGTGTTCTGCGACGGCCCCGGCGAGCTCCAGTTCTCGCTGAGCGAGCCCGAGCTCGCCCGCCTCGACACCGACCCGGAGGCCCTCTCGAGGGTGTCGGAGGAGCTCTCCAGGAATATGGCGATGCTCGTCAATACGATGGACTTCGATCGAGTGTACATAGGCGGGGATATCGAGTCGCTGGACGTCGACCTCCCCGCCGCGCTGCGCAGGCGGCTGGAGGAGAACTGGATGTATCCCGCTCCCAAGGGCGTCGATATCCGCTACTCCAGCCTCGGCGACAAGGCCGTCGCCTACGGCGCGGCGGGGATGATTTTCGATAGGCTCGTCTCCGAGCGGCTCCTGCCGGGGCTCGGCCCGGAGCAGCAGGCGGCCGACGGCTAGGCCCGTCGCCACGGCATTGGATTCGTCCCCGTAGGGGTCGACATAGAACGGTTCCCGATACGGGCGGAAGGCCCGTCCATAAGGAGGTTCGAATGAAGAGGACGATAGCAGCGATCGCGCTGTGCGCGCTCGCCGCGGCGAGCGGCTTCGCCCAGGAGAAGGTGACGCTCACCGTAATGAACTACCAGCAGGCCGACCAGGCCGGCTACGCCGAGGACGTCGCCATCTGGGAGAAATTCCAGAAGGACAATCCCGGCATCACCCTCGATATCGAGGTGCTGTTCAACGACCCGTACCACCAGAAGCTGCAGGCGTACGCCGCCGCCGGCACCATGCCCGACGTCTTCTACGTCTGGCCGGGCGCGCGCTCGGCCGTCATCCACGAGAAGGCCCTCGCCAAGGACCTCTCCAAGCTGCTCGGGGCCTCCTACCTCAAGGACTTCTCGGCGGCCGCTACCAACCCCGCCAACCAGCTCGGCAAGTACATGGCCATGCTGCCGCAGTCGTTCACCTATACGACCGTCATGTACGTCAACACCAAGCTGCTCGCCGACAACGGCTTCAAGCCGCCCAAGACCTACGCCGACCTCAAGCGCATGGTGCCCAAGCTCAAGGCCAAGGGCATAGCCGTCGCGATGCTCCCCAACAAGGACGCGTGGCCGATGCAGTCTTGCCTCTTCTCGACGGTCGTCGGACGCATGGCCGGGGACGCCTTCGTCGACTCCGTCGTCGCCGGCAAGGCCCGCTTCACCGACCGGCCCTTCGTGGCCGCGCTCGAGGTGATCGCCAATATGTACAAGGACGGCATCCTGTCCCGCGAGGACGTCCAGGTCGGCTACGGCGAGGCCGCCGGCATGTTCGCGTCAGGCAAGGCCGCCATCTACATCGACGGCGACTGGAGGGTCGGCGCCTATATCACCGACAAGGCCTCGGGCAAGGCGCTCATCTCCCCGGCGGCCCAGGAGAAGGACTTCGCCCTCATGCCGCTCGTCTCCCTTCCCGGCGAGAGGAACGCCGGCGTCCTATCCGCCGTGGCCGGCACCGGTTGGTCCGTCTCCTCCTCGCTCGCCGCGGGCTCCGCCAAGGAGAAGGCCGCCGTCAAGCTGTTCCAGTACCTGTACTCGCCCGAGGTCCAATCCATACGCTTCAGCACCGGCGCCTACGTCCCCACCCGCAAGGGCGTCAAGGCCGACGTAGAGCCGCTCGTCGCCAAGGTCCCCGTCTACTACGCCGATAACGCCAAGACCTGCTACGTCATCGACGGCGTCCTCGACCCCGCCGTGTACAACGTCATCAACGACGGGCTCATCGCCATCGGCCTCGGCACCAAGGCTCCCGCCCAGGTAGCCGCGGAGACCCAGAAGGCCTTCGAGGCCTGGAAGGCCTCGAAGAAGTAGTCGTTCCCGCCGCCGGCGACGGGCTTGTCGCCGGCGGCCTTTCCTTCCGCTATAATTACCTCGAGGGGATACGCGTTGAATAGACTCCGAACCCGCGGCGAGGAGACGAGGGCCTACTGGGCCCTGGTTCTGCCCGCCTTCAGCATCTACCTGCTCGTGATGGCCTTTCCCATCGTCCTGTCGGTAGTCCTTTCGCTATCGGATTATGACGGGGGCAAGATGTTCGGCGGCGAGCCCTGGGGCTTCGCCGGCTTCCGCTCGTACGCCCGCGTGTTCGCGGACCCGTATTTCTGGAACGCGCTCAAGAACAACGCGTTCATAGTGCTTATCTCCGTCTTCGGGCAGCTGCCGCTCGGCTTCGTCTTCGCCTATATTATCTATAGGAAGATTGTAAAATGGCCGGGATTCTGGCAGGGCGTGCTCTACGTCCCCAATATCATATCGGTGATAGTGGTAGGCCTCCTGTGGCAGACTATATTCTCGCCCAACGGGCCGATCGCCGAGGTCATGAACTCCATGGCCCGCTCCGGCTTCCAGTCGAAGCTGGAGGCGCTCTTCTCCGGCTCGGGCGGGTTCGCCGTCACCGACGACCTCGTCCGTAGGATACTAGACCTCGCGGGGCCCGCGGCCTCAGAGTGGTTCACCGATCCCGTGCCCGAGCTCAAGGACCTGATACTCTCCTACGAGGGCGCGCCCCGCGCTGAGCTCATAGGCGACCTGTGCAACCTGTTCGTGGCCAGGTGGAGCCCGGAGTTCCTCTCCAAGCCGAACCTCGCCATGATGCCCATCATGTTCGTGATACTCTGGATGTACACGGGCATGTACCTGATTCTCTTCCTCGCCAATATGCAGAAGATAGATACGCAGATCATCGAGGCCGCCAGGATCGACGGCGCCTCGGAATGGCAGGTCATGCGCTTCGTGATCCTCCCGGCCCTCTCGGGCACCATCGTCAACTCGGCTATACTCGCGATCTCCGGCTCGCTGTCCAGCTTCTCCCTCATCTTCGCGATGACGGGCGGAGGCCCCTCCAGGGTCACGGAGATACTATCCATATACATGTACAACAACGCGTTCCTAGGCAGGCCCAACCTGCCCCTGGCGAACGCCATCTCGCTCATCATGGTAGTCATCAGCTTCCTCCTCATAGGCCTGACGAAGGCCGTCGAGAAGCGCTACGGCGGGAAGGAGGACTAGGATGACGGAAGAACTAAGGACCACCGCGCTCGGAAGGGCTGGAGGCCGCTTTGCCAAGGGCCTGGCCTACGCTATCATGATCGTCTTCACGGCCATGACGCTCTACCCTATATTCTGGCTCATCATGAACTCGTTCAAGGCGACGCGGGAATTCCAGGTCAGCCAGTTAGCCCTGCCTAAGGAGCCTACCCTGGCGAACTACGCCGGCGCGTGGGAGATGGGCGACTTCGCGCTCCTCTTCCCGAACTCGCTCGTCTACACGGTAGGCGCCACGGTCGGCATAGTCGTCGTGTCGCTGCTGGCCGGCTTCGCCTTCGCTAAGATAGGCTCGAGGGCCACCAAGCCTCTCTACAACGCGTTCATAATCGGTATACTCATAACCGCCCAGTCGCTGATGATCCCGCTATTCCTGGAAGTCAACCTCCTCGGCATCTACAATACGCGGCTGGCGGTGCTACTCGTGTATATAGGGACGGGGCTGCCCCTCGGCGTGTACCTGGCGACGGAGTACATCAAGTCCATCCCCAACGCCCTCATCGAGTCGGCTCGCATCGACGGCGCGGGCTTCTTCCGTATCTTCTGGAAGATAGTCCTGCCCATGTCGATGCCCGTCGCGATTACGCTGTCAATCCTGAATATCTCCAACATCTGGAACGAGTTCGCGCTCATAAACATCCTCGTGTCGAAGACTGAGCTCAAGTCCCTGCCGCTCGGCATCTTCAAGTTCTCCGGCTCCCTCTCCACGGACTACGGCAAGCAGTTCGCCGCGCTGACCATAGGCATGGTGCCTATGCTCTTGTTCTACATCGTCTTCCGCAAGCAGATCACCAAGGGCGTCGCCGCCGGCGCCGTCAAGGGCTAAGGAGAGTCTCGCATCATGCCTAGCACCGAAATCGGCCGCTCCGGCGGCTTCCCCGACGGATTCCTGTGGGGCTGCGCCACGTCCAGCTATCAGATCGAGGGCGCCGCGGGCGTTGACGGCCGCGGACCCTCTATATGGGACGCCTTCTGCCGCGAGCCCGGCCGCGTATCGCGCGGCCAGAACGGCGACGTGGCCTGCGACTCGTACCGCCGCTGGCCCGAGGACGTGCGGCTCCTGTCAGAGCTAGGCGTCGGCGCCTACCGCTTCTCCGTCGCCTGGCCCCGGGTCCAGCCGGACGGCCGAGGCGGGCCTAACCGGGCCGGGCTCGACTACTATTCGCGCCTCGCGGACGCTCTCCTCGAACGGGGCATAGAGCCCTGGGTGACGCTGTACCATTGGGACCTGCCGCTCGCTCTCGGCGAGGCCGGAGGCTGGACCGCCCGGGATACCGCCTATCGCTTCGCGGACTACGCGTCGATAGTATACGGCGCCTTGGGCGATAGGGTCGGGCACTGGACGACGCTCAACGAGCCCTGGTGCTCGGCCTTCCTGGGCTACGAGCACGGCGAGCACGCGCCGGGCCTGCGCGATAGGAACGCGGCGTTGCGCGCCGCCCATCACCTGCTGCTGGCCCACGGCCTGGCCGTGGAGGCCTTCCGCTCGGGCGGCCATGCGGGCGAGATAGGGCTGGTCATCAACCCGGCGACGCCGAGGCCCGCGACCAGGCGCCCGGCCGACCTCGAGGCCGCGCGGCGCGCCTCCGTGGAGCGTACCGGCCTGTGGCTCGACCCGGTCTTCGGCCGCGGCTATCCCGCCCCGTACCTCGCCGCGCGAGGCGCCGCGATGCCAGCGCTGGACGGCGACATGGCGACTATAGCCGCGCCCGTGGACTTCGTAGGCGTCAACTACTATAACGAGGACGCCGTCGCCGCGGCGCCCGCGTCTCCCGCCTCGCCGGACGGATACCGCCTCGCGCCTACCTCTACGGAGAAGACCGAAATGGGCTGGGACGTCGTTCCCCAGGGCCTCAGGCGCGTGCTCGGCTTCATAGCCGGTTCATGGCCCGTCGGGGCCCTGTACGTCACCGAGAACGGGGCCGCGTACGCCGATACCGAGGAATCCGCGGGCCGCGTCCGCGACGCCGACAGGGTGGCCTACTACCGCGGGCACCTAGCCGCCTGCCGCGACGCGATCTCCGACGGCGTCCCGCTCCGGGGCTACTTCGCGTGGAGCCTCCTCGACAACTTCGAGTGGGCGCACGGCTACGACAGGAGGTTCGGCCTCGTCTCCGTGGACCCCCGGACGCTGGAGCGCAGGCCCAAGGATAGCTACTATTTCTATCGCGACGCCGTCGCGGGCTACCTGGAATAGCGCGGCCAACCCGACCGGCGGGCTCGCCCGGAGGGTCAGCCGCATAGTTTTGCGTAGTTCCCGTCCCGTTCGCGTGCTATACTAGGCGCATCCAGCGGAGTTGGCGGGATCGCTATGAAAGTTAAGAGCGCGACGATTAGCCTCTGCCGAAAGACGCTCTACGAATCGATATCGGCGGAGACGATGCTACGTTTCGTAAGGCTCGTGGACCCGGAGTACGACCTCTACGCGCGATCGGGCATACCGGAGAATATCCCCATCACCAACCAGATGGCCGCGCAGCGCATCGTCGAGGACATCGTCGAGGACGGGCGCTTCATCGATTTCGTGGAGGCCCTGGTCAAGGTCGATTCCGAGGGCTACATGGGCCGCTCCTATCCCATCAAGGGCCTGGGGCAGGTCGTCAAGACCCTTACGCGGGACGGTTTCGTGTTCGACAGGGCGACGGGGCAGTTCTTCGAGAATTCCAGCGAGAGGGCCAGCCCGGACTGGGGGCGCCTCAGGGACGGGGACGAGCGGCAGGTCGCGGTGCTCAGGCTGGACGTCGTCGCCAATTCCGTACTCGTTAAGCGGAACGCCGCGGACAAGGTGGAGAAGGCCTATTCCGCCCTGCGCTCGATAGTATACCGGGCGGTGGTCGGGCGCTTCGGGCGCTTATGGTCATGGGAAGGCGACGGGGCCCTCGCGGCCTTCCTCTTCGGGCAGAAGGAGCGCTCCGCCCTGCTCGCGGGCGTCGAGATACTGAACGAGCTGTTCTTCTTCAATAGGCTGTCGAATCCCCTGGACGAGCCGCTCCGCGTCAGGATAGCCGCGCACGCGGGGCCGATACGGTACCGGGAGAACGTCATGGAGCTGCTCAAGAACGATACGCTCAAGGACGTCGTGACTATCGAGTCGTCCTCGACGCCGACCGATACGCTCGGGGCCTCAGCCAACCTGTTCCTCTCCATAGACCGGGTCATGCAGGATCGCTTCGGGCCCGAGCGCCAGTCGCCGGTAGGGAAGATACGCCACTACGCGGTCAACCTGGAGCGCGTATGAGGCTCGTATTCTTCACGGCCGACCGCAAGGCGTCGCTCGCCGGCCGCGCCAAGTCGCCCGCGTTAGCCGAGAGCCTCGGCGTAGACGCGCTCAAGGCCTATCGGCCGGAGCCGGGCGACCTCTGCTACTTCGACGTCTCCGGCCTCGACGAGGCCGGCACGCGCAAGGCGTACTCCGCGCTCAGGCGGCGCTGCGGGGACTCGGCCTGGGGCGTCGTCGATCCCGAGGGCGCCGTCGCCGACCCGGCGACGGCCTTCTTCGCCGGCGCGTCCGACTACCTCGGGCCCGCCGCCTGCCGCGCCGGGCTCGACAAGGCCAGGGTAAAGGCCGTGCTGGCCTTCGCTGCCGCCAGGACCTCGGCGGGGGGGACGGGCGGGGCCTCCGTAAGCCCCGCGGGCCAGCGGGCCGGCGCGGCGGAGCCCGGGGCCTGCGCAGAGTCGCCCGCGGCTTTCCCCGGGTGGAAGTCTATCCGGCCGGGATCCTCCTATCCGTTCTATTTCCTATACGTCGCGGTATCGGCTCAGGTTAACCTCAGGACGAGGCTCGGGGAGGCGGGATACGGCACCCTTCGCGATAGGCTGCGCCTGCAGATGCAGCAGGCCCTGGCCGAGGCCGACGCCCTGCTCTGGATGGAGACCGACTCCAGCGCGCTCTACCTCGTCCCGCCGTGCGCGTCTAACGTCGCCGCCGCCTCCGAGGCCTGCCTCCGGATGCTGCTCGGCGCGCCGCTCGTAGGCTATGAACGGCTCGGGCTGCCTTTCCCCGTGGATTTCGTCTTCGCGATGCATTCGGGCGAGACGGAGTTCGAGGCTCCCGGCAAGACCGGTACCATAGTCTCCGACGCCGTCAATTTCAGCTTCCACCTGGGCGCGAAGCGCGCCGAGCCGGGGAGGCTGACCGTATCGGGGGAGGCCTACGCGCTCGCCTCGCCGCGGGGGCTGTCCGACCTCTTCGTCCCCGCCGGTACGTACGAGGGGCGCTCGATAATGAATTCAAGGCGCTTCGGCGTATCCGGGGCTTGAAGCTCGACTCGGGCGGGCCGTTTCAGTACACTCTATGGCATGCCTTCCCGCTTAACGCCTCGCCGGGTCTCGATAGCCTGGGAACTTACAGGATTCTTCTTCGCCTTCGGCCTGGTACTGTCGTACGGAGCCTTCCTCGCGTTCGGCCGCGTGACGACCGGTATAGCGCTCCGCGTCGGGGCGAGCGTAGCCGTCGACGCCTTCGAGTCCGGCTTCCCCGTCCGCGACGCGTCCGGGCTCAGGGCCCTGGCGGGCGCCGGCAACGGCCGCCTCTCGTCCCTCCAGCGCGGCCTGCCTTTCCTGGCTTCCCACGACTCGTTCTCCGGAGTGCGCCTCTACGCCCGGTCGCCGGGCGAGCGCTGGATACGTTTCGCCCAGGGCGCTGACGGCATCCTCGACTCGTCCTTGGCCTCCGGCGAGGACGCCGAGCGCCTCGGGATGGCGGAGCCCGAGCGCGTATACCTCCGGCGCGGCCAGGATCTCTTCTCCGGCCGCGCGGTTCCCGTCTACCTGCGCCTCCCTTCCGGGCCGGACGGCACGGAATGGGCGCTCGGGGCCGACGTCGACGCTACCGGGGTCGTCGATTTCCTCGTGGAGCATAGGCGGGAGACGGCCCTGTTCGCGGCGATCCTCGCGGGCCTGTCCCTCGTCCTCGGGCGCGTCTTCGCCCGGCGCTTTACCCGGCCGCTTATAAGGCTGGCTGGCGCCGCGGAGGAGTATAGCAGGGGGCGGTCGGCCGTCTCGTTCTATAGCGGCAGGCGCGACGAGATAGGCCTGCTAGGCAGGACGCTCGCCGGCATGGCCGCCGAGGTAGAGCGGAGGCGCGTCGAGACGGAGTCGCGGCTAGCCGCGATGGAGGCCATGAACGATATCGACAAGGCCGTCCTGTCGACGGCGACGCGTACCGAGCTCCTATCCAAGGTCGCCAGGATAGTCGAGGGCACCATGCATTCGACCGCCGTAGCCATCGCCCTCCGCAACGAGAGCCGGATAGGATGGGACATCGCCGCCCTGAGCGGCGCTCCTTTCAGGGAGCGAGTCCCCGGAGCCTCATCCGCCGGAACCTCTCGCGAGGGAGCCCTTCCCAACGGAGCCCTTCCCAACGGAGCCCTTCCCAACGGAGCCCTTCCCAACGGAGCGACGCCCGCGTCGAGGGACGAGGACTTCTATCCTTTCGTATCCGACGCCCTGCTGGAACCCGGCGCCCTGGAGCGCTTCGAAACGTACTACGACGCGCCCGTCAGGGGCTCGGGCCTGGAAACCGCCGCGGTAGCCTACGACGTCATGAGCGCCGACTCGGGAAGGCTCGTCGCGGCTCCCCTCCGCGTCGACGGCCGCTACCTGGGATCCCTCATGGTGGCCGCCGACCGCGACGAGCCGTTGACCGCCGAGGAGCGGCGCGTCTTCACGATGCTCGCCGACCAGGCGGCCGTCGCGCTGCGCAGCATCCTCGAGCACGAGGCGAGGGAGGAGAATTTCCTGGGCGTCATCAGCGCGCTCTCGAGGGCCATAGACGCCAAGTCCCGATGGACCGCGGGCCACTCGGAGCGCGTGGCCCGCCAGTCGGTAGGCCTCGGGGAACGGCTCGGCCTCTCCTCCGAGGAGCTCCGTAACCTGCGCGTCTCCGCGACCCTGCACGACGTGGGCAAGATAGGCGTGGGCGAGGCCGTGCTCGACAAGCCCGGCAGGCTGAGCGCAGCGGAGTACGCCGAGATAAAGCGCCACCCGAGCGTAGGCGCCGACATGCTCGACGGCATCCGCTCCTTCGACGCCATCGTGCCGGCGGTCCTCCACCACCACGAGCGCTGGGACGGGGGCGGCTATCCCGCCGGGCTGTCCGGCGAGGCGATACCGCTCGCGGCCCGCATCGTCGCGGTCGCGGACGTGTGGGACGCGATACGGGAGGATAGGCCCTATAGGAAGGGCTTCCCCGTCGACGAGGCGGTCCGGTTCATGGAGGACCAGTCGGGCCTGATGTTCGACCCGGCCGTCGTGGGTGAATTCCTGTCCTTCGCCCGCGGGCTCGAGCATCCGGCCGGAGGATGACCCGGGGCGCCCCGTTGCATATATATACGCTTATCTGCTAGTTTCTATGCATGAGAACATTGGATAGGGCCTCCGCGGGGGCGTCCGCGGCTAAGGCCATGCTCACCGTCTCGAGGGCGCAGAAGGACGAGGCGCTCCGCCTGGCGGCCGCGCGGCTGCGCGGGGGGGCGGCTACGGTCTTCGCGGCTAACGCGGCCGACGTGGCCGAGGCGCGCGCGGCCGGGCTGCCGGCCGCCATACTGTCGCGGCTGGAATACGGCGAGAAGAAGCTGGGCGAGTCCCTGGCCATGCTGGAGGCGCTCGCGCGCCTGCCCGATCCGGCGGGCCGCGTGCTCGAGGCCAGGCGGCTGGACTCGGGCCTCGTGCTACGCCGCGTCTCCTGCCCGATAGGCCTCATAGCCCTCGTCTTCGAGAGCCGGCCCGACGCCCTCGTGCAGATGGCCGGCCTGGCCGCCAAGAGCGGCAACGCGATCATAGTAAAGGGCGGCCGCGAGGCCGAGAGGACTAACCGCGCCCTGGCCGGGATAGTGGGCGAGGCCGGCGTAGCCGCCGGCCTGCCCCCCGGCTGGCTCGGCCAGGTCGAGACGCGGGGCGAGGTCGCCGAGCTCCTGGCCCTCGACGAGTACGTGGACCTCGTCATCCCCCGCGGTTCCAACGAGTTCGTCCGGAGCGTCATGGAGACGAGCCGCGCGCCGGTCCTCGGCCACGCCGACGGCGTCTGCTACGTCTACGTCCACGGGGACGCCGATATCGGCATGGCCGCCCGGGTCGTCGTCGACAGCAAGGCCCAGTACCCGGCGGCGTGCAACGCGGCCGAGGTCCTCCTCGTTGACGCGGCCGCGGCCGGGGCGGCGCTGCCTATCCTCGCCTCGGCCCTGGAGGGCGCGGGCGTCTCGCTCGAGCTGTGCCCGGTCGCCTACGCCGCGCTCGGCCCCGGCCCGGGACGCTCGTTGAAGGACGACGGCGACTGGTCGGTGGAGTACCTGGGGCTCCGCATGGCGGTCAAGGTCGTCGATTCGCTCGCCGGGGCCATCGAGCATATCAACCGCTTCGGCTCGGGCCATACCGACGCCATCGTCTGCGCCTCGCCGGAGGCGGCGCGCCGCTTCATGGACGAGGTCGACTCGGCGTCGGTCTACCATAACGCCAGCACGCGCTTCGCGGACGGCTATAGGTACGGGCTCGGGGCCGAGGTCGGCGTCTCCACGGGCAAGCTCCACGCGCGCGGGCCTATGGGCCTGGACGGCCTGATGACCTATAAGTGGAGGCTCGAAGGGGACGGACACCTCGTAGCGGATTACGCGAACGGGAATAAAGCCTTCGAGCATAAGGACTTGCCTGAAATGATAGGAGGTCGCGATGGGAGCTAGCCAGGGGGCGGACGCCGCCTCCGCTGTTAACGCCGCCGCCGATGGCGAAGCGGCGGCCAGGGCTCGCGCGGCCATGCCCGCCGTGAAGAGGGTCGTCGTGAAGATAGGCACGAACACCATCACGAGGCAGAAGGGCGCGCCATCCCGCGTCTCCGACGGCCCCGAGGCCGACGCCTCCGGGATCGACGCGGAGTACCTCCACCGCATAGCCGTCGAGATCGCCGACCTCGTGCGCGCGGGCAGGCAGGTAATCCTCGTGACCTCGGGAGCCGTAGGCATGGGCGCGCGCGAGCTGGGCCTGCCCAGGAAGCCGAAGGACACGAGGAGCAAGCAGGCCTGCGCCGCGATAGGCCAGCCGCTCCTGATGGACGAGTACCGCAAGGCCTTCGGGGCGTTCGGCCTGACGGCGGCCCAGCTCCTCGTCACCCGCGACGCCTGGGACAAGCGCTCGGCCTACCTCAACCTCCGTTCCACCGTGGAGGCCCTGCTCGAGCGCAGGGTCGTGCCGGTGTTCAACGAAAACGACTCGGTTTCCACGGCGGAGATAGCCTTCGGGGACAACGACCAGCTCTCGGCCTACGTCGCCAGCAAGATCGACGCGGAGCTCCTCGTCATCCTCTCCGACGTCGACGCCCTCTACGACGCCGACCCGAGGAGCGACCCCGCGGCGAGGCCGGTGCCGTACGTGCGGGAGCTAGGGCCCGCGATCCTCGAGTCCGCGGGAGGGGCCGGCACCGAGTTCTCCACGGGCGGCATGAGGACGAAGCTCCTGGCCGTGGGCATCGCGCGCGACGCTGGCTGCAGGGTCGTCATCGCCCACGGGCGCGCTCCCGGCGTCATAACGCGCATACTGTCCGGGGAGGCCGTTGGCACGCTGTTCGACGCTGCGTCCGGCCTCAAGAACCGCGAGCGTTGGATAAAGAACACGAGGGCGCAAGGGGCGATACGCGTGGATCCGGGAGCCCTCGAGGCGATGCGCGCCCATAACTCCCTGTTGCCGCGCGGCGTCCTGTCGGTGGCGGGGCCGTTCGCCAAGGGGGACGTCGTGCTCGTCAACGAGGTCGCGAAGGTCGTGACCGCCCTGTCGTCGTCGGAGCTCGACGAGGCCAGGGGCAAGCGATCCTCCGAGCCGGGCGGGCGCTCGAGCGGCGGCGGGAGCAGGGTCGTGGCCCGCCCCGACGATATCGTCTTCCTGGACGAGTAGGCGCCCCCCCTCCGGCCTGATGCATAAAAATACAATAAAGATACATAAATATACGTATAGCTACTTGTTTCTCTATGGAGATTCCTGTAAGGTTGCGGCGGCGCCGCGGTTCGGGTATCCGAGCCGGTCCGCGGCTGGGTAACGCGGCGTCCATACGGGCCGCGCTGTTTCCTCCCAAGCCGGGGCGCGCGGCCGAGGAGGATTCCTATCATGCACCGCACAACCCCCGCCAGGCTCGAGCTCGAGGACGGCTCCTCGTACGAGGGGCGCGCCTTCGGGGCGGCCCTCTCGACGTCCGGAGAGGTCGTCTTCACGACCGGGATGGCCGGCTACCCGCAATCGCTATCCGATCCCAGCTACCGCGGCCAGATCCTCGTCTCGACGTACCCGCTCGCGGGGAACTACGGGGTGCCGGTGGATCCGCGCACGATGTCCGCGCTACTAGACGAGCGGGGCGTGCCGCTCCATCTCGAGTCCGAGAGGGTCCAGGTCTCGGGGCTCGTGGTCTCGGAGGCGTGCGAGCGGCCGAGCCATCACGCCTCGGGGGCGACGCTGTCGGCCTGGCTCGAGGCGAGCGGCGTGCCGGGCATCGCGGGCGTCGATACGAGGGCGCTCGCGCAGAGGCTCCGGGAGCGCGGGACCATGAGGGGCGCGATAGTCGTCGGCGGCCATGCCGGGCTCGCCGAGGCGGGGACGACGCGGTCGCCCGAGGCCCCGGCCTGCGAGCCCGGGCGCGAGGTCGCCGAGGCCTCGCCCCGGGGCGTGCGCGTCTACGAGGCGGCGGGCGCGGAGCGCGCGCCCAGGATAGTACTCGTCGACTGCGGGGCCAAGGCCAACCTGCTCCGCTGCCTGCTATCCAGGGGCGCGACCGTCATACGCGTCCCCTGGGACCACGATCTCTCGGGGATAGAGCACGACGGGCTATTCCTCTCCAACGGGCCCGGCGACCCGAAGGCCTGCGCCAAGACTATCGCCGCGGCGCGGCGCGCGCTCAGGGGCGACAAGCCGATATTCGGCGTATGCCTGGGTAATCAGATACTGGCCCTGGCGGCCGGGGCCGACACCTATAAGCTGCCTTACGGGCATCGGGGCCAGAACCAGCCCTGCGTCGAGCTCGGCACCGGCCGCTGCCATATCACCAGCCAGAACCACGGCTACGCCGTGAAGGAGGATTCCCTCCCGCGCGGCTGGGAACCGTGGTTCCGGAACGCCAACGACGGCACCTTGGAGGGCGTCGCGTCGACCGAGGGACCGTTCCGGGCCGTGCAGTTCCATCCGGAAGGCTGCCCGGGACCGAGGGATACCGAGTACTTGATAGACGGCTTCCTCGGCGAGGTCCGCGCCCGCGCGCGGCTGGGGATCGCGGAGAGGGAAACGGCATGACCAAGCCTAGGAAGGTGCTGCTCCTCGGCTCGGGAGGGCTCAAGATTGGCCAGGCGGGCGAGTTCGACTACTCGGGCTCGCAGGCGCTCAAGGCGCTCAGGGAGGAAGGCGTACGCTCGGTCCTCGTCAACCCTAACATCGCGACGATACAGACGAGCGAGGGCATGGCCGACGCGACCTACTTCCTGCCCGTAACGCCGGAGTACGTGCGCCGCGTGATAGAGAAGGAACGGCCCGACGGGATACTCCTGTCGTTCGGCGGGCAGACGGCCCTGAACTGCGGGGTGGCGCTTGAAAGGGACGGGACGCTCTCGGAGTTTGGCTTCCGCGTGCTCGGGCCACCG
>Ga0180007_10002340_pt1 | contig 22824 bp, 18 predicted proteins | sample MM_PC_MetaG_FD_121122 | JGI IMG/M metagenome (GOLD analysis project Ga0180007, IMG submission 121122) | Groundwater microbial communities from the Aspo Hard Rock Laboratory (HRL) deep subsurface site, Sweden - MM_PC_MetaG | ecosystem: Environmental > Aquatic > Deep subsurface > Groundwater... | reverse complement strand
GACGGCTGAGACGTTTTCCGGTGTGAATCCCTTTACGGTTTTCTCCACGGTCAGAATGCCGTCAGTAAATGCGGAAAGACGCCCGGGTTTGACAAGGCCTTCTTCAAAAAGCGTGTTCACCATGGCGGCGAGAAGAAACACATCGGTTCCGGGTCGGATGAACAGATGCTGATCCGAAAGGGATGCCGTTTTCGTATATGCAGGATCAATCACAACGACTTTGCCATTGCGCTTTCTGATATCTTTGATCCGTTTCCCGATTCCGGGGGCTGTCATGATGCTGCCACCAGATACAGCCGGATTCCCTCCGATAATAAGGAAAAAATTCGTTCGATCGATATCCGGAGCAGGAAACAACAACTGGTGTCCGAACATCAGATAGCATGCCATCATCAGAGGAAGCTGGTCCAGGGAACTTGCTGAAAACCGGTTCCTGGTTTTAATCGTCCGTAGAAAGAGCCAGCAATATAAAAGATATCCGTGATAATGCACATTGGGATTCCCCAGAAACAGAGCCACCGCGTCATCGCCATAGTGCTTGGTGATGTGGGATACTTTTTTTTCGATTTCGTCAAAGGCCTCGTCCCAGCTGATTCGCGTCCATGTCGTTCCGGTCCGTCTCACCGGATATTTCAGGCGGTCTGGATCGTTGTACAAATCTTTTATGGAAGCGGCTTTGGGGCAAATCATCCCTTGAGAGAACGGATTTTTTACATCTCCTTTTATGGATAGAATCTGGCGGTCTATGGCCGTTATTTCAATGCCGCATTCCGCCTCGCAGAAAGGGCAAAGACCAAAATATTTTTTTGTATTCTGCATTCCTTTTTCCAATTAACCTCTTTTTTTAAAGGCCTTTAAAGATTAGCGTATGGAATGTTCCCTTTTATACCGCACCGGCTTTTCCCCTCCGAAATGGTAGTTTCTGGAGGAAAACGCTCGGAATGTGGCTCTAACATGCTTCAATTCAATCTTGATCTTGGGGCCATTGAAAACGCTGGATGTGTTGTTCTCCAGCCCCCTGTTTTGTGAGAGCCCCTTAGTTTTAATCGCAGGGCTGATATATTATTTGGGGATTTCATGTATAACCGGGATAAAATCGCGGAAATTGAAGCTATACACTTCGGGTACTTTTTCCCCGCACATAGGTGAAACAGCTTTATTACGAATTGTTTACGCAAAAAGCCTCCTTGTTTATCCGATCCAAATTGATTTAAAATTCAATGGCCCAGTGACCTTCTCAAGACTCCCAACCCAGGCCGGTTTATCCAAACGGGCAATAATCCGCATTTCTGTGAAGTGTGCGTCCTCACTTTTGAGGCCTCATGTTGTCGATTGTCGACAGTATGGAAATTTATTATTCATACCCAAAAGGATTTGTCAATTCTTTTTATTGGATTAATCATTATTGCTATATGATAAATACAATAGTCTATATTTCGACATGGAACGTGTGCAATCCGTCTGATTGAATGCAAATGTGGCCACCCATCAGGATTCAGCTTAAGTTCTTGTATGATCGGACGCCAACCAGGTCATATCAGCGGGCCAGAACATCTTCAGTGCCGTATTGGATCGCACAGCAGATTCGAAAATCATTAATAAATAACTGAATATTAAAATGATCCTCTGGGCAAGGGATTTTCCATCTCGGTGCAGCGTGCAGATCTTGTTTCATCCGGAAATAACCAGCTCACGGCCTTGGTTTTCGTACAGATCAGCCATCAAACCTTGGGCCTTGCCACGTCATGCCGCCTGTATGTCCACGGCCGGGTGGACTACGACCCTGCCACCGGGATCATCCGTTACACCGATATCGCCTATGACCCCGTGTTCTCCCGCCATAGTGTTCAGGCCCTTCACTGGGTGATCTCACCCTACATCCGTCATAGACTTGAACAGAGTTTGACCTATCCAGTAAACCGCGAACTTTCAAAAGCCCACACAGCCATCAACCAATGGATTGAAACCCTGGTGATCACGATGCATGGTCCGGGAAAGGGATCATTATTTGCTGGAGTTCATCCCATAGTTTCAGGCGGTAACAGGAAAGACTTTTTACGAGGGTGAGGGGGGCTTTGGTTTGGAGGGCAGGGACGGCATCAAAACATGGTTTTAAATTATAATTTGGGATTTTGGGGCAAAGATGATGGATATGGTGGTAGCCGATGTTGCCTGAAAACCAGCGAAGAACAGTCGGTAATTTGAAAAATGAGCTGCCGTCCATGGCTGCACGCAAGGGGGTCCACTCGCTATTGCGTGCCCAGTAGCTTCCTTCAAACTGGTGTTGCACGTAAAACAGCCAGATCCCGGAAGCCCCTGCTATCCAAATAACCGGCAACTGGATCAGGAGAAAAGCCTGCCACCCGATGAGTTTCATGCATAACAATAAAACGCCAAGGATCATCACATTGGTGAAATGAACACTCATACGTCCTTTTCGTGAGGCCTGTCGGGTCGGAAACCGGTTGACGAATAGGAAGCTGATCCAGGCCCCTGCCACGACCAGGACCAGGGGGGACCGGTAGAGCCTGTACTGCCATTTTTCAAACCTGGAAAGGGCATTATATTCCGTCAGGGTCAGTGTCCATATGTCTCCTGTTCCACGTTTGTCGAGATTTGCGCATGTCCCATGGTGACGTAGATGGCTGAATCGCCAGTCTTCAAACGAGGTGAATACCAAAAGACCCAGGATGTTTCCGGCCCATGTGTTCATGTTACGTGATGTGAAAAGCGAATCATGAACACAGTCATGAAATAAAATGAATATTCGAACAAGAAATGCGCCTGCCGGCAGGGTGAGAGCCAGAGTCAAAACATAGGGGTACCCCCCTTGAATCGATCGGACCATCAGATACCAGAGGCCGACGTAGGGCGCCAGGGTATTCAGCAATTGAAACCAGGCTTTCCCGTTGCGGGACACACGAAATGGGGAAAGGGATGGATACCAATCGGGCCACATGTGGCCAGGCTTTTTATCTGTCCCCGTCGGCGGGGTCCAGTTTGATTTATATGCAGCCATGTCCAAACCTCCGTCAGGCTGTGCCAATTTTAAGGTCTGTGCCGGTCTCGGTGCTGGGGTTGTCTGAAGAAGAATGCGAATACAGAAAGAAGAATTTGATTTTTATTTTACCCGCCTTTGGGCTTACAGACAAGTATAAAATTGAGGGATTCTTACGAGGCTGAACCGGGTGGGTTCAATCGGCGGATAGACTGTATGATGTTATCGAGTTGTTGAAGGAAAAGCGAGCGGTCTTTTTTCTGTATGGGCCGGGGGCCTCCTGTTATTTCTCCTGTACTGCGAAGATCTGATAAAAGCTCCCGGGAGGCCACGGCATCACCAATATTATTTTCCGTGAAGGGCTTTCCGGTGGGGCCTAAGACACGAGCATCTTTTTGAAGACAGCGGCTTGCCAGAAGAATATCCGCCGTGACCACGATGTCATGGGTTTGCACCTGATCAACGATCCAGTTATCTGCCGCATCAAATCCACTGTCGACAATTTTAAGGTTCACCCTTGGTTCATTGGGGGTCCGCATAAAGGAGTTGGCCACCAGGGTGACTGGGAGGCCATAACGGTTCGCAACCTGGTATATTTCCTGTTTGACCGGGCAGGCATCGGCATCGACAAAGATATGAAGCACACGTAAATCCTTTCTGTCATGGGTGATATTGAAGCTATGGGTTGAATCCGGGATCAGACCTGTTTTCTCGAAAACATAGAACCATGGAACGTCAAAGGCTGATCACAGCACTTTTGCATGCCAGGTCGATCAACTCGGCTGCGGTTCCCAGTCGAGCCCCTTCGATCAGATCTTTTTCCGATATCCGCCTGGCTTTGGCGCAGGGGGTGCAGACGATGATGGGCACGTTGAATGCTTGAAGATGGCCCATCAGGTCCTCGGCCACATCTCCGGTGGCGGCACGCAAGTTTTCGATCAGGCCGGTTTTGGCCAGATAGACCGCTTCATCCAGGAGAAAAAGGGTGACGTTTTTTCCTTGCTTTTGGGCCACTGTGGCAAGATGGATGGCCCGTGTTGAACGATTGGGGTTGTCTGTGCCGCATGAGACAACGATGACGACGTTTTCGGTCATAATGTCCTCCGGGTGATATGAAAAAAATTTAATAAAAGAAACCACTATGGATTATGATAAGAAAACATTATAAATGATAATACAGAAAAAGGGAAGTAGGGTATGGAACAAGATGGCTGATGTTTATATCCTCTTGTCCCACAGTAACATGGACATTTACGAAGAAGTGCCCCCAGCGATCCGACCTATTGAACACCGAACAGGGGATTCAGTGCCACAAGGTCAGACCGCTGGAAGCCGACATGAATCGTGGGAACTACGATCACCTGTCGAAATGGTGCTTGGTGTTAAACAATGGATTTAAATCCATTGGGATAGAATATCGCTTATGTTATCCACATCTTCGTCGATGACGTCGATTTTATCCTTGGTCCGTCCCAGGTTCAATTGCTGGGCACGGAGGATCTGGGCCTGATCCCAGACGGATTTGTTTACATAGGGTTTGTCGATGTTCTGTTCCTTGGCATAGTGCTTCAAAACAGCCACGGCCAGAGAATCACAGGCCACCCGGTCCTTGGATGCTAAAATCAGGCCCGGTTTGGCGCTATCCATGGCCAGGGCTGCCGGGCCTCCGGTGAGAACAATGCTTAGGGCATCCACGACGTTCATGGTGTGCTTGGGGACCGCAAGATTCAGTTCGGCTGAAATGTCGCCCAGGGTGACCTTGTGAATTCCCATATTGAGGGTTGGATGGGACAAGGCTTCCCCGAGGGTGTCCTCACCTCCTCCCACGCGGTCCAGGGGATGGACAACACCCACATGATTTTTTATGCAGCAGGTATAATCCACATTGGTGCCAGGAATCATGTCATGGTTTTTCAGCAGAGGCACGTTGATGAAATGGTCGAAGGATCCATCGAACAGCGACAGGGGCACTCTGAAATTAAAATCGATATGCTCGAAATCATCGGAAAAGACCGTGAGATAATCTTCGGTTTCCCAGGCCATGAAGTTGACCCCCTCATCATTGCACACCTTAAGAATTCCAACTTCCCATGCCCAGGTTTTGGTCGGCAGCATGAACGCCGAAGCCTCTGCAACGGTGATGTTGCGGGCATTTGTTCTGTCTTTAACCGCACGGATCACCCCTTGAAGCACCTTGGGATGGGTGTAGATTCGGGCCGGAAGTAGAATTTCAGGGCCTGTGATATTGGGTTTAATCACCACCGTGTCGCCGGATTTGATGTCATCCAGGCCGCCTGCCAGATCAATGGCAGAGCGCACAGCGTTTTCAATATCGTCTTTCCGGGTGATGCCCACGGAAATAGAACCCTGTGGGGCATTGGGCTTGGAAATCATATAGGGTGTTTCTTCATTACAGGAGGTCAGGGTCATGGGGAGGCTCAACCCAGCCAGGGTCAACCCTGTTGTTTTTAGAAAACGTCGACGTCCCATACGCATGCAGGGGAACAGCTTGTTTCTTTTGGAGCATGTATGATCGTGAACCTTTTTATTCTGTGTCATGGCTTAGCCTCATTTGCTTTGGTGTTTGGAATGCTGTTCTTGAATCAGGCCAACAAAAACCAGATTTATAAGAAAGGGCTATGCAAGCATGCCCATATCTTTCTTATCTGGTTTGGATAATCATGCCAGATCTATGATACCCCTATGGCCCGTTTTGGGTCATCGGGGCGGAGCACTGCTGAAATAAATCAAACCAAAAAATGATTGTTAACATATGAATGGTTTAATCAATAATACAAATTGTGCGAATAAATCAATGGTTATTTAAAAATATTTTAAAAAATCGGTTGGATAAATTTTAAACCCATGGCGGCCATGACACACCATGGGCCTGAAAATCATGTCACTGATGATCATGTGAGGGGGGAATAACCGGGGGAAAGCCGATTAAAGGTACAAGATATCAACATTGACCTTGACAAAGGTACTGTATATAGTATGGATAACCTAATGATTTATAGCTGATCGCGCCGTGTTATAACCGTCTGAAAAAAATGAGCCATATCTTTTCCAGTGGGGTCCAGTGGGGGTTTTTCAAACCGTAGAACATAACACATAAGGATTTAAAGAACACTATGCTGACAACGGTATCCGGTACGGATCTTGTCCGTGCCTGCCAGATTCTCTTCAGTCCCGATGCATCCTGTTCTCTGTCTTTTGTGAAGAGCCTGGATCCTTTAACACTTAAAACAGCATTCAGAAAAAAAGCTTTGGAAACCCATCCGGATAGGTCAAGGGCCCTGGGAAAGCATGAGGCTGATCAATCCAGGCGGTTTCTGGAAGTGAAGATGGCCTATGAGGTCCTCCTACCCCTGGCTGAAAAGTCAGTGGCCGTGACAGAAAAAAAGCGGGCTACAAAGAGACACCCGAATCAGGACAGGGAACGAGAAACCCGATTCAGAGACGCCAGGTCTCGGATGTCCTCCTATTATCGGGGTGTCGTCCCCACCCAGGAATTAAAGTTCGGGCAGTTTCTTTATTATTCGGGGATTATTACCTGGCGACAACTGATTGATGCCATTTCCTTCCAAAGGTGTATCAAACCGCGCTACGGCCAGATTGCCCGGGAATGGAATATTATTGATCTTCATCAGGTGGTTTTGATTCTTCAGAACAAAAACCAGGACGAGAGATTTGGAGAATATGCTCGTAAGTGCGGATTTATTACAGGGTTTCAGCATCTGGCCATCCTGGGCAAGCAGCGACAATTCCACCGCTTGTTCGGAGAGTATTTTGTAAATGAGGGAATTTTGTCCCAACGACAACTGGATATCGCCGTGAAGCAAGCGATGTTTCATAATCAGAGCAACCAGTGATCAGGGTATGATGTGTCAGGTATAAGTCCATTGTTTAAGGGTTTTTCTGTGGAAAGGCGGATTTTTATGCGATTCAGTGACGTGGTTGTGGGTGTGGCTCTGTTTGTTTTCATATCGGCATGTGTTACAGCTCAAAAAAAACCGGTTGAACCCATGGGTGAGTGTGTCAGCGGGAATTGCCAGGACGGCAAAGGGACCTTGCAGCGAAAGGATAAGGGGGAATTCCAGGGAGAATTTCAACAGGGTGTTTTTTCAGGTCAGGGCCGGTACCGTTTCCCGGATGGCCGATTGTACATTGGGGAATTCCAAGCCGGGGTTATGGAAGGTAAGGGCGTCCTCACATTCAAGGACGGCTCAGTTTATAGCGGAAATTTTTCCCAAGGATCCATGAACGGGTTTGGTATGCTGACCCTTGCCAGTGGCATTAAATACGCCGGTGATTTCAAGGATGGAAAATACAATGGCTTAGGGGCGCTGACTTATCTGGACGGGAGGAAATACAGCGGGTATTTCAAGGACGGTCGGAAAGAAGGGTTTGGAACCTCTCTTTTTGCAAGCGGAGTCCGCTATGTGGGAGAGCATCATGGTGGCAGGATCCAAGGAACAGGTACCATGATCTACACGAACGGAGATCAGTATACCGGGGACTTTAGTGAAAATACATTCAATGGTCAGGGAGGGGTGGCTGCGGCCGACGGTAGCTTGTGCCTGGGCCGTTTTGAAAATGGAGTGATCAGCGGAACATGTGTCCTTGCATTTCCCAATGCCACGGTGTATGAGGGCGGTCTGAGCGATGATTTTCGAATGGGTGGCAAAGGTCATCTGGTCAGGGGTGACGGAGCCCGTTATCAGGGGGATTTTAAAGACAATCTTTTCCACGGTCGAGGTCAGTTCTTTTTCCCTGGGGGTGTTTTCTATTCCGGTGCCTTTGAAGATGACGGAATTTCAGGAACCGGAACCTGGTCTTTTATGGACGGAAGCCGTTTTACCGGCAATCTTTCCATGGGCGATATACTAAACAAAACTAAGGCATGCCCCTTTATGGTTGAAAAAGGCGACGGTTTGGCATTCAAAGCCTACGGCATCAACGGTGAAGGGGTTTTTAAATATCCTGATGGAAGCGAATACACAGGCACCTTGCTGCACGGAGAAAAACAGGGTATGGGCCGTTTGAAAAATAGTGACGGCTCGGTGTACGAAGGCGTTTTCAAAAACGATCTTTACGATGGTACAGGGGTTTTGACAACCCCCAATGGGGAGCGTATTGAAGGTGTGTTTACCCAGGGACGGGCTCAGGACAGGAAAAAACCCGTGCAAAACGATTCCGGCCATGTGTCGGATAAAGTGGATGGGACTCCCCATGCATCAAGCCCTATTCCGGCCCCGTCGGATGAAACGTCGCATACCTCAGATAGTGGGGGAGAGCTTCTTTGATCCGGCGTTGACAGACAAGGCCAAATGGACAATACATGATGAACTCGTAAAACGTCGACGAGGAGAAAGGATGAAAAAGGTGAGCACATCCATTGATGAGCAGATATTGCGGGCAAGCAAAGAGATTATCGTGAAATTTATCGAAGTGGGTCGGGTGTCTCCAACCAGCTTTGGAGAGTCCTTCAAAGATGTTTATACAGCCATTGACGATACGGTCAAGGCAGCAGTCAATGCGGTCAAAGACGAGGCCATCCCGGAAAAGACGGCCAAAAAAAACAAGTAGCCACACCCGGATATGGAAACCCATGGGATGATTAAAAACCATCCCATAGGGCTACCGCCCGGGTTTTAGGGGCGGTTGAATCCCTTTAATGGGCTTCAGCCCAGTTCGCACCATGGGCGATGTTGACTTTCAGGGGGACCTTCAGGTCCCAGATATGCTCCATGACCTTTCGGATTTTATTCGAAACCTCCTCGACATGCTCCTTTTTTACTTCAAAAACAATTTCATCATGGACGGACAGCAGCATGCGGGCCGGAAGATTTTCCCGTTCAATCAGATCCCGGGATCGGATCATGGCCAGTTTGATCAGGTCCGCTGCCGTGCCCTGAATGGGTGTGTTGATGGCAGAGCGTTCTGCAAATTGGCGAATGGCTGCATTGGAGCTGCTGATTTCGGAAAGTTCACGGATTCGGCCCAGAAGCGTACTGGTCCGGCCGCTTTTTCTGGCATCGTCGATGGCCTGATCCATATAGCGCTTGACTCCGCTATAGCGGTCAAAATAGTGGGTGATATACGTCTTGGCCATTTTCTGGCTGATGTTCAACTCCCGTGAAAGTCCAAAGGGGCTCATGCCGTATACAATCCCGAAGTTGATGGCCTTGGCCTGCCGTCTCAGCTCATTGGTGACAAGGGACGGGTGGTAATCGAAAACTTCCGCCGCAGTACGGGTGTGGATGTCCTCGTTGTTCACAAAGGCATCGATCAGAATAGGATCATCGGAGCAGTGGGCCAGAATTCTGAGTTCAATCTGTGAATAGTCGGCCGATACCAGAACATATCCCTCATCAGGCACAAAAGCGCTTCGGATAAGGCGGCCTTCCTCGGTTCGTATGGGGATATTCTGGAGATTGGGCTCCGAACTGCTCAGCCGTCCGGTCACGGTTACCGTCTGGTTGAAGGATGTATGAATCCGTCCTGTTTCAGGATGGACCATATCAATCAGGGCGTCGGTATAGGTGGACTTCAATTTGGAAAGCGTCCGGAATCGTAAGACCCGTGCAGGTAGCTCATGTTTGTCGGACAGAAAGGTAAGAACATCCACATCCGTGGAATAACCGGTTTTTTTCTTGGTTTTTTTCTGGACAGGCAGCTGGAGTTTTTCAAACAGGATCTGGCCCAACTGCTGGGATGATTTGATGTTGAATTCTTGTCCGGCAAGGTCATAGATTTCCTGTTCAAGGATCAGGATTTCCGCCTCAAAGGTGCTGGAAAGTCTGGACAGGGTCTCTCCATCCACACGAATACCCGTCATCTCCATGTCACACAGCACAAGACTGAGTGGCATTTCAACGGTTTCGAACAAGGTTAAAAGTCCTGATTTTTCGAGCTCATCCCGGTATGTCATGTAAATCTGGTGGGTGATATCCGCATCTTCGCATGCATAGGGAACGGCGTGTTCCAGGTCCACCTTTGAAAATAACACGGCGTTTTTACCTTTTCCCGCCACATCCTCAAAGGTGATGGTTTTGTGATTCAACACTTCCATGGCGATCTGGTCCAGCCCATGGGCCCGTTTGACCGGATTTAAAACATAGGAGGCAATCATGGTGTCAAAGGCCACACCCTTCAGATCAATGCCATGGCGCTTGAGGACGATCATATCGTATTTGATATTCTGCCCCACTTTTCTTATCAAGGGATTTTCAAGAATGGCTTTGAGGGCTGAAAGAAGGTCCTGGGTGTTAAGCTGATCCGGTGCTCCCTCATAGTCATGGGCGCAGGGGATGTACACCGCCTCGTGGGGGGTGAAGGAAAAGGACAGTCCCACCAGCTTGGCCCGCATGGGGTCCGTGGAGGTTGTTTCCGTATCCAGGGTGATAATGTCCTTTGTGCCCAGCTCTGAAATCAGACGATCAAGATCTGCTTTATTCAGAATGGCCCGGTAGGTCTTTTTTGCACGATCCACGGGTTTGGGGAATTCCTGCTGGTACTTTCTGAACTCCAGTTCCGTGAAAAGATCAAAGAGCAGGCTGCTGTCCGGTTCAGCTATTTTGCAGGCTTCAATGTCAAAGGTCATATCAGCCTGGGTGTCGATGGTCACCAGCCTCTTGCTTAAAAATGCCAGATCTTTGTTGGCCTGAAGATTTTCCTTCTGCTTTTTGGCTGTGATGCGGTCAAGATTTTCATAAAGGGCATCCAGACTCCCGAAATCCTCAATGAGGGTGGGGGCTGTTTTTTTCCCAATACCGGGCACCCCGGGGACATTATCCGACGAATCACCGGTGAGGGCCATCATGTCACAGATTTTTTCAGGGTATACCCCTGTTTTTGCCTTGACCTCTTCCGGGCCGAGCATGCAGTCCTTGACCGGATCAAAAATCAGGATTCGGTCGCTGACAAGCTGCATAAAATCCTTGTCACCACTGACAAGGATTACATTGAAACCCTGTTTTTCTGCAAGGACAGCCGCTGTACCGATCAGGTCATCGGCTTCGTAACCCTGTTTTTCAAAGCTTTTGACCCTGAACCCTTGGGTGACTTTTCTGACATAGGGCAACTGGGCCGCAAGCTCATCAGGCATGGGCGGACGGTTGGCCTTGTAGTCCGGGAAAATGTCGTTTCGGAACGACGGTCCCCGACTGTCAAAGAACATGGCCAGATAGTCGGGCTTCTTGTCTTTGATTAATTTCATGAGTATATTTGTGAAACCCAAGATGGCATGTGTGGGAAGCCCTTTTGAATTAGTCAAGGGCGGAAGAGCATGAAAGCTTCTGTATATATAAGCGCTTCCGTCTATAAGGTAGATGGTTTTTTGTGCATTCATCGGGATTTTCCTGTCATGAGTAGCGTTGACATTGTTCGGGGTCTGGATTATTATTGCCGGCCTGATTTAAAGGTACTCGTATCATGATTGATCGCAAACAACAAGAACAAGGACTAAAGACAGGATCATTCATAGCATAAAGAGAGTTACAAGGAGTTGTGGGCCATGAACGGGAAAAAAATATCGTCCTATAAACAAAAGAAACTCAAAGCCCAGGAAACGCCCTGTCATTGCTGCGGGATTCCAGCCCCTTTTTGCTGGCGATGCCGCTGTGGTTTTGCCATGTGTCAGGACTGTATGGATGAAAATTTCTGGGGTGTTACCTGTAACGGCATTACCTGGGATTGTCCCGATTGCGGAGCCCAGAATGGCTTTGGAAACCAGTGACCGACCTATGAGGATCGTGTTTGGCCTATGGACCTTTTTCCATAGCCACACGTCGACTTTTTATGCGTTCGTCACGATTCAAGGGAAGGTTTAAGGCATGGTGCTGAACAGGTTGCATCCCGTCGTAAGTTGGGGTCACACGGGGGAACATGCCCCGGAATTATTTGCGCGTGTTCGAATCCGGAAAATGTTCGTAACCGAACATTAAATCCCTGCAGTATTCGGAAAAGACCGGTTTTAATGTTCGATTATGAAAAGTTCTAAGTATTTGATTGCAAAGGCTTTACAAAATTTAAATTGTGGACTATACGGATTATTCTAAGTATTTTCCTGGGACGGGGTTATACCTTGATTAAAAGGGACTGCATTGAACAGGGTCCTTTTTTTAATCGTTTGCGGGCAGGCGAACATGAGCAGGCCCTTACACATTATGGCTCGAATATAATCTGTCCGGAAAATGGAATAACCTGAACCGGCCTATACTCAGCAGCGATCCTGGGCCAGGATGAACACATGGATGGACACTAAAACGTGTCTGGCCAGAAACCATAAGGATATCATGGAAACACCTTATATTATAGTGCTTGCGAGCAGGAACAAAGGGAAAACAGCTGAAATCAGAGAACGATTGAAACATTATCCCGTGGAGCTTAGAAATTTGGATGATTTCGGGCCCATTCCCGAGGTGGTTGAAGACGGGATGACCTTTGATGAGAATGCGTATAAAAAAGCGAGTTTTACCGCAAGGGTACTGGGTTTCCCGGCCATAGCCGATGATTCGGGTCTGGTTGTGGACGCCCTTTCAGGGTCACCCGGTATCTACTCGGCGCGGTATGCAGGAGAGGGAGCAACCGATGAGTTGAACACCCAAAAGCTCCTCAGGGAAATGGATGGAAAGAGCAACCGAAAGGCGGCCTTTGAATGCGTTATTTCAGTGGCGGTCCCCACGGGAGCGGCCCTTACTTATGAGGGGCGATGTGAGGGTGAAATCGCACAAACACCATCAGGAAAAGGTGGCTTTGGTTATGACCCGGTGTTTTTTTTTCCGGATCTGGGCAAGACCTTTGCCGAACTCAGTATGGATGAAAAAAGCTGTGTGAGCCACAGGGGAAAAGCGTTGAATGACTTGACCGGGGAATTTGACAAGGTTCTGGTCTGGATTGAGCAGAACATGCCCCGTTTCGTCAAGTCCGATTGTGTGATCTGATATGGTCTTATCATACGTAAACATATTATATTTTTTCAATTTAATTATTCATAAGTAAAAGGGAGTTGGTTTCCTTTTACCAAAACCAAGGCAGGGAAAAAATGGCACAGAATCAGTTGATGATAGGTGGGATCACCACCATCGACGAAGCGTTTAAGCTTTTTGAGAAAAAGATGGACAGGGAAAACCTGGCCAAAATCAAGAAAATCAGAACGGCCGACGCCCTTTTGAAGATCGCCAATGCTGCATCCATGTGTGATCCGGACTCGATTTTTGTGAACACAGGCTCGGATGAGGACAAACAATTTATCCGAAAAGGTGCCTTAAACGAAGGTGAAGAATCAGTTCTCGCCATGGGCAACCACACCATTCACTTTGACCTGAAAGAAGAACAGGGGCGAATCACGGACAGGACCTTTTATATGGCAGAGCCGGATGAGGATATCAGTTCCCTGGCCAACCGCATGGACAGGATCGAAGCCTTCAATGATGTGAAAAGCAAGATGACCGGTATCATGAAGGGCAAAACCATGCTTGTGGGATTTTATTCACGGGGTCCCGTGGGAGCCGTTGCAACCAATCCGGCCATTGAAATCACCAGCTCATTTTATGTGACCCACAGTGCTGAGATGCTCTACAGGAATTGTTTTGCCCAGTTTGACGGCGAAGTGGAACGATTGGGTCATTTCTATACCAACATCCATTCCCAGGGCAAAAACAGGGCAGAAGACCTGCCACAGGCCAGGGTGTTTATGGATCGCCATGAACAAACCACTTACAGCATCAATTGCACCTACGCAGGAAACACCCTGCTTCTTAAAAAAGGGAACCACCGCTTTTCTGTGGATAAAGCTGTCTACCAGAACAGGGGCCAGGAATTGTCCGAACATATGTTTATCACGGGAATTAACGGAACGGGTGGCCGTGTCACCTGGTTTGCCGGAGCCGCTCCCAGCGGTTGCGGCAAAACCACCACAGCCATGGCGGGCAACCATTTTGTGGGCGATGATCTGGCCCAGATGTGGATTGACGATAAGGGCTTTATCCGCGCCATCAATCCTGAATCCGGTATTTTCGGAATCGTGGAAGACGTGAATTGGGATGGTGACCCCAAACTTATGGAACTCTTGAGAAATCCTGGAACAGAAGTGATCTGGTCCAACGTATTGATTGACGAAAAGGGCGTACCCCACTGGACAGGTAACGGGGAGGCCATACCAGCCAAAGGGAAAAATTTTCAAGGGGACTGGTACGAAGGAATGACAAACGGTGACGGCAAGCAAATTCCACCGTCCCATCCCAATGCACGGGCTACCCTGGTGGCCAAATCCCTTGCCAACTACTCTTCCGAAGCGGAAAATCCACTGGGGGTAAAGACCAGCGTGATTACCTACAGCGGACGTGATAGCGATACCATGCCTCCGGTATGGGTGGCCAAAACCCCGGAACAGGGTGTGGTCATCGGAGCCTGCATTGTTTCTGCCGCCACAGCCACAGAAGTGGGGGCCACCGGTGTGAAACGTGCCCCATGGGCCAATGCCCCGTTTATTCCCGGTTCATTGGCAGACTACATGGATGCCCAGTTCAAATTTTTCGGTAACGGCAAACTTAACGAAAACGGCGGCCGTCCCATCATGGCGGGACTGAACTATTTTCTTACCGATGGAGCACGTGGGGGCAGCACGTCAAAACTTCTGGGGGAAAAAAAGGATGTAAAAGCCTGGTTGGCCTGGCTTGAACGCCGCTTTCACGGAGAGGTGGATGCCATTGACACGCCCATCGGATATATCCCCAAATACGATGATCTGAAAAAAATATTTAAGGACGTGATCAACAAAGACTACTCCCTGGAACTCTATACCAAACAGTTCTCCCTTTATGTGGACAACATTGTCGCGAGAATTGATCTCCAGAGAGCAGCCTATGGAAAAGAAGCGAATCTGCCGGATCAACTGTTCAAGGTTCTGGATACACAGAAAGAAAGCCTTCTATCCCTCAAGAGCAAATTCGGTTCCGTGATCAAACCCGAAGATCTCATCTGATTTTAAAAAAAAGGAGAACGCCTAAACCCCGTTCTCCTTTTTTCATTTGCCCCCTTTGTGTTCGTCCGTGTCCGTCCACGTTTGTCCGTGCTCGTCCACTCCTTTATTCTTTCGATTTCCCCCCAGCAATGCTATGACCATACAAAGAGAATTCATGACCCGACAGTCACTAAACCCAAAAAAGCAGGCAAGATGACCCCAAAAGACAATCACCCCCATTCCTGGAAGGAAGCTGTCCGTGCTTTTTTTCATCCCCCAGTGGTGGCCATGCTTTTCCTGGGCTTTTCCGCGGGCCTTCCCATTCTATTGATTTTTTCCTCCCTGTCCTTATGGTTACGGGAAGCAGGCATTGAACGATCTGCAGTGACCTTTTTCAGCTGGGCAGCTCTGGGATATTCCTTTAAATTTGTCTGGGCACCCTTGATCGACAGACTTCCCCTACCGATTCTGACCCGGCTTCTTGGCCGCAGAAGGGCGTGGCTTTTTTTTGCCCAGATATCCGTGGGCATGGCCATCTGCACCATGGCCTGCATTGATCCGGCCAGGGGTGACCATCAGCTTATTTTGATGGCATTTGCGGCGGTGGCCCTTGGATTTTGTTCGGCCACCCAGGATATCGTCATTGATGCCTACCGCATCGAATCGGCAGCCAAGGAATACCAGGCTCTGATGGCCTCCACCTACGTGGCAGGCTACCGAATTGCCATGATTCTTGCGGGTGCGGGGGCGCTGTTTCTGGCCGATTATCTCGGCTCCACCAAAGAGGCTTACAGCTATCAGGCCTGGAAATGGACCTATCTGATCATGGGGCTTACCATGCTGGTGGGCATGGTGACCACACTTGTCATTCCTGAGCCCCAAGGGCAACCCAGGAGCTCTTCCATGCGAGGGCAAGGGGATTATCTTCGCTTTCTGCTGCTTTTTGTCCTGGCCGTCTCGGGGTTTGTTCTGGCATTTTTCTATAGCGGTGTCCCCGTGGGTGTTTTGAAACAGATGCTCAAGGGGTCATCGGTCAATGTGCATGTGATATCCTTTGCCCTTGAAGGCATTCGGTTGGCAGCGGGTGTGGTCGTCTCCTATATCATTGCACACCTTCTCATCAAAATGGGGCTGGTTCATCGCATTATGGTTCAGGAAACCTATATCGATCCCATTGTGGATTTTTTTGAACGGTACGGCAAAGGCCTGGCTTTTTTGATCCTTGCCCTGGTGGGTTTGTACAGGATTTCGGATATTGTGCTGGGTGTGATCTCCAATGTATTTTATCAGGACTTGGGATATTCCAAAACGGAAATCGCCGCTGTGGCCAAAACCTTCGGGCTTTTTATGACGATTCTGGGTGGGTTTGTGGGAGGGATTCTTTCGGTAAAACAAGGGGTGGTCCGTATTCTTTTTCTGGGGGCACTCTTATCGGCTGCCACCAATCTCCTGTTTATGCTTCTTGCGAATACAGGGTATAATATGCCCATGCTCTATCTTGTGATTTCTGCGGACAATCTTGCAAGCGGCCTTGCCAGCGCAGCATTTGTGGCTTTTCTCTCCAGTCTGACTGACATCAAATTCACGGCCATGCAGTATGCCCTTTTCAGCTCCCTGATGACCCTGATTCCCAAGATCACCGGAGGCTATGCCGGGACCCTGGTGGATCGTTTCGGTTATCAGACTTTTTTTCTGATCACGGCCTTGATAGGGATGCCGGTGTTGATTTTGGTTTGGCTGGCAGGGCGGTATCTTTCCTTAAAAGAATCTTGAGCATGATGGCCACTGGCCATTTGTGAAAAGATGGTTATATTACCTCGTGGATTAATTCTTGGGGATATTTAAAAACGAAACAACGTTAAAACAGGACAGGGTATGACAAGGGACTATCAGTTACAAAACAGGGGAAATAAAAATATAAGTCTTCGGGAAAAACGAAGGAATATCATGGCACTTTCTCCGGAGAAAGCACTTGATGTGATATTATCTTCGGATTTGCCCGCCGAACTGATCCAGTCCTTTTCCGAACAGGATCTTTATTTTCTGGTTCATGATATCGGTCTGTCCGATGCATTGCCGATTCTTGCCCTGGCCCATTCCGAGCAATGGGGATACATAATCGACATGGAAATCTGGACAAAAGACCAGCTTGACCTGGATTCGACAACCCACTGGTTTAAAGCCCTTCTCCTTGCCGATACAAAACGAATGATACGGTGGCTTCTTTCAGACCGCCTTGAATTTCTGGAGCTCTATTTGTTCAGGAATATCGAGGTGATTATAAGGGAAGAAAATGAAGACCCCTCGGATTTCCCCGACGGGTTTTTCACCGTGGATGATTATTTTTACGTCCGAATCAAAGAAAAACCCGAGCCCCTAGTTGCCCCGGACAATAACGAAACGATTTCACAGGATGATTTGGAAGAGGTGGTCCATGAAATAATCAATGAGATCATGGCCATTGATTATTATCTGTATCAGGAAATCATGCTGGAGGCCATGAGTGTCATTGCCGCGGAAACAGAAGAAGAGACATTTCGTCTCCGGAATGTCCGCCTTGCGGAAAAGGGTTTTCTTCCCTTTGATGAAGCCATGGAAGTATACAGCCCCCTTGAACCCGATCAGATCGGAAAAAAGAGTGTCAACAGGAACCCCTTGTCGCCCATGGATCCGGAGTGGTTACCCACTCCCATGGCCCATGTTCTGGAAATCAAAGAACAGAACCTGTTTTCTGACAGCCTTGAAAAACTAAGTGACCGGATTGATCTGTCTGACATGGAAATGGAGTTCGCGTCCTTGTGCAATCAGATCATTGCTGCAGAACAGAAGACCATCCGGGATAAAGCGATGCTTTCAAAAATCGTCAAAAAAGCCGGGTCCACCATCAGCCTTGGCCTGGAAGTCCTCATGGATCGTGAGGGCACGACAGATCCGGCCACCCGTGTGGGGTTTATGGTCAATCATTCCTTGAAGAATCTGTTTCGTGTGGGTCTGGGGCGGATCATGGGTCTGAAATGGCAGGCCCGTAAACTCATCGGGGACGGCTGGTTCGGCAGGCAGAAACTGCCTCTGACATTCTGGGGAGAGCATTGGACAGGTGTTGTCGGAGGGCTTCTTGTCATACGGCCTGTCTATTATGATAACTATCTATCCGGCACCTTGTACCGCGATTTTTTATCCCTTGAGGATATTAAACATACGGAACGAGTTCTTGACGATATCCGGGGATTTGATGAGTTGCTGTCCATGATGGCCCCCCGAATGGATGATTTCAAGGACTTCCATCTGACCTGCTATAATCTGATCATGACACTCTGGGTTCACGGGAAAAGCGGAAAAAAAGATGATACCGAAGGCCCCGTGATCATGGACGATGTTAGGCTCTGGTTTCGTGATATGGTGATGCCCCACAATGATGACGTGGAAAATCCAAAGAACAACCAAGGGAAAAAAGAACTTTTAAGCTGGCTTTCACATCGTTCAGGATTTACGGAAGAGGAAATTTCAAATCGGCTGGGTCATGCTCTGGAAGCAATGTTCCAGGAATTTGTAAACGAATACGGGTCTGTTCACGTGGACGATCTTGAAGCCCGATACATCACACATCTGTGCATAAAATCTGACCTTTGAAAGGGCTTTTTTAAATGCCCTTTCAGTAAGAACTCCGTATAAAACGAAGGGAATTATGCCTTTGTACCGGGGCGGGCCATCCAGAATATGATTGACTCTATATCTGGTAATGGAGTAGATTTAATCATAAATAGCATTCATTCCCAGTATAAATAATTAGAAAACGCTTACGCCTTTTTAGTTCAAGGGAGGTATGATCATGGTTTATGTTCCGGAAAGAAAAATAAATCTGTCACAATTCAGGGCAATCAGTCATGCCATCTCCACCTATGAAGATGTGATCCTTTTAGGCCGACATATTGTCGAGAGCATCTGCAGAACCTTTGATATCAAAGCCGCGACAGTTCTTGTCTTTGATGACAGGGAAAAACAACTGTACTATGTGTGCAGCCATGGCCTTAGCGATGAGTATTTGAAAAAACAACCTGAATATGAGGACGGTTTGCTTCAGGAGTTTGTCACAGGCCAACCGGTCTTTTTTTCGGATTTTGGGAATGACACCCGGGTTCAACACAGGGAGGCGATTCAGAAGGAGGGGATCGTGTCCATGCTGTCCTTTCCCATCAAATGTCGTAAGGCCGTAGTGGGCTTGTTGAAGCTGTACAACAACGAAACCTGGATGATCCACGATGATGATAAGGACTCCATCAACATCCTGTCAGAACAGTTCGGGCTGGTCATCGAAAACAATGGGCTTCAAAATTTTTTAGATGAGGTTCGGTCTGTGATGGGCAATCTGCCCCTTCGGATGCTAAAGGGGATTTAAGATGGAGAACTGGATACCGTGTCTTTATATGAGAAGGTCCTTGGGAAAAAAAGGAAAATCTGGAATGTGAGCCGGTGTCATTATTTATTTTTTTGATGTGTGGAGGGGTGCTTGCATGGGTAATACAATTTTAGTTGCATTGAATGATTCCATGAGTTCGCGGGCGGTTCTTGAGTATCTGGCTAAGCTGGCCCTATGCCCGGACGATTTGCGGGTCATCCTTCTCCACGTGTTTAGAAAACCCTCCGGCGGAGAAGAGCTGATGGGCCGAAAATACATGAACCAGCAGCCTGCCAAATACAAGGGGCTTCTTGAAGATGCCAAGAATCAATTGGTTGAAAAAGGCATATTCCCTGAAAATATCGAGATAATCATGGTCACGGAACCTTATCCCACCATAGCAGACGGCATCATTGACCAGGCCAGTAAGCTGAAACCCACCATGGTGATGATTGGAAGAAAACGTATGTCCAAAGCCGAAGAATTTGTTCTGGGCGATGTGAGTATCAAGCTGGTTCGTGCCTTGGAGGGAATGGCCGTGTTGGTGGTCAAGATGTAATATGAAAACAGGAATGATTCGGTGATACATTTTTTATTGGGTGGACTGAGTGGACTTGGGCTAAGTGAAAAATGCTTGGGGCGGAGGGGTGATGACCAGGTATGTGATAAAACATAAGCAGTTCACCCTTCATGCGGTCACCCTGATCGTTCTGACTCTTTTTGCCTTCTGGCTCAAATCCATGGATACCCCCGGATCACAATCGTCATCAGGCCTGATCAATATTTCATTTGGTTTTATTCTTCTGTTTGCCTATGTTTTTGCCCATCTTTTGAAAACACTGAAATTGCCACTGATTACCGGATATATTTTTGCGGGTATTTTGGCAGGACCCTATGTGAGCGCCTTTTTAAGTGAAGAGATGCTCGGGCATTTCCAGTTTATCGATGATCTTGCATTGAGCTTCATTGCCATGAGTGCTGGGGGTGAGCTTCATCTGAAGACCCTCAGCAACCGCCGTTTTGTGATCTTTTTGAATGTCTTTTTTCAGATCCTTATCATTTCAGGGCTGGTCTATTATTTTGTGCTTGCCTGCAGCCCTTATTTTGACTTTACCCGGCTCCTTGCCCCAGGGCAGATCAAGGCTCTGGCCATTCTCCTGGGGGTCATCGCCATTGCCCGATCACCGGCATCCACCATCGCCATCATCAATGAAACCTGTGCCTCCGGCGTGTTTACCGAAACCGTTCTTGGCGTGACCGTGATCAAGGATGTCCTGATCATCATCATCTTCACCATTGCCTTGTCGTTTACAAAAATTGTGGTGGCTGGTACAGGCTCAATGGATTACAATCTGATCAATATCCTTTTAGGGGAAATTCTCATATCCATTCTTCTGGGTGTTGTTTCCGGTAAAATCATTGCCAGCTATATCAAACGGGTGGGAAGGGATATTGCTGTGTTTGTGATTCTTTTCGGGTTCGGGATTACAAAGCTGTCTTTGTGGTTGCCTTCATTCATGGAAGGCCTTTTCCACGTGTCGTTTCATTTCGAGCCCCTGCTGATCTGCATCAGCACCGGTTTCACCATCCAGAATTTCAGTACCAGCGGAGACCGGTTCATGCGAAGTATCGACAAGGTGGCCTTACCCATTTACCTGCTTTTTTTTTCTCTGGCAGGGGCCTCACTTGATCTGGGTGCCCTTGGGGTATGCTGGCCCCTGGCTGTCACATTTGCCTGTGTTCGAATTTTAGGTGTATTTATGTCAACATGGCTGGCTGGGAGGATCAACAACGACCCCCCACTGTTCAATCGCCATGCATGGATGGCCTATATAACCCAGGCCGGAGTGGCCATTGGGCTGGCTCAGATAGCTGCACGGCAGTTTCCGGAGATCGGGGACTACTTGAGTACGGTTGTCCTTGCCGTGATTTCAGTGAATCAGATTATCGGCCCCATTTTATTCAAACGGGTGTTGTACATTGTGGGAGAAGCTAGACGATAAGAATTTTAAACCTGTTCGTCGATCTTTTTTAATGTACGCTCCGGGTTGACCAGATTGCCGATCAGGTGCGGGCTGACCATGTCGCCGATGATCAGGCCAATGATGGCGACCCCCACCAGAAGGTCCATGAGGGGGTCGTGAAAGGCGTGATTCAGGTCAAAGTAGATGGCCAGGGGTACGCCTCCTTGTTCCAGAAGGCCAAGGCCCAAGCTTTTGGGGAATGTTTGCTGCTGATGATGGACACGGGAGGCCAGATAACCGGCAGATAATTTTCCTGTAAATCGTAAAAAGGCAAATCCAATTGCAAGGGGAAGGATATAGAGGCTGTTTGTGGTCCACCGCGCCCCGAGAAAAACAAGGAGGAGAAGGTAAAGTGGCTTTTCAGCCCAGACCAGCTGGGAGAAAATACGTTCTTTTTCCCGTCGTGTGTTGACCAGAACGGTTCCCATGGCGAAATTGGCCAAAAGGGGAGAAAACCCCAGGGATGTGGCTGCTCCGCTGGTGATGATGACCATGCCGATCAACAGAAGTGACAGTTCTTTTTTCTCCTTGGGTTTTGAAAGGAAAAGGTTGTACAAAAGAATCAGGGTCACATTGGCGACCACCACGCTCAGAATGGAGAAGGCCGAGGGTGAGAACAAAATACCGGATTCGAGTCTGGTCGAGGGTTTGAAAAGAAATACACCGGAAAAAAGAATCAAGGCCCCCATGCCGTTCATGCTGGAAAGGTATCGCAGGTAATTGACCAGATGGGACCGTTTTTTTATAGTCTCCGAGGTTAAAAGGGCAAGGCCGGTCTGCGCAGTGCAGGTTGCTGCCGCTGCTAACCCGGTGCTTATCATCAAAAGCCGTGGGCCAGAGACATTGAAACCATACGGCAGAAGGAAATAAAAACCTGTGAAGACAAGCCCAAACGTCACCAGGATGTCTATGAGTGACGACAGGAAAAAGGACCGTGGAAATTGCCGGATCCCTGAGAGTTCAAACTGGAACCCGCATAACAAGCCCACCCAGCCCAGAAGAAGGGCTGAAAGAGGCTCAAGCCCGTCCATGGTCCTGACATCCAGTAGATTTAAAAAATGAGGACCCAATAGAAGGCCGAGAAAAAGGAATTCGATGCCCGTCATGTAAAATGTCCGTGCAAAAAGGGGCAGCCTGAAACTCCGGAAACTCAGGTGGTATCCGCTGAATGCGAGAAACACAATGATAAGGAGGGCGGCGAAAAGTTTCATGGTAAGACTCCATCTTATGTTTAAGGACATTCAGATTTGAGGTGACATGTTTAAAAATAATAAATGAAAAGTGTGGATGGAGCAACAAGTTTTAGGCTTTGGTACCTCGAAGGATGTGTTGGTGATCCAGAACACTCGTACTCAGTCCCGAAGGGACAGCACTCGTAAGTGTCTTCGAAAAGAGATACCATCGGCTCCGATGCGCGAGTGGGACGGGTTCGCGT
>Ga0180007_10002339_pt1 | contig 22844 bp, 12 predicted proteins | sample MM_PC_MetaG_FD_121122 | JGI IMG/M metagenome (GOLD analysis project Ga0180007, IMG submission 121122) | Groundwater microbial communities from the Aspo Hard Rock Laboratory (HRL) deep subsurface site, Sweden - MM_PC_MetaG | ecosystem: Environmental > Aquatic > Deep subsurface > Groundwater... | reverse complement strand
CCCGATCACCGACGCCAATGCCGACCTGGTGCACTACGTGGGGACCAGGATGAACTCGGTGGCCGGCAAGATCAAGACGAGGACGCCGCTTGACGTCACGGACACCGCCTTTATCGAGAACAGTCCGCTCTCCATCGGCCTGGTGCTGAAAACCGCCGTGGGCACCGAACAGGAGGACGCCACCATCGCCACCATGTCCGATCTGACCGCCAAGGCCTATGTGCTGCAGATGCTGGTCGATCTGTATAACCGCGCCACCCTGGTCATGGAAAAGGCCAAGGAGCTGCTCAGCAAACGGTCGAGCGCCGCCGCCGGCCAGGACTCGGAGACCTGCAAGGCCGCCATCTTCGCCGATAATCTCGATGATCAGGTGGCAGGCATGAACGAAAAGATCTACCGGCTGCAGCTCGCGGCCCGGGAGAGTTATTCGGCCTCGGCCACGGAACTGGCCACCATCTTCAGGATTCTCGATCACATGCAGAGCGTGGACCATCGGCTCTACGCGCTCATTGCTGAAAAATACGGCACCGGCGTGGCGGAACGTACCCTGCGATGAGACTTGTTCCCTATCCATGCAGGGGGCCATTCTTCGCAAGGATCGGCTGCATCGTCGCATTCATTCTGCTCTCCCTCTGCCAGGCTGACAGCGCCCTGGCCCTGGACATGGAGTTCTATACTTACAATGGCTTCGGGCCGGTGACCCAGGCCTTCCGCAAACTGGCGCTGATCTTCTCCGATGCCGGGTATGTCGGGCTCTTTTTTACGGCCACGGTGCTCGGCATCCTCTTTGCCGCCATGGCCTTCATGGTCAAGATGGCCACCGGCGCCAGGATCGTCCCCCTGGTCTGGGCCATGCCGGTGCTGCTGGGCGTGGTGCTCTATCTCGGACTCTTCGTGCCCAAGGGCAATATCACGGTCTATGATCCGGTGCTGAACCGTTTCGACACCATCGGCGGCATACCCAACGGCGTGGTGGCCACGGCCGGGATCCTCAACAAAATCGAGCGGGGCCTGGTGGAGATCATCGACACTGCCGGTGTGCCCGGCGCCAGATACCAGGAGGCGGCGGGCGGCATCGGTTTCTCCACCCTCAAGGCGTCCATGAACGCCGGTCCCAAGGACGCATTTGCCAGGGAGAGCATGGCCCGTTATTTCCAGGACTGCGTCATGTTCGAGATGGTGCGGCCCGGCACCACCTTTTCCGCCGACACCATGCTGTACGGCACCTCTGATTTCCTGCCGGAACTGGCTAAGGCAGATAACCCGGCGGTGTTCACGGTCTATTACGACGCGGCAAATCCCCAAGGCCAGACCATGACCTGCCAGGAGGCGTGGTCGAATCTTTTCCCCATTTACAATAATGCCGCCACCTTCACCGATGCCGTGAAAACCGTGTGCGGCGCATCGCTGTATGACCCTGCCAATGCCGCGGAGATGACAAGCTGCAGGAGTATGATCAGCGATACCCTGGCCCGGACCACCGGGGCCGCGGTAGCCCCGGAGCATTTCATCCGCCAGGCGAGTCTCACCAGGCTCATCTTTCAGGTGCTTAATCATGCCGATCCTCAGTCGGCCATGCTGGTGCAGACCAACCGGCAGGTGGTATCGTCCGGCCTGGGGATGGCTGCGGCCATCAACGAGTGGCTGCCGGTGATGCGGGCCATCATGACGGCGGTGGCCATCGGTCTCATTCCGTTTCTGACTCTGTTCCTGCCGACCCCGCTGGTGGGCAAGGCTCTATCGGTCATGGCCGGCTTCTTCGTCTTCCTGGCCACCTGGGGGATCTCGGACGCCATCCTGCACGGCGCGGCGCTTGATTACGCGGTGGAGGCATTCGAGGATATCCGCCAGAGCGGCCTCGGCCTCTATGCCTGCGTCACCTTTCCCGAGACATCCACCAAGGCCCTGGCCATGTTCGGCATTGTCAGATCATCCGGCATCATGCTGGCCAGCTTCCTGTCCATGATGCTGATCCGCTTCGGCGGCCACGCCCTGGCCATGATGGCCGGCAGCCTGCAGAGTGCAATCCAGGGAGCCGGGGCACGGGCCGGAACCCTGCTCACCCCGGAAGGTAAAGCCTCGGCCCTTGATCAGCAGGTCAGCACCACCGTACCATTGGAGATGGCCAATCATTACGGATTTTCCACTCAGGCGGCGAGCAGGCAATGGCAGGCCCACAAGGGTATTCAATCCACAGCGGCGGACTGGCAGACCCTGAACGCGGCCAGGGGGGCGGGGATGATCCCCGAAGGCATGGGCAACATCGAGGCGGCCAAATCAATGTTCACCGCCAATCGTTCCCTCGGTGGCGGGCAGGGGCCGGTCCAGTTGAGCACCGATCATGACGGCAGGCTTGTTTTCAGCAGCGCCCAGAACATGACCGGCCAGGGTTTTGTCAAGCAGGCCCAGACCGGCATGGACGGCGCCAGCCTTGCGACCTATACCGGCGGAGCCGGCACCCTGGTAACCGAGGGCAGGGACGGGGAAGAAACCGTCACCAACGCCAATGTCAGAAACATGGATATGAATTTTGCCCGGAAGCAGGAGGAGCGTAATCTGGAAAAAGCGGCCCACTCCCTGGCCAGCAGCGAGAATTATTCCAATATGCTCAACCGACTCAAGCAGGACAGCCGCACCAGCACCGAAGCCCGCTCGTTCAGCGAACAACTCAGCAATTCTGAACAGGAGAAATGGAACCAGAGCGTTGAGAATGGGTCGGCGTTTTCAATGGTTAAAAATCAAGAAACACGGAATCTACTCGAAGCGGCAGGCTCTTCCGGTTTTAATCTTGGAGTAGTTAAGGCTGGCGGAGGCTACAGGCTGCAAGGTGTCGGTGTGGACGGTGAAAAATTCGATGTCTCATTATCCGCAAAGGAGGCCCAGGCATTCGAAGAGAGTCGACAACGAGTCCGGTCCGAGGCATTGACCGAAACTCTCCAGAACACCCAAAATCTGTCCTATGCGGACAACCTATCCAAATCCATCGGGGCGTCCGAAGCTCATTCCTATCTGCGCGAGGCCCAACGGATCAATACGGATGCCGCAACATACAACACCAATCAGGAAACCGCTTTTGTCAAGGGGTATGCCGCCTATCGATACGGCACGGATAGCCCGGAAAACGTGCAGAAGGCCATGACATTCCTGAACGACCAGGCCATTGGCTCCCACGAAGATCAGCAGCATTTGCAGGAGCTTGCCAATGATTTCCTGAGCGGTCGATTTGGTGCAATTAGTACTACCGGTGCAGGGAATATCATCGACAAAAATGTCCAGTCCGTTCGGGCTGCCCAGGAACCATTACGTGCGCAGGCTCATTCTGTTGAGGAAACAGTAATTGATAAAACAGGTGATATCAGCGGGCAGACCTCATCCGGACCTCCCCAAGGAAGAATTGATCAACCCAACCAGCATGAGGTCGAATCAAAGGTCGAGGCCCGGCAGGAGTTTTTCGAGAGTGAGAGAACTGGCGCGGGGCGTATTCAAACAAACATTGTCGGAATGGCAGGCCAGGGAATTGGAAAAATTGATCGTGCCATCGGCAAAATTGTTGGGAAACCTGAACGGCCCCAGCAGGATGTCATGGATATCGGAGCACCGGACCAACCAGGAGCATCACAGATGGAAGTGATCGATGTAGATCAAAGCCCGGCTCCGGCTACCTTTGAGGAGGCGCTCAGGAAAGAGCAGGAGAAATAAATAAATCGATCACTCATCCCAGATGGGATCGGCAGGATTGGAAAGATTGAAGGTCGTCTCTTCAAATAACTCCTCATGCTCTTCTGCAGTCATCGGTCGGATCTTTGCCTTTATTGACCGCAACCCTGCACTCACGATAGTAGATGCACTTTGGGCAGGCCCCACCAGCACCATGGCCTTGCCGCAGAACCGGCACAGGTCATCGTCGTCCATCGGTTCCGCACCGCAGTGCGGGCAAAGGGCGGTTTCATTTTCTATAGAGGTTGTCATCTTGTCCTGCCTTGTTGTCAAATCTCATTCCCTTTTGCTAAATATCGGCAGTTTATTCTCACAAGTCAAGTTTTCGTTTGTCGCAGTAGCCTTATCCCTTTCACAGATGGTACAAGGAATTCCGCTATCGCTGCATCGATCGATCAGTTTCCATTTGCCTGTCAAGATCAATTCATTTTCCACTTTCCTGCAGGCTTCACAGACCCAGATCTCCTCGTCGGTTTTACCCGATATTTGGTATTTGTATTTGATCATCGTTTTGACATCCCGAGCTCAGGACCAGAAGTCTATTTTTCGCTGTAACCCAATTCTTCAGATGTGCGGAAACGTTTAGGCGGAGGATCTGGACGGAAGTCTTCTACATCATTGGATAAAGTAATATCGGGGAAATCGCCCGCGTGAACCGACAGCCCATAAGCTACGGGGAGAAATGAAAAATCTCCATCGAATCTATTTCTGGCTGTTATGCCATTTGAAGGGAGATGAAATAAGTCGGTTGGTACGCCAATATTATGGATAAATGATGGATCTCGCCAATTATTTCCTGGCATAGGGAAAGTACCAAATTTTTTTCGTACATAATCAACCTTGGAACCACCACCAATGGTCATCACCTTTAGGTTATCCCACCTGCTTTGCAGGGCTTCCTTCCTGTAAGCAGCATGAAACCCCTTTTTCCAAGTAGCATATATTTCTGCAACCACCGGCTCCACGACTTCGTAAGGTACCTTGGCATTTAATAACGTATTTTCTTGCCCGCGTAAATTTTCAAAACTCTCCTGGTTTAAATATTCTGAAATTAACCGGCAAACTTCATTCATGGCAGGCGGACGGCATGCTCCCCCATAAAAAGAAATAGAGGTTTTTTCCATATGTTCACCAGCAACAGAGCTACCGTGAATTCTGAAATAGCTTGCGTTTGTGGTCCAGGCTCCTATATCAACACAAGTATAGAGATCTGGCTCAATAGCCGGTGATTTAAACCCCCAAAGCATTGCTGCAGCAAGTTCGGGACGTAACCATTGACTGTAATTGACGGTAGAAGCAGTTGGGGTAGTGGACAAGATATTTTTTTTGGAGGTAGTTAAGAGTTCAAAAGCCTTTTTTTCTGCAACCCCCTGTGGATCTGTATTCAATCGGATCGCTATCTCGTAAGCAATTTTGATTATGCGAAGATAAGAATCACAGACATTAGACTTTTCAAGTTCTTCAGCGGGAACACCGAGTGTTAGCCCCATTACAGCATCTTGATTAATCTGCTTAGCTAGATTATCAGCAGTTTTCTTGCCCAAGGCAATTACATGAGCAAGGTAGAGCGTTGCTAAATCTTCATAGGAAAATGTTTGGGAACCAGCTGCCAGTGACTTAAATTGATCCGGTTGTACCACCATACTTTTCAGTGAAAGATATGGATGGGATGATGTTTTTTTTTTAATTAATTCTGCCTGTGCACCAAAAAATACATGACCGTTTTCAATTTGGACGATTGAAGGGTATCTATATGACTCATCATTACTCTCAAGCTTGATGACAAAACCGGTCCCCATCTCACCTTGTCCATAATCTCTTATGACCAGCTTGGTCGCACTTGTCCCCCAATCCAAGCCCAGGTGAAAACGTCTGCGTTTTTTGGGCGCTTGAATGGATTTCTTTTCTTTTTCCAGTGGAACTCTTTTGTTGAAATCGATAGAAGGGGGAGTGGGTGGTTCTGGTTGTTGAAGTTGCTGCGTTTTTATACTAGCATCAACAGAGGTTGACTCTTTAGAACTTTTCCTTGTTAACCACTTTTTAATCCAGCCAAACATAACCTTTATCTATGTACCTTTACCAGAACTGCAGCTATTTCTCTGTGTTGCGCTCGAAAGGAAAGCCTTCCATCGAAATCTTCCATTTTTGACTTGAGGAAATTTTCACTCTTTTTCAATCTGGCCCTGGCCATCTTAATTGCAAAATCCTGTGCACCTCTCAAAATCAAATTTTCTAGCCTTCGAGAAGCAGCCTCTTTTTTGCTGGCCAATGTCTGTCGCCATGTTGCTTTAAGTCGTGCTAGTCGTCTTTCTTCAACGTCTTTTGATTCTTTAACTATGGTTGAAAAAAGATCGTGGAATTTTTCATCGAGAACCTTTTTGCAACAAAGCAACACATCTTCAGGTATAGATGGTTTTGGATCAAGGTCAACGGTATCTCTCGATAAACATATAGTTAAGAGTGTATCCGCATTCTCTTTTGAGAGTGCTTTTCCGTCTTCAGCACGACAACCAACAACTTCCAGGCGATGTTCAGTTCTAGCCCCATATAGATCAACCCCCCAGACACCAAGCACCCAGTGGCCTTCTTCAACAATATCTGTCTTAATGCTGAGACCAAAAGACCAATTTTTTTCTGCTTGTTCTTGTTCGAGCAGGTATACAGCAAACTGTATCAGGGGATGCCTTGCCTGGATAAACTCTATACGGGGATGAGCCATGGCAACATCAGCATCAAAAGTCACGGGCAATGGTCCTTGTTGTACTCTCATGGCAATGCTCATTCCCTCATTCCCATATGCTTGCCCCCACTGTTGCAAACGGCTTATAGTTGATCTCCCAAGGTGCAATGATCCTGGCTGATTGGGATTTTTAATGTCGAGATAAACCCCCGGGAACTTACTTTCGAGAAGTTGCATAAGCAGCTCCTGAATATCATCCTGGTCCGGTAAACGCTTGCGTTTGACTAAAAAAGAAATTTCATCTAAAAATGCCTGGTCAGCTGCCAGTAATCCATCAACCTCAGTTGCCAAGTGCCCAGCTTGAATTTTTTTCTGTTCAGCAGCCTTGGCAGTCTGTTCAAACTGAGCTTCCAGTTCCTCTTCTGTTAGATCTCCCCGTAAGGCATCGATCATCAATTCCTGTATTTGTTGAGGTCCCAGTATTTCATCTATCTCGCCTATACTTTCCTTGAATAAGCCAATTCTATCATACAACTTTAACAGGATGCGTTCCTCAACGGTTTGTTCACACACTAAATTAATGATGACCAGTCGTTTTGCTTCTTGGCCGATACGGTCAATTCGACCAATACGTTGTTCAACAACCATGGGGTTCCAAGGGAGGTCGTAATTTACAACAACACTCGCTTTTTGTAAGTCGATACCTTCTCCGCCGACTTCGGATGACAACAAAACACTACAATCTTCGGAATTAAGAAAATATTCTATTCTTTCTTCTCTATCGTCCAGAGGGATATCCCCATGTATGAGTTGGTTGTTTATGAATTTTTTCGTTAATTCGCGATTAAGATAATTAAGGGTCCTTTTAAAAAAGGCAAAGACCACAATTTTTCGATTTGGTCTGTTATTGTCCTGATCATCCATCCAAATTTCTTGTATCGCCTGGACAAAAACCTGAAACTTACTGTCCTGTCCATCTTTTGGACATCTGTTCAGAATTTCTTTAATAGTTGAGGATAACTGTCTATAAATGTTGTGATTACTAACATTTATTTCATTAGCAATTTCATCATCGATAAAATCAGAATCGACCTCCCTCTGTAAATTGAGAGGCCCCTCAGCCTGTAAGCGTTCTTCAAGATATTCAGCCGCAGCAGGGATGCAGCTTGCGGTATATCGAAATGCCGTTAATGCGGCCATACTCAACCCCCAACCCGAAGCTTCTGGATTCAGGAGCCGAATGATCACTCTGACAGAGTCGTAAATGGCCAACTCATCGTCAGTAAGGGTTATTGCCGGACTTTGCGGGTCCCTTTTTGGCCATTCTTCCATAACTTCTATTTTTCTTGTCCGGTTTAATACATGACCAAGAAGACTGAAATCGCCAATATCCCTCTGTAGTTTAACAAGAGCTTTACGGTCAGTAGAGGGGACAACACGAAGTCGATCAAGAATTACTTGAAAATGTTCATCATTCCATAAAGATCGAGTGAGCCTGTTATTTCCAAGGGTACCCATTACTTCACTTGCTTGATCGAGCATCCCTTGGCTTACAAACTGGCATGCCCTTACAATAGGCCTGTTAGCCTCCAAAAGCCTGAGAAATTCCTGTTCAGTGCCATATTTGTCAGGTTCAAGAAGATTCAGCAATGTGTAAAGATTATCCATTCCAGTTTGAACAGGGGTGGCAGAAAGAAAAACGATTGCGTCAGCACAATCGGTTAGAGCATGCGTACTTCTATATTGAGCAGTGCCTCTGTTTCTCACACGATGGGCTTCATCAAGAATTAGCAGGTCAATTGTCGGTCGGACATCTTGAAAAAGTTGAAAAAGGTCTGGTAAACGGATTGTCTCATAACTCGCTATCCACTTGAATTGTGAAAGTTCTTTACCTTTTTGAACAGATTGCAACTCTTGCCTGATCTCTCTGGCCCTGACAATATCAAAGGTCTCCCCAAATCTTTGTTTCAGCTCTTGCTGCCACTTAGATCTGAGTCTAGCCGGGACGACAATTAAAACATTGTTCATAGAGTAGCGTGCTTGCCATTCCAGGAGGATATATCCAGCCTCTATCGTTTTACCCAGACCGACATCATCCGCGATCAGGACTCGTTGTTCAGGATTTTCTAAAAATTTCAGAAGTGGTTTGAATTGGTAGGGGTAAAAACGGGCGCGAGCTGTACCAAATGCACTTGTTATTGGGGAGGGTGGACGTCTGAGCCTTTCGAAGGTCATGATAGTACGAAAGGCTCTTGTGCGTCCTAATCTCAATGCGGCAAGATCTGACCACATGTCATTTTCGGATCCATCAAATGGTTCAATCTCAGACAAAGAAAGGGTCTGGATGCCATTGCCAAATTTAATCCTAGCCATCTCCTCGTCAAGTTGTTCATCTTGACGAAGATCCAGTATAACACCTACTTGTTGAGCATCATTTATTTTTCGGACGAGGTCACCAGGTTTCATTTATTAAGTACCTTTTTATGGTGAAACTTGAAGATTTGATACCTGAACTCTGATTCGTATTGAGATAATGTTTCTTTTCAATAGATGACTTGACCTCTCGCTTTCTCCTTTGGCTAGATCAATTCATCAATCTGCTTTAGAACACGTTCTAACTCGGAGGAATCAATACCTGAATCCAAAGACTCTTTGGTCAAGAATAGATTCTCGCCCTCGGAGAAACCGTTTTCAGCATACCAGTTTATTTTCCAATTGTGGCCTTTCACATATTGGGGATCATCCATTCGCCCAAAGTGTTCCCATATGATCAAGTCGCCAGCAGCGTCGGTAAAGGAAAAGTCTGGGAATATGCGTCCTTTTCGAATGGGACCATCTAGGGGCTTTTCGTAGTCGTAAGCGATATCAGCATTGAAGAGCTTGTCGGCGATGATGAGTTCCGTTTTGCTCCTCACCATGTGGCCCTTGAGAGTTTTGTGGATCAGATGTTCTGCGTAGGGTGGTGAATCAGGTTCCCGCCTCACCACGGCGCTGAACAGGTTCGTGTTACGGCGCGCCACGTCGGAACGTTCCGGCTTGCTGAATTCATAAAGCAGGCCGCCATCGTCGCCCTCGATCAAGAGAACCAGTCTCTCCCGTGAACGAGTTAAGGCTGTATAGAGAAGCTCACGAGAGAGTAAGCGTGATTTTTTGGGGAGAATCACAAATACAACCCCGAACTGACTGCCCTGGGCTTTATGGATGGTCAGGGCGTAGGCTAGCTCCAGCGGCGCAGAATCTTCTTTAAAATTAGTCCCGTGATAACCAAAGGTCACATTGGACTTCCCAGCAAATGCAACATTGAGAAAACTGCCTTTCCCTGGCCCCACGGCGCCGATTTCACCATTGGCGATGTAATGTTCTTCTTTGCACTTTGTTCCCCAGTGATATCCTTCGCGCTTTTCATTCCGTAACTGGATGACCTTGTCGCGGATCACGATCTCTTCCGCACCGATGGAAGTCTTGTAATACTCGCGGGCACCACGTATTTCTTTGGCCCGAAATCGACTTTGGATCCAGCGGTTCAGATCATGAACTCCGTATGGGTGTGGGCGCTCGGGGGACAAGAGTTGGAAATCCTCAATACCATCGGGATTGGCATAGGAGACGTTATTATCCACAAAACCTAAGGCAGCGTTGAAGCCCTCAATATCATCTGGCGACTTCAATCCCAAATGTTTTTGAAATTGCTCCAGTAAAGCGCTGTGCAGATCGTCCGGGGTTTTCCAGAAGCCGATTTCAAGATCGTTGAATTCCAATCGTTCACCGACCTCACTTAAAACCCGCTCCGAGTCCCCATTGATTGGCTGATTCGTATACCAGGCCGCCAGCCGGAGCGCATCGGAAGGAGCTCCAGCGTTGGTCCGAACCTCGACCAGCAATCTGCCCATGGCTCCCGACGGCGCGGCCTTACCAGCTTGCTGGGGCGCGTTTTCGAGTTGGACCACCAGATCTACAAAAGGCCGGCCAACCCCAATTGGTGGCAGCTGATTGGGGTCACCAACGAGAATTATTCTGGTCACCATGGCCAGGTCAAGACCATCAAGGATAGCTTGCAGATAGTCCATAGTCAGCATTGAGGCTTCGTCAATAACCACGGTTTGGGCGGAAGAATATTTAGTCGCCTTCTGGTTATCTCCCTCAAACCGAGGGCGCTGACGAATCCCGTCGTAGCGGCCCAATTTGTAAAGAAACTGGGCTACTGTCATGGCCTCAATTCCGGTAGCTCCAGCAAGGCGAACACGGGCTTTGCCTGTAGGGGCAAGCAAAAGAATCCCATACTTAATCAATTGTTCACATTCGACTAGGGCGCCAACAATAGAAGTCTTCCCGGTCCCTGCCTGGCCAATGAGCACCGACAAGCGGCGGGTGGTAATGTTTTCCAGTGCCCTAGCTTGCTCTTCCAGGGCGGATTTATGCCGTTCGTTGTCAGTATCTATTTCACCGCCATTTTTGCGGATGGCGGAGATCAACAGATCGTTCCAATCAACACCCAGGGAGGGTTCTTCTTTAAGCGAGCGCGCACTCAATACTTTACGCAGACGTTTCTCTCGCGTGGCAAGTTCGGCCAATTGCAGCGTCTCGACATTGTTCTTCTCCTGGCCGTCTGGGGAAAGTACTTTGTACTCGACCCTTTGCGATACAAATGGCCCATGACCTCGCAACCAATCGGTTGTGACCTGGATGGGATGCGGAGTATCAATTTTCTCTAGTTTATTTTGGCTCTCGGCCAAACTAAGCAGGCTATCACCATTGTCTGCAGCTTTCCTCAGCACTCCAACTAGAGCACAGCGTACCCGCCTAGGGTTAATGGGACTATCAACGCGGCTGGGTTCAGGGACTGGATCATCGCTGCCAGCTACTTCATCAGGCAGCAGTCCCCGATCAATGGTTGTCATCGAAACCGGAATTTCTGTGGCCGTACCCAAATCACCCTCAGCGAGGATATATGGGTTTTCAATAATCTCTGCGTCCGTTGGGCAAGGAGTGAAGCTCATCGCCCGCTTTTTCGGCTCAAAAAAACGACTCGCCTGCGCTGGGGTCAAATCAAATCTCGACAACAATTTCAGAAGGGTTCGTCGCTCTTCGGGCAAGGCCCCCCAAATAGGCTTAACAATGGCCAAGTCTTTGCTGTAGGCATTGTGTGGAGGTGGTTGTGAGCCTGCCAATACACCGGTAATGGCCGGCCATGGATTTTTCTCAGCACTGAGCAACTCTCGGGCGCGCATCTCCAGAACCAGTGCCGTCCCCAACCTTAAGCCAAGCGCTTCGAGGGCCGACCCAACACCGGGAAAACGACCGCGGTCTTTCCAGACAGCTGCAATCTGGGCGTTTAACCAATTTTCTCGCGCTTGCCAAGGGCCTGGGACAATGTCGTGTTTCCGGATGCACTGCACAGCCTTCAGGCATCGCACTAGAGTGGATAAAGCAACGTCGGCCCGGGTCACTGCTGCAGCATAAGAGAAATCTCCGTAGTGAGAATCTTCAGCTTCAACGATGATTTCACGAAGAAGTTTTTTGCGGCGTTCATCTTCTGCCGGATTTCCTGTGGGTTCGAGATAATCGTGGTAGGGCAACAGAAAGCCTTCGTGGCCATCCGGCCGGATGCTGTGGCTTACCGGTCGATCCCATAAAGGATAGCTAGGCCCCTGGACACTGTCATACTTTTCTAGTTTGCCCAATTTCGTCAGAGTTCCGACACCGACCACTAACCGACGAATCCCGTCCCCAACCGGATGCCCCTCTTTGCAATAAAAAAATATCAGCGACTTTTTCTCTTCCAGTTTTCCAAACACATGATTCAAGAGTGCACACTGGCGCTCTTTGCCGAAAACCCACGCAGTGTTAAAGGGTGGTGGTATCTCAAGAGGTAGTGGTTCCGGAACTTGACCATCAATCCGAGCCTGCTCTTTCCGTAGCATCCACCCAAAAGGCACCGCAATGGCCGTATGTGGTGGAATTTCAAGGAGTCGCGGACGCATGCCTCCGTGCGTTTCTTTGCAATGCTTGTTGTTGACGTAGGGATGTTTGAATTCCCGCCGCCAAGACTCGGGATTCATAAAGATCCCCGACTCAGCTTTGCAAGGAGGCAGTTGCTCTGGAGGCAGGTCCTTCCATGCTTTACCTCGAATAGAATCTTCCTTAGCGTCATCCCTTTCCTCGCGGACACGATCCAGCATCACACAAAAAGAATTTGCAGAAGGTTCAGCACATACCAGTCCGTTCCATTTTGAGTCGTGCCAGGCAACGCGAAGGGTGAGATGTTGGATGACTTTCATGAAATTTGCCTATTTAATTGTGAATATTTCCGGCATCGTTGCTGTACCTATTTGGAAAATAAAAATCTGCCCGTTTCTCTTTGATTTCAGTTAAATATAATGACGTAATACATTATGCTGCCAGCCGGGAAAGTTGAGGGTCATTTCGGAAGAGCAAACACCATTTAGCCACAGAAGACAGTTCTGCTTCTTCTTTTGTCATTGATCTAATTACACGAACATGCTCGCGAACCTTTTGCGCTGCGGCTGGATTCCCTCCCGTTATGCAACGCCTTTTTGCGGTTAAATACTGCTCAATTTCCCGAGACATTCTTTGCCACACTTTTCTCCTCTCTTCAAAAAGTGCCTCGTGCTCATTTAGTTTTAATCGCTTGATAGTTTCAGCAACCCGCTGTTTTTCCCATTCAGATATGCCAGGGGCGGCAATGACGTTACCTTCTTCGTCAAAAGCAATCAGGTTAACGTCATCAAGGTCAGTAGGATCAAGGAGATAGGTGGCTTCAGATTCCTCACGACGGTTATCGAAGGTTGATATTAGAGAACCAACCTGTAGCGGGAACCACCCTCCTTTTTTCCGATTTCCGACGTTACCGCAGAGACGGTAGTTGGTATAATCAAAAGCCAACCACCAATAGCCATCTCTCACTGTTCCATCGATTGCTTTGGCTTCTTTTTTTGGTCGGAAATGTTCAACATCGTAGTGGGAATAAAGTTCACGAACCTCAGAGAACCAGCATTTTCCTTGAGAAAGTACCTGCAGCCAGAGTTTCAACTCCCCCCAATGCCCCGCGTGGACATCAATAAATTGGTTTCTCGCTTCTAGATTTCCCTGTTGATGAATTAGCTGTAGTTGATCGGCATATTCCTGTGACCTCTGGAGCCATTGATTCCATCTTTCCAGGGTCCAAGGTTGCCAGTTTGGAAAAGCAGGATGTAAAGGTGTGTTGACGGGCGTCTTCCCTTCGAAGTCGATATGCCTCATCAGCCTTGCTCCTCCCTCAGAATCTCATCAATAATAGCGTCAGCAATGGCATCCTGCTCTTGCTGTTCTTCCGGGGTAAGCGTCTCTTTATGGAATTTGGTATGCAGCGCCATTTTTTGCACAAACAGAGTGAAGTATGGGTCTTTGAAATCACTGGCAAACCCTAGATCAGAAAGTTCATTGCTCAAGCGGGAGAGCTCTTCATTCTGCTCCTCAGTCCTTTTGTCCCCCATGGCAAACAAATAGTTGCGCCGGTCGAGTCTTCGCCGGGTCTCTGTGTCCACTGTCGAACGAAGACCAAACATCTCACTTTTCAGTAACCCGGCAACGCCCATCCCTTGAGGGTGCTCATCCGGCGTTTCAACAAAGACCCTGCCTCTTTCGCTCCGTAGTATCCGAACCTGCTCACGGCGGAGACTGCCGATCATCATGGGATCGTGGGTGGTGATGATGAGTTGGGAGTCGCCTGTGGCTGACTGGTCTTGAAGCTTGACAACCTTTTCGATCTCGTCGAAGTAGCGGAGCTTCCATATCGGGTTGAGATGGGTGTCTGGTTCGTCGAGAAGAAAAAGGGATTGGTCATCCTTGGTAAAACGCATCAAGCCGAGGACTGTGAGGAGTTGCTGCTCGCCTTCGGAAAGTTGGGTGAAGTTGATGTTGCCCTCGACGTCCCGGTGTTTGACGTTGATACGGACCTCGTCAATCAGGTCGGAAATATAGGTGCTTTCGAGGTATTTGAAAAAGTGGGCAGGCTCTCCGATTTTTTCAGCTAATTTTGTCAGTGCCCCCTTGTCCGGGACAAAAAGGTACAGAAGGTCCTGTTTCTCTTTTCGGCCCCGAAAGTCAAGGATGCGGTTTTCGGTGTGGTCGATGGGGGCGATGGCTACTTTCCAGAGTTCGTCGAGGAATTCCTGGACAATGCCTCGGGCGTACCAGAAGCGGTTGTCGCCGTTATGAAGGACCTCCTCGGACATATCCGGCTTGAACCAGTAGGGGCGCTTCAAGACGAAGAGTACGGAATCAAGCTCGGATATATTGAGGTCCGAGAGGATGCGGCGGCATTCCTCATCATCCTTGAGCAGATAGGCAAGCAGGACAAACTGGCTATGGACGCTCCGACAGTAAAAAAGCCGTCGCAGCAGCTCATCACTCCCGTTGATCAGGGCATCGTAAAAGCGTTGCTGGTGTTGCTGAAAAAGGGCTTCGATTCGTTCATTGCGGCCCGAGTAATAGGCAAAAACATGGGACGGCAGATACTTCTTGGCGTGGCGCTGCAGGTGGGAGATGGCAAATTCCTTCGGTTGGTTCGCATCATTTTCAGTAATGGCGACCTTCCCTTTTTCCTCCATGGTGTTGACCTGGATGCGATGCCCGCGACAGGTATAATCGAGTTCATAGGCGAATTCGGTTGGCTGGTTCAGGTCAAGGTCGCGGAAGATGGTGACGATGGCCTCGATCATGTTTGATTTGCCGGAACCATTCGGGCCGATGACAGCGTGGCTCTTGAATTCACGCGCGGCGCTATCGGCATCAATTGCCGAACCGGTGAAGCTAATCTCAAAATCCCGCAAGTTGCGAAAGTTTTGTATTTTGAGGCGTTGGAGTTGCATCAGATAGATTCCACTGCTTTCATGGCACCCTTTTCCGGCTCCACGATCCAGCCGTTAGCCATTTCGGTTTTAAGCTGCTGGTAGAACTCATCGATCTTATTAAAGTCAGACTGTTGCCACAGAGTCTTAGCAGAGAGTTCGCCCTTGTGTTTGGTGATAATATTGGCCAAGGGCGACTTGTCGTTCGGCCTTGGTTTCTTTCCCACTAGGAGTTTGGTGACCAGTTCGGTCTTGGGTGCTTTCATTTTCTCTTGTTCCTTGACTTGGGTGCCGGTGATGGCAGTCACTGCGGCTTGGGCAAAGGATTTGGCTATAACTTTTATTTGTTTCTGTTGTTCTTCTACTTGACCGATTAAGGCTATTATCTGATCGACTTTTCTTGCTATGCGGATTTGTTCCTTCAAAGGTGGAATTGGAATGCGAAAAAAAGCTTGTTTCTGTATGCTTACCTGATTTCGAGTAGTTTGCTCCATTATTGCTCCAAGCTGGTCCTGCCAGATTGGACTGCAAAGAACGTAATAAAAATAATTTTGGTCTAGCACTTTTGTATTCAGTCTATAATAGGTAACAGAGGTGCCTAGCAAAAAACGCCCCACTGTATTTTCGACTTTAGCAACTCTTCCAACAGTGGCATTATGCGTTAAAAGCACGTCTCCACCTTCCGCCCATCCTTTAGATAACTGATTAGCTTTTTTTTCATTGAGTTTTGGACACTCACTCCATTGAACACAGCCATTATTAATATCTTTTGCGGAGACAAAGGTTATACCAGAATTGCCAAAATCAGCTTTTCTCGGATATAGAGAACCATGGTTACCATCAGCGTAATCGACAATCACATTTAGATCGTATAGTTCCTGAATAGATTTATATATCCAACTTGCTGGAAGCTCAGGGAAAAGACTTGAGGGAAAATTAACGATCGACTTCTTTAAAATCTTTCTTCGTCTTTTGAATCCGGGTGGTAGCTTATGTTTTACGTAAATAAGCTCATTTGCGTTTCCATCGCTTCCATCATGTCCCACCAACTTTCCTTGAACTGCCAGCGAAAGGATTGTTTTCCGGAGATCTTCAGGTGAGACAATTTCAGTACCCTCGAAAATGGCTTTGAGGTTGGTCGGGGTGGGTGATTCGGCCAAGCGGGCATGCAAAGCGCGGGAAAGCACAGGGAACCGTCGTTCCCGTTTCTGCTGCTGCGCCTCCAGCTTGTCGCACAAGGCCATCAACTCATCCACTTTGGCGACGATTCTTTTTTGTTCCTCAAATGGGGGGAGTGGAAAAACTATGGATGCAAGCGTCTTGCCCGACATGTTTGAAATACCAACGCCTTTACGGTATTGGTTTATTTCTCCCGTGGCGTTAAGTTTTTCAAAAAATCGATAGGCGAAGTAAGGATCAATGCCGGTGTAGAAGCGGCAACGGTGAACATGATTTTGAAAGGAAACTTCATAGTCATAAGGCCACACTGCGGCCCTTCCTGCTTCGCCTCCTTCGCAGATCAATAAATCACCTTTTCTGGCGGTACATCTTTCTAGCTCTTCATCTCGAATGAGCATTTGGCGTAATTCCCCTAGTTCAAACGTCCCCCAGTAGAGATTTGAAGTCGTGATGTAGTCGCGCGGGTGACCTGTATTACGCCTCTTGTCAAGCGTCTTTCCTGAGTTATGTTGAGCGATGTTACCAAACCTTACCCATGCCCAGCCTGTTGGAAGGACATAGCGCTTTTCTTCTTCTGCGATTTCTATGAGTTTTTGAGGCGACTTAATTTTACGTGCTTTGACCAGTCGTCTTTGCACCGTTTCAATCTCTTCGAGTAAGGCATTGGCAGGAACATCCTCCGAACTTTGTTTCACAAGTTGCCCCTGCATTGCGAGCGTAAGAATCATCTCACGCAGTTTCAATACACCATTGGGCGCATTGGCAATATGCCCGAAATTCTCCAAAAATGTTTGCGCATTCATGTTGCAGACCCTCCGGTCTCAAAATGATGCGACAGAGCAGCGGCAAGTTCGTCATGGAGCTGCTTCTGAGTCTGCTCGATTTCGACGAGGATTTTCTTATATTTCACCAGCAGGACATCGGGATCGTGACTTTCCTCTTCGGGGGCATTCGGGTTCTTGCTGTCGAGGTTATAGATGGGCCAGTAATGGCGGTCGCCTGCGGCCTGTTCGTCCTTGGCTTGTTGACGTAATTTTTCAATCTGCTGAACCAATTCCTGGATCTGCTCTTCAACCTTCTTGCGTCTGGATTCCTTTTTCTCTCCCTTGATTAAGGAGCGCAGCCCCTTCATCTGCTCATTAACGGAGGCAGCCTCATTGTTGAGCATTTCCGCCTTGTCCCAATGGGGCTGGGCTTTAGCGATGGCCTCTTCTTTGAGTTTCTTGAAGTCGACTTTCCAGGCTTGCTCAGTCTCCACGCGGTCTTTAAAGCCGTCGGATTCCCGGCCCCACCAATCGGCAATCGGCTGGAGTTCTTCAACTCGGAGGGGTTTTGTCTTTGAGTAACTTTTTACGCCTTCCGGGTAGTGGTGTTCATAGAACCAGATGGTATCGGTGGGTTTACCCTTGGTGAAAAAGAGGAGGTTGGTCTTGATGCCGGTGTACGGGTTGAAGACGCCGTTGGGCAACCTGATGATGGTGTGGAGGTGACACTGCCGCATGAGGAGTTCCTTGACCTTGGCCTTCACCCCCTCACCAAAAAGCGTACCATCCGGCAGGACGATGGCTCCACGCCCACCTTTGTCTTTGAGGAGTTTCTTGACGATGAGGACAAGAAACATATCAGCGGTTTCCTTTGTTTGAATATCGGAGGGGAAGTCGTTTCCGACAGTGTCTTCTTCCATACCACCGAAGGGGGGGTTGGTGATGACGCAGTCCACACGCTCGTTCAGGCCCCATTCGTTCCAGCCTTTGGCAAGAGTATTGCGGTGCTCAATCATGCTTGGCACTTCAATGCCGTGAAGAAGCATGTTCGTGGTGCAGAGGAGGTGGGGAAGCTGTTTTTTCTCGATGCCACGGATACAGTCAGCAACGGCCTTTTTGTCCTCGGCTCTGGATTTCTTTGTAAGTTGTTTTTCGAAATGTTCGATGGTGGCTGTTAGAAATCCACCGGTACCGCAGGCGGGGTCAAGCACAGTCTCACGTCGTTCCAGACTTGGGTTAACCATCTGCACCATAAATTCGGTGACCGCCCGGGGAGTATAGAATTCCCCGGCGTTTCCAGCGCTGCGCAGGTCGTTGAGTATTTGTTCGTAAATCGCGCCAAGTTGACCACGAGCTTTCATGTCGTGAAAGTTAATGGCCTCATCAAGCTTATCAATCACCTCCAACATAAGGGTGCCGGACTTCATGTAATTATTAGCATCGACAAAGACTTCACGGGCAACCTTGGCCTTGGGATTGTTTTCGATGTTTAATTCTTTAAGAGCTGGAAATACCGTATTATTGACGTGTGGGATAAGGTCTTGGGCTGAAATTTGGGGCTTCCTTTTCCCTTCAACATCTTCAATGTGTTTCGCCCAGCAACGCCAGCGGCATTCCTCGGGAAGTGGGGACTGGTAGGTGTCGCCTCGATCTTCGGCATCGTCTTCCCAGGTCTCTTCGCACTGATCGAAAATTTTAAGAAAGAGCATCCATGCGAGCTGGCCGATACGTTGGGCATCGCCATCAACGCCATCATCTTTGCGCATGATGTCTTGTATTGATTTTATGGTGCTGCTGAGGTTCATATTATAAACGTTCCCAAAGTTCTGATTGATTGTTGACCTGAGTAACGTAGGTCCAGTTACTGGCAACTATGCTAAACAAGATAAATGCCCTACCACCATTAACAAAATCTTCATCTAAAATATAACAGGCCTTCAGATTGCCAGCGCTGAAAGCCATTTCTTCATCCCAATTATCAAACGCATATCCCATGAGAGCTTTATGTGCATCGGGAAAGGGACGAAGTAATTCTTCAACTGAATGCCAATAATCATGTCGATACAAACGATCCGGACAAGGTTGATTCATTTTTTCAAGAATAGTCCGGTATTGTGTAGAAGAGACAACATAGTCCAAAAACTCTGTGAAATTGATAAAGCTGTCTGGCTGAATTTTTTTTTCAAGCACTGATGGCATCTTTATACAACTCCTGCTCTAATTCTGTGAGTGCTTGGGAGAACTTATCCGGCCCGCCGAAAATCCCCCTTCGAATTTGAGTCTTTGTGCCCAGTTCTCTAAAGGGTGGGAGTTCAAGAATCTTCGGATCTTCAATATTGGTGATGCCATGATCGGCATATTTCTCAAGCAGGGCTTCGAGAACCGCTCGGGCCTCATCACCATATTTGCTGAAATAGTTTCGCTTTTTGACATTATTAGCCCGTTCCTTCCGAGTCAGAGGCGGCTGGTCAAAAGCGATGTGGGCGACGAGGTCGAAGGCATCGATCTGGGTGCCGTCGGGGACGACCTCGCGAAGGACTTCAAGGGGGATTCCTTGTTCTTTCAACTCGTCGATAACGGCTTGCTTGCGTTCCGCTTCGCTCCAACGACGTAAGAAATCGTTGAGGGTAGAGAATTCACGAAGCAGGGTTTTCTTGATTTCATCTTTAAGAAGAACACGATAGTCCTCGGTGATGAGTTTGCCGTTTTCATCGAGATATTGGGATCGTTCAATGGCGGTTTTGACCTCGACATCATCTATCACGTAGCGGACACGACCACCTATTCCATCACCGCCACCTCCCTCGTCTTCATCGTCACCCTCTGGGTTGTCGTCACCTGTTTCCGTCGAGCCTCCGGGCGGTGGGTCTCCAATGACCTCTCCAACATCAACCTCATCCTCTGGCGGGAGGATTGGATCGTCCGGGTCTGGTTCATAGATGGTGACCGGCTCGCCATCGAAATCTTTGTCCTGAAAGAGACGGGTGGCTCCCTTAAAATCCATGATGGTGAAATAAAGCTTGTTATAATCCTCACGAATTCGAGTGCCACGGCCTACGATCTGCTTGAACTGCGTCATGGAGTTGATGGTCTGATCGATGACTATCAGTTTGCAGGTTTTGGCATCGACTCCGGTTGAAAGGAGTCTTGATGTCGTGGCGATAACCGGGTAGGGCTCGTCGTTGTCTATGAAGTATGAGAGTAAGGATTTGCCTTCTTTATCATCACCAGTCATGCGGACAACGTAACGCCGATTACTCGCAGCCTCTGGAATGAGTTTTACGAGTTCTTGCCGCATACGTTCGGCGTGGGGCTGATCGTCACAGAAAACAATGGTTTTGGCCATTGGATCGGTGGCTTCGAGGTATTCCCAGACACGTTTAGCCACAAGTTCAGTGCGTTTGGTGAGAACGAGATCGCGGTCAAAATTCTCTGTGTTGTATTGGCGCTGCTCCACGACTTGGCCGTACTTGTCTGTTTTTCCCTTTTCCGGTGTGTAGCCAAGGGCATCGGCATCGGTCACCACGCGGATAACTTTGTAGGGGGCGAGAAAGCCATCGGCTATCCCTTGCTTGAGCGAGTAAGTATAGATGGGATTGCCGAAATACTTGAGGTTATATTCGGGATCTTTGATGGTGGTTTCACCTTTTTCCGGCTTTTTCTCCTTTGGCGTAGCTGTCATCCCGATATGGGTTGCTTCGGAAAAGTAATCAAGGACCTCTCGCCAGGCGGAGTCATCATCGGCGCTTCCACGGTGACACTCATCAATGACCACGAGATCGAAGAAGTCTGAGGGGAACTGGCGGTAGATTTGTTTCCATTCCTCCTTGCCTGTGACCGCTTGATAGAGGCAGAGGTAAATATCGTAATTCCTCTTAACCGTACGGTTGGTGATCTTGTGCATGAATTCGCCGAACGGTGCGAAATCCTGTTGGATGGTCTGATCTACAAGGATGTTGCGATCAGCGAGGAAGAGGATACGTTTCTTCTTTTTGGCCTTCCAAAGCCGCCAGATGATTTGAAAGGCGGTATACGTTTTACCGGTACCGGTGGCCATCACCAGGAGAATACGTTGCTGGCCCTTGGCGATGGCTTCAATGGTGCGATTGATGGCGACGCGTTGGTAGTATCGGGGCGCCTTGCCACTGCCGTCGGTGTGGTAGGGCTGGGCAATGAGCTTTTGCTGGGGCTCAGACTCTAAGCCTTTCCATTGTTGGTAGATGACCCAAAAGTCGTCGTATGTAGGGAATTCATCGAGGGTTAAATTTCGCTCGGTGGGTTGAGTAATTCCGGTGCGGTCATGGAGAAGAAAGCCATCGCCGTTCGAACTGATTGCGATGGGGGCATCGAGCATCTCCGCGTAGTCAAGAGCCTGTTGCATTCCTTGGCCAATCTCGAAAATATTCCGCTTCGCCTCGATCACGGCAATAGGGACATTGGGTTTGGCGTAAAGAACATAATCGGCTCGCTTGGGGCCGCCTTTGGCTTCCCGGCTTTTTACCCGAGCCGCCATATTGCCACGCACCATCACGCGACCATCAGTGAGCTTGACTTCTTCACGAAACTGGCTCTGTTCCCAACCTGCTTGCTGAATAGCTGGAGTGATGAACTTAGTGCAGATGTCACGTTCGCTGAGTTGTTTTTTGTCCATAAGTCGATGGCACCAGATTACTCTTCCAAAAAGAAATCCGAATCGATCTTCTTGATCTCGTATGTGTCCACAGTGGAGACGCCCAGGTTGTAATCGATCATCAGATCCACAAGCCTGTTGCCGTCAATCAAAACGACCTTTGGGTCGATAGTGGAGACATACTGCTCGGCATCCTTGGTAAAGGCCCCCGTGGTGATGAACACGCCTTTCTTTGCCCGTTGACCATGCAGGGCACCGACAAATTTCTGCACCTCTGGCCTTCCTACCGGACCTTGCCAGCGCTTGGCCTGAATATAGATCACATCAAGGCCGAGTTTATCTTCCTTGATAATCCCATCTATCCCTTCATCGCCGCTCCGACCAATGGCTTGGCCGGCATCTTTTATGGAACCACCATATCCCATTTTGACGAGAAGTTTAACCACCAAATGTTCAAAGAATTCCGGAGAATTACTTGAAATATGGGTAAGAAGCTCGCTGGCCAGGCTGCGGCGGAGTTCCTGGTAGGCGCTTTCAAAGATCTCTTCCGGGGTCACTGTCCGTTCTTCATCCCCGGCGTTTACATCACCTTTGTCTTGTTTGCTGCCCGACGTGTGGAAGTCGACAAATTCGGGAAACTGTTTCAACTGCTTGACGCGAAGATCGTCATTGTTTGATTTTAGTAAATCGTGGCCCCGTTGGGTGATGCGGAAAATGCCTCGCTTCGGGCTTTCAAGAAGAAGCGCCTTGGCAAGATAGACCTTGGCCCAGGCCACCCTGTTTTTAAAGGTGGTCTGTTTGCCGCTGGGCAGCATCTCTTTCAGATCGTCTTCGCTCAGCTTGAAATGTTTCGCCATGGCCGCATGGGCCTCTTTGGCACTGTGCGCTTTGCCATCCGAGCAGAATATTAAGAGCGGCAGAAAGAAAGATTGAAAATCGGGTACGGCCAATGGTTTTCTCCTCGTTTTAAGCGTGTTAAAAAAGGTTTATTTCTCTGCTTCTGCATCCATTTGTTTTAAAAATTG
>Ga0180007_10002338_pt1 | contig 22844 bp, 19 predicted proteins | sample MM_PC_MetaG_FD_121122 | JGI IMG/M metagenome (GOLD analysis project Ga0180007, IMG submission 121122) | Groundwater microbial communities from the Aspo Hard Rock Laboratory (HRL) deep subsurface site, Sweden - MM_PC_MetaG | ecosystem: Environmental > Aquatic > Deep subsurface > Groundwater... | reverse complement strand
ACTCCCAGGCCACATCGGAAATGTGAATTGCTTTTTTTGACATGATAAGACGCTCCTCCCGTTGATGGTTCAAACCACATATGTTTAGGATAGGAAGGTGCTTTTTGTCAAGAATACAATTCTATTCAGGACATCTTTACGCTATCGGATGGTCCTGATGGCAAAGGCGCCGTTTGTGTTGCAGGTGATGAACACTCTTGTATCGCTCAGGAACATTCCGTGACCGGGACCTTCGCAGCCAGTGACTGCCGTCGTGTTTTTCGATTTTACAGTGCCGTCCGTCCCAATGGTGAGGATGGTGAAGGTATCATCGTTGAACCCGGTTGTCACGGCCAGTACATCTCCGTTGGCGGCAGTCCGCACGTCCACTCCAACGGGCCCGTCACCCACGGCCACACTGCCGGAAATCACGGGCGGCTGATCCGGGTCGGACCAGGTGATGATGTTGACAGTGTCGTCACCAAAGTTGGTGGCCACGCAAATACCGCCTGCGCAGCGGATTCTCCGCGACAGCGCCCCGAGATCACCTATTTTCACAGCGCTGCTGTCTGCCTTTGGGTCTCCATACCAGAGTTCGCCCGGGTTCGGGTCGTTTGCCAGCACGAAAACGCCCTTGCTGAATCCCCCCTGACCGCTCACCACACTTCCGGGAGAATCCTGGAACCAGTTCCCGTATTGGCTGTTGATGGTGGAAATACTTGGGGTTGTGTTGCCAAATGTATCGGTTTTTGTGCCATTCTGAAACCAGGCCGCCTGGCCGTAATCGATATTTGCACTGGCAAAGGAGTCAACGTTGGACAGCACCAGACCAGGACCATTGGAGCCCGGGGGTAGCCAGACGTCTGTTGTATTGGACCTGCCGATCCCAATGGTCATGCCAAAGGCGCTACCCGTCCAGAAGGTATAGAACAATCCCTTGGGTCCGTTGCCAACCAGGATATCCATACCGTCGGCCCGGGGCAGGACCGTTGCCCCGTATAGTGAAAAAAACTGCATGATGTTGGAGAAGACGGGGGAGCCCGTGGTCAGGTCGACGATGTCGACCCCGTTGCTGTGCGCATAGGCGGCATAGCGTCTGCCGGGATCAAGGTTGAACACTGTCCCGGCAAACACGGAAGCCCCTTCGAGAAAACTGTCGCCCGTCTGGCAGACGCTGCTATCAGAGATGCACGGTGGGGGGACGACACCCTTGCAGATGCCATTGAAGCACACATCATTCTGGGTCAAGGGGTTGTCATCGTCACAGACCGTTATGGGCGAGGCCGCTTTGGCCCTGTGTTTGCACTGGCGGGTGTTCAGGTCATAGGCATCCCAGGTGCAGGGATTGCCGTCATCGCAATCCGGAATCTGGAAATCAGCGTCGGAAAGGAGAAAAAGATCCTGTTTCAAATCGCCCTCGATCTTGCCGAGCATGGCATCGAAATCCGATTCCAGATTACCACAGGGCCTGGTGACGAATCCAGCTCCTAAGATTCGGCCCGTACTGACCTGCACGAATTTCCAGGAGAACTCACAGATACAGGTCCCGGAGCTCTGATCCCACCAACTCCAGAAGCTCAATACCAGAAGATAATGGGGACCCCTGAAATACCCGGCCGGCTCCACCAGTCGAAAGTCATTGTCCTTGATCCGCTGCCCGAGCTTTTGAGGACTTTCTAAAATTTCAAGATCGCTTCCCAGTCTGATCGTGGCCTTAAACGAGTCGCCACAGGTAAAGATGGGCTGTGATTGCTTGATCTTCAGGTGGTCAGCGGAAAAGGCGACGTCTTGTTTGGCAAAGGATTTCTGCAGTTGGGCCAGAATATCCACCGTGGGGCAGGGACAGGCTCCCGTTGTCAGGGGCAGGGCGCCGACCTGGGCGGCACCATCCTGAATACCGTTGCCAGCGGCTGGCCGCCGGGTGCTGACGGCAGTGGAAATACGATAGGCATTGCCCGATCCCACCAGAAAACGGGTGCCGGCATCCGTGTCAACCTGGAGCAGAATACCCCTGGCCGGATCAATATCAGTGAGGTCCTTGACGGTTCCGTCGGCAATCCTTTGCACCCCGTTGATAAGCAGGGAATAGGTGGCTGAGAAATCATCTCCATGCCGGGTTTCTGCCAGCAGCATGGTCAGGGGGGCCCGTTTTACGCCATAGCCCCATTCGCCATTGGCCGTATCAAAGAGAAGCGCCTTTACTGAGTCGATTTTTTCGGCAGGAGCGTCAGGGGGCGTGTATGAGCCCAGATCCACCTTGCAATCAATGCTCTGATCCAGGAATTCGATGGTCGGCATTTTTATCGCCGGGCCGCTGTCGCCGTTAAGGTAAAAGGTGGGCTCCAATTCCTGCATGACGGCATCTTCCACTGCCTGTTCTGATAACAGCGCCGCCAGGTAGGCAGTGATATAGGGTTGGAGAAAGGCATTAACGGCGCCGATCGTATGGAGCATAACCACGGCTTCTTTCAAGGAAATCCGGCCGTCCGTGTCCACGATGCCGCCGGGTGAGATAGTGCCCGGATCCAGGACTGCCATGAGCCTGAGAACGGAAATGACATCCCGAAGGTCCACCTTTTGGTCAGCGTTTATATCCCCCGTGATCAGCGTTTGCGCTGAGCTGGTTGTGACGGACATGACCAGCAGCACAATGGTCATAAGCAAAATAACAATTTTTCTCATCATCATCTTTGTTGTCTCCATGTCATGCGGCTATTTTTCAGTATTCAAATTTTTATTTTTTACAAATGGGCTTATTTTTGAACCGAATAAAAACAAAACATAGCAGGAAAACAAAGGCAGCGATCAACTCAAACTTTTTCTACTCCAGTAAGACTTGGATCATAAAACAGGAAGTTGCTTCTTGTCAATCAAAGTATGAAAAATTATTTTAAATTATTGAATTTGCAGTATAAAAATATACGGGTTAGGTGTAGCAATCATCTGAAAAAGACTGCATATGATCGTATGTTCCAATAGCGCCTTCTGAAAAAAATAAATTATTCTACAACTACATACACATACAGCTGCCTGGGACCGTGTGCTCCGAAAACCATTTGAAGTTCGATATCCGCTGTCTTGCTGGGGCCGGAAATAAATGTCATGCAATTGGTTAATCCAAGCTCTTTTTCCTTTTGATCCCATTTGAGTCTGAAATAGAGTTCTTTCAGACTTCCAATAATCTGGTTCGATTGAATAACCGCCCCAATGGGTCCGGAATACGGATACCCATAGGCATGGCCTCCGATTTTTCCATAAGCGGGACAGACATTGAGGCAGGCAGCGCATCTGACGCAATAAAGTATTTCCCTGAATTCAGGATCGGCAAGGATTCTTGAACGGCCATTGTCCAGAATGACCAGGTGAAATTGATCCGGTCCGTCAAGCTGGTCTTCAGTTCTTGGTCCGCCGATATAACTGATATAACCGGCCAGGTTCTGGGCGGCCGCACCCCTTGAAAGGAGCCGGAACAAGATATCATGGTCTTCAAGTTTGGCAACAATCCGTTTTCGGAGTTGGCAGATTTGAGGACCTGTCTGATGGCCGATACGGGCATTCGAAGGGCACAGTAAAGTCAAAATTTGGGCAACACCATATCTGGTATATGACTTTTTTTCAGCCTTTCAAAAAAATTATGGTGTCAATTTTAATAAAGAGGCGGTTGCCTTCTCAATTTCTGTTTTATCCATCAAGTGGGTTCGATATTTTCCTGACATATACATTTGGACCTGATCATCATAATGGGGATCAAAAAAGTATCCGCTCTGGCCGGTTGGATTAATTCCCAGTGAATGATCCGGGTCTGCAAAGTCAATAATCCGTCTGGTGGAAGGTCCGATATAGACCTGAAAAGGTGGCGGGGTTATCCTGAATCCCTGATAATTGAGGACATCCCTTGATCCCTCACTTTTAAAAGGACCAATATTGAACAATTTGTCCAAAGGTTTTTTCATGCCCAGGGCATGGACAAATTCAACGGTATGAACGTCCCCCCAGATCCATTTTTCAGGATCATTGCCTGCAAATTGCTTTAAATTATCAATTGTCTGAAACCAGGCTGCAGATAGAATGTCATTCCGGGTTTCTTTTTTTGACGTGGTTTTGTCATCCCACCAGGGGGAATTTTCAAGATCCATGATCTTGAGGATTGTCTTATCAGGAAGCCGTGTCTGTAAAAATGCCTTGAAAAGGTCCTCTCCCAGTTCATCTTTAAACAGCGCTTTGGCAAGGTAATAATAAAGTGTGTAAAAGGTACCCGCGCCTTTGGTATGAAGGCCGTGAAACCCGTCCCAGTTTTCAAAAATATCAAACGCTTTTTTTGAAATCACATCATTTTGAATGGCCGGGATCATTTTTAACACGTTAACCTGTTTTTCTTTGACTCTTCTGTAGAAGTCTGACTCCGTATCCAGCTGAATAGCTTCCATATCTTTGACGGACCAATTTTTTTCTTTCTGTCCCAGAAGCGTTTCAATGCGTTGCGCCCGGTTTTCAATATTATAATATCCAGGTACGGTGCCATTGCCAAAATCCTGGGGCTGGTGATTGGCTGAAACAATAATGCCTGATTCAGGATTGATAAATTGCGGATTTGACTCAAACGGCCAGGTACCGATATAGTCATTGGAAGGATCTGATCCGTCCTGGATAAAATTGGAGTCAATCTGATCCGGTCGTTTGGGCAGTTTTGCCACGGCCCACCATCCGATATTGCCGCTGGAATCGCCCATTACAAAATTCAACCCGGGCGCATGGATTTTTTTAAGGGCATCCGGGGCCTGGAAAACAGTATCAATATGAGATAGTTCGTATAACCCGTTAATCATATCATTACCAAAATCATGAAACGCCCAGGAAACAGCCACTGGTTTTTTTTCCTTATTCAACGGATCCAGGATATCATTGATAATGGGTCCGTGCCTGGATATTCTGACGTTTAAAACCAGATCTTTTTCATTTTTTACCTTGATAATTTCATGTTCGATTTCAAGATCCGTCCATTTGCCATCAGACCAGACCTGATCCGGGTTCGCCGGATTTGGTGTTTCAACGAACATATCCACGTCATCGTTTTGGAACATGGTCAGGGTCCAGGCAACTTTCTGGTTAAAGCCGAGAAGGGCCATTGGGACTCCAGAAAGAAAATGGCCGTAAAAGTTCATGTCCGGTGTGCTAATGTGCGCTTCGTACCAGACCGAAGGGCAGGAATGGGCAATGTGGGGGTCTCCTGAAAGGATGGGTTTGCCGGATGCAGTTTTATTTCCATTTACAGCCCAGGCATTACTGCCCTCAAAAAATCCCACGGGCGAATAAATGGTCGCGATATCAGCCACCAGGCCTGCCATCTGGGCCATGGATGTGTGCGTATCCGTTAACAGGTTTAATGGTGGAACAGCCAACGGAAGGTAATCCATAGCACTTAAATAATCCTTGCCAAGTTCATCGCGGATAAATGTGAGCACGGGATCAGACTTGAATCCCTCAGCAAAGCTGTAAGCCATATAGCCTGCAACACTGATAATGTCGGATAGCAGATACTCTTTTTTTTCAATCTTTAAAATGTCAAACTCAATGGGTGCGGGCCGGGTATGAATATAATGATTTATACCGTCAAGATAGGCCTGGCTGATTTTAAATGCACGAGTGGTTTTGTCGGCTTTTTGTATATACGCTTTTCCAAACTGCCTTAACCTCAAGGTTCTGAAAAAAGAGTCCGTTGATTTTAATTTAGGGCCCAGTATTTCGGAAAGTTCTCCTTTTGCAAGACGGCGAAGCAACTCCATATGAAAGAGCCTGTCCTGTGCATGAACATACCCGAGAGCATAGTAGGCATCTGTTTCGGTTTCAGCATAAATATGGGGAACCGCAAAGGTATCAAAACGGACATCAACCAGCCCGCTCAAGCCCGGAAGAGTTATATTTCCTGACCGGACCGCCTTTTTTGAGTTCAGATACCAGGTGCCAACACCAACTGTAATCAAAATGACAATTACCAATCCCAATCCTGCTCTTTTAATAAATTTACCCATTCAAACTGCTCCCGGATATAAAAAATAGATTGCCGTGCTAACAATAAGCGGTTGTCAAACGTCTGACCATTAACATAAAAATAATGAATCCCCAAAATCCTTATCAATATTTCTCAAGCCTGTAAAGGTATTTTGCCGGATCCACACGATGGCCATGTTCCCTGCCGTTTCTGAACCCGAACAAATGCCACATTCCGGACAGATCTGCGACTGATTCAAGAATCGGTATGCCGGCCTTCATGGCCGTCATCCTCGATTTTGAAAGCAAAGTTTTTGCCGATACCGGCTAATTCCGTCTCGGTCCACCAGTCCCGAAACTTGATCCCCTTTTTCATGATAATTTGGACTATATTGATGCTGCCCGCCATGCCGCCTTGATCCTTGTCCAAAATTATCAATCAACGCCCGGGAAGAATGTATATCCGCCTCAACAGACCTGAGACAATAATATTCTGGCTTGGCCAGTTAAACCCTTTAGATGTGAAAAAAGAAAGATGATTAAAACGCTATATCATGCAAATCGATTACTTTGTATCCAGTTGCTTTTGCCAACTGGATACAAAGTATCCACGACCATATACACGAACTCCGTTAAACGATAGTTTGTAAAATACAATAATATTATTAATATCAAGCGGTTAAAAACAATTATGATTCGTTTTAAATCATGGCACCCATGTTGCAACAATCATATTAAGAATCTCAAATCACAAAGGAGGCGTTATGTCAAATTTTAAACGTTTGAGTCTATTGTTTTTAATCATGGTTTTCCTTCTAACCGTATCAGGTTGTTTTTATGTAAGCGGATTCAATGGTGGCCGTCATCATGGGAATTCTTCCTACAACTCATATAAGGGTTCATACGGCCTGGATTACCGGCAAAAGTACAATCATAGAAACAATGATCGGAAATATTACAGGAGATAATTATGTGGCACTCAGCAAACTGGGGCAATGGATTTTGTAACGGGGCATCATTTTTTGGTTTTGGACACGGTTTTTTGGGATGGATATTCCCGTTCCTATTCTGGGGTCTGATCATCTATGTCGTCATATCAATCATACGACGGTTAATTGCCGGAAATCAATCGTCAACAGGTGCAAGCGCACTGGATATTTTAAAGAAACGATATGCTTCCGGTGAAATAAATGAGCTGGAATTTTCAGAGATGAAAGCTGCTCTGACAAGTAAATAAAAAAATTCGTCACAAGATAGAATTGGAATTGGAAAACAGGCCGGATCACGAGCCGACTGGCCCGGCATGAAATTCGGGTGTCCATGCCTCTTTTGGCGAACTGCGGCGTCCTTTTCCAGACTTTGCAAAAAATGGAATACCGTCTCACCAATTTTGTTGTTGAATGTTTTCGCTTATATTTGAAAGATGCTTTTCGAATAAAAAAAGTTTCTCATTTTTTATTCGAAAATAAACAATTGGAAAAAATACCTGATGAATGGGCAGACCATAATTGAAATTTGTATTTCCAATATCGGTGTGTTGCACAATTCCAGCCATCCCATTCAGATGTAAAGCAGGATGCATGGAAGCCCCTTTGTTTTTTATTTTTTTTGTTGAACAATTCATTATCAACCCCTGATATTCAAAATTATGCCCGGTTTACTTTATTCCGTTGAGAAGGTAACTTACAAAATTCATGCCATTCCATTGCGCCTGATAGAAAGTATCAAAAGGAGGATTCACCTGCTATCTTATAGGGGGATAGTGTTTAAACAAAAAAATATACCGTCGATTTTTTTTACACCTTGAAAAAAATCTTGACACAGTTGTGACGTTTGTTGGGAATTCTTTAGTGATTCAAAAAAACACATGGACAGCATACATACAGGGGCGCTCAGCCATTAGGGGGGGTATATTTTTACCGTCCAGGGAGTAATACTTTTTACCTGCAGTGGTATGGTAATTGCAATGTAAAGCTTCAAGACTCAGAGCAAAGAATGATTTGATAGTATACTGACGGGCATGACGGATAAAAGAGTGTTGGGATAATTGAGTTGATCGGACAATTTGAAATATCCCTTATGAGAGGGCGCTGTCTTGTACCCACCAGGACAGCGTCCCCTTAATTATTTTTTTCAAAACCGTTCTGATGCCGTTATCCGGCAATGATTCTGCAAAAATGAGGTCAATTTTGTTGATTTCTGGCTAATACCCCGTCAATGCCACATATTCCTTCCTGGAAACCTTGCTAACCTGATCCATTCCATCCAGCACAGGGTCATCTTCCTGACCCCAGATACCATCCTTTATCCTGATAAAATTCAATTCATCCCCTTTTTATGTCGACTCATCTCATTTGGTTTGATCCGTTGATCCTTTTTGCTTTAGGCTCTCCTTTAACAGAACCACCTGATTAATATTTTTTTTGGAGGGAGTATGAAATTGATTGAATTAAAACACATTAACAAACAATACAGCCTTGGCCAAACCCAGATGACAGCATTAAAGGATATCTCCCTAAGCTTTGACAAAGGTGAATTTACAGCTGTGTGGGGGCCTTCAGGATCTGGCAAGACAACTTTGCTGAACCTGATTGGCACCATTGATGAGCCAAGTTCAGGAACCATCCTGATCAATGGGAAGGATGTGTCTAAAATGTCAGACAACCAGAAATCTGACTATCGCAACCACCAGATTGGATTTATTTTCCAGAATTTTAACCTGATCCCGGTTTTAAATGCCCTTGAAAATGTCATGCTGCCCCTTCAGATCAGGAAGGAAAAACCGGGGGTGGCAAAAGAAAAAGCCATGTCAAGGTTAAGCCAGGTTGGACTTGAGCACCTGGCAGGCAACCGGCCTGACAAAATGTCAGGGGGCCAGAGGCAGAGAGTGGCCATTGCAAGAGCCCTTGTCACCGATCCTGATGTGGTGATTGCGGATGAACCCACAGCCAATCTGGACCTTGCCACCTCCATCAGCATTATTGAAATCATGCAGAAACTAAACAAAAAAGAGGCAGCCACTTTTTTGTTTTCCACCCATGACCAGAGACTTTTAGATCGCATGAACCGGCTGATTAAGCTTGAAGATGGCTGTCTGGCATAACGGACCACAATTTTTAGGAGAACCTTAAAATGAATCAAACCATACAATGGATAAAACTTGCTTTCAGAAATATTATCAAAAGTAAACGAAGAACCATGGTCACCCTCATGGCAGTGGGATTTGGCTTTGCTTCCATCGCTCTTTTCCAGGGCTATATACACAGTATTTATGAGGGCCTTCGTGCCTCTGCCATCCATGGATCTGGGATTGGCCATTTGACCCTTTATGCCAGGGGATGGGAAGCCCATGGGAAATCTGACCCAGATGCCTACATGATCCCGGGCAAAGCGATTGACACCATTACAAAGATTGCCCTTGAGAATCCCCATGTTACCCTGGCAAGCCCAAGGCTTTCCATATCAGGACTGGTTTCCAATGGGAAAAATTCCACCATCTTTATTGCCACAGGGGTTGTGCCTGAGCATGAACGAACCATTAAAGGGGAGTTCTATGATTTTCAGCCCATTAAAGGGATTGATTTAAATTCTGACAATGAACTTGGTGTTGAAATGGCAGAAGGGCTTGCAGATCAGCTTGAACTTTTACCAGGCAGTGATGGAGTAATCATGGGGGCAACCCTTGAGGGCCAGATGAATGCCATGGATATTCATATTGGAGGCACCTATAACACAGGGGTGGCAGATACAAACGACAAATTCATAAAAGTTCCCTTTTCCTTTGCTCAAGCCTTTTATGATACTCAAAAGGCAGACAGCATAGTGCTTCTTCTGGATCATTGGGAAAACACAGATCTTGTCATGCAAGAACTGTCAGATATCCTTGCAGTATCCGGCATACCCGTTGAAATCAAAACCTGGAAAGAGCTGTCAGTCTTTTATAAAAGTGTGAGGAACATGTTTGACATGATCTTTTTATTCATCTTTGTTATTGTGTTTATCATTGTCATTATGAGCACCACCAACACCATGGGCATGGCAGTGATTGAACGAACCCGTGAAATTGGAACCCTTCGCGCCCTTGGCCTGAAAAGAAGGGGCATCAGTTTTCTGTTTGCAGCAGAAGGGGCTTTGTTAGGGTTGTCAGGCTGCATCGCAGGGCTTTTTATCCACACCCTGGTCTGGGCCTTGATCAGCTATGCCCATCCTTCTTACACGCCTCCGGGAAACTCATCTCCTGTTCCTCTGCTTGTGGATTTTCTGCCTGGCAGTCTTGCCGGATTAATTTTGTTTATGACCTTTCTTGCACTTATCAGTGCCATTGTGCCGGCCAGAAGAGCTGCAAAACAGAATGTTGTTGAATCCCTTACCCATGTATAACCAGTATGTGAAAAAAAAGGAGATGACGATGAAATATGTTAAATTATTTGTATGGTTACTGTTTATCCTCTGGCCAGGCCACATGATTCTGGCAGACACTGTGCCTGATTTGGAAAAAGCCAAAGCCCTGCTGGAAGAATCAGATCTTTCCCGGGGCAATGTGTCTGGGATTGTCTGGGACATTGATATCAAAAGTGAGTCTGATGGGGATATCCAGGAAAACACTTTGCAGGTGCTGGTAAAAGGCAGCAACAGCCTTGCCGTTTACCAGTCTCCATCAAAGGTAAAGGGCAGAAAACTGCTCATGAAGGATCGCAATATGTGGTTTATAAAACCCGGACTTTCCAAGCCTGTCCCTATTTCACCCAGGCAAAAACTTCTCGGGGGGGCATCAAATGGGGATATCGCCTCCACCAATTATGCAGGAGACTATACCATTGAAGGTGTGACAAATGAAACCCTTAACCAGGAAGATTGTCTGGTATTTGATCTAAAGGCAAAGAACAAAACTGTGACCTATGACAGGATCAAATACTGGGTGTCAAAGGATAAACAAGTGGGTCTAAAGGCTGAGTTTTACACCTTGTCAGGAAAAATGTTTAAAACAGCTTTTTTTGAATATGGCCACACCTTAAAGATCAATGATAAAGAACGACCCTTTGTTTCAAGAATGACCATTATCAATGCCATGCTGGAAACAGATAAAACTGTTATGGACTATGATAATATTGTTATAAAGGATATCAGTGCATCATCATTTAATTTAAACCTTTTGGTAAAGTAATAAAAAGAGGTTCATCATGATGATACCCAAAATAAAAATAACACTTTTTCTTACAGGGATGCTGTCTTTGTTTTTGTTCATGATCCTTATTCCTTTCTCACACAGCCAGGAGTTTGACTGGTCTTTAAAGGCAACTGCCCTGACTCAAATGAATGGGGTGGCAGGCTCCAGTCAAAATCCCGGCAACCGGTTTGCAACAATTTCAGACATGGGGATGATCCTGGCAATAAAACCTGACCTGTCATTGGCTTATGAAGACTGGCAGTTCATGGCAAAGCCAAGGCTGGAATTTGAAATGAATGGGTATACCATTGACGGGCAGACAAGTGATTCTTCCGAGGCAAGTGCTGACATCATTGAATTTAAACTCATGCACCCCTTGTCTGAAAACCTGTTTTTCTCCTATGGATGGGAAAATCTTCAATGGGGCCCAAGTTTTTTATATTCTCCTTCCAACCCCTTTTTTAATGATAATGGCAAGAAAAACCTGGTCCAGGAAATTGAAGGCAAAGGATTTTTAAAGCTGATCCTTGTCCATGATTTTTCCTGGTCATCCTCTTTGATCATCAACACAGATAAGGGGGCATTTAATGAAGCAGATTTTGAAAAAACCTATGCCCTGAAAATTGATTATTCAGGAGATACAAGCTATGCCTCTGTGATTTTATCCCGCACAGACAACCGTGAAACCAGGCTGGGGGGATTTGCCGGGACCACTTTGACAGACGCTGTTATCATCTATGGGGAGGCAAATTTCCAGCAGGGAACTTATGGCCTGTTTCCAAAAGCCATACCAGGCCCACTTGCCTGGGAAATAAATCCTTCAAGAGAAAATGACGACACCCTTTATGCCACTCTGCTTACAGGGGCAAGCTACACCTTTGAATCCGGGGACACCGTGACAGCAGAGTACCTTTATTATGGACAGGGGTATGATTCAGATGAAGTGTCAGATTTTAATGCCCTTAAAACAACGGCACAACGGTTTTATGCATCATCCACGGCATTGTCAGGATATGGGACAAGGCTTTTGGGAAACGCTGCCACAACCCATCTTGATTTTTTACGCAAAAATTATGTGATGCTGCAATATGTAAATGAAGACATTGTAACAGATCTTGACCTTGTGTCACGTGTCACATTCTGCCTTGATGACAGATCATCCCAGCTTTATGCGTCTCTTTCCCATGACCTGAACGATCACATTGAGCTCAAAGCAAGCGGCATGATCAACACAGGAGGATCCAATGCCTCTTTTGGCATATTTTTGGATCACCAGGTCCAGATGGCAGTGGAGTATATATTTTAATCTGTTTTTTTTAAGGGAGTTTTGCTTCCATGGGATTGTATTGGATTTTCCATAGGCATTCCCAACACCCTTGCATTCCATATCATCAAACCTATCTGGATATTTTCAACATCAGGATGGGAAAACGCTTAACCTATCAGATAGATATCCCGGACCTTCTTCTGGATATCCAGATTCCTCCCATGATCATCCAGCCCCTTGTGGAAAATGCCATCAAACATGGACTTGAACCCAAGATTGAAGGGGGAGATATTTTCATCAAAGCCTTTCTTAAAAAAGATAAACTGATTATTGAAGTGTCTGATACAGGCATGGGAATTCAGGGTCTCCTGATATTGTATTTCTGGATATTAATATGCCAGGACTTTCAGGGTCAATGTGCCGTCCATATCAAAAATCAGCAGGTCCATGACAGGCAAGTATGTGATTAAACTTCATGGTTATGATGCGCCACTGATGGTTTCAAGACCCTGTTCCCATTTATTTAAACAGATGTAACCGTTGAAAAATAGGTATATTTGTCAGGGTCATTGTCCGGTCAGAGGGCTGGCACCATACCCTGAAAATCGCTGCTGATATTCTTTTGGCCTCAGGCCTGTCAGCTTGACAAATACTTTTCTGAAAAAGGAAATATCCTCATATCCGACCTGGTAGGTGATTTCACTGAAGGTGAGACTACTCTCTTCCAGCAAGCGCCTGGCCATTTCCACCCGCAATTGCTGCAGATACACAAGCGGGGTGATACCTGTGGCCCGTTTAAACCGACGCTCCAGTGAACGACGGCTCATCCCGTATTTTAGGGCCAGTTTTCCGTAATCAATTGAATTGGTATACTGCTGTTCTATCCATTTCTGGACCTCAATAATAATGGTATCCCCATGTTCTCCGGGAAAAAGAAAACTGCCATAGGGGGTCTGGGCGGTTCTCCCCAGATCCAGGATCATGGTTTTGGCGCATTGCACAGCCGCTTGCCGACCGCAGAACTTTTCCACCAGATAAAGCGATAAATCCATGCCGGCATTCACCCCGGCCGAGCAGTAGAGACGTCCATGATCGATGAACATCTGGTCCGGTTCCAGATTCACCCGGGGATATTTTTCGCGGAACATCGGGGCAAAACCCCAGTGAAGGGTTGCTGATTTTCCATCCAGCAGACCGGTTTCCGCCAGTAAGAATACACCTGTGCAGATACTGGCCACATGGGCGCCCTGGCTGTATTGCCGCCTGATCCAGGGAATCAGTTCCGGGTTCTTTTCAAGAATCTGTTTAATATATGTGGCCGATGCAATGACGATCAAGTCGGTTTGATCAATTGCCTGGATACTGCAATGGGGCTGAATCAGAACATTATTCACAGATCTGATGGGCTGTCCGTCTGCCGAAGCAATGGTGACATCAAAAAATGGGGTCTGGGGTGTTTTGCTCACCCGGTTCCAGAGCCTTCCTGCCTGGTTAAAGATGTCCATGGGGCCGAAAATGGTGCTTGCCATGGAGTTATAACATCCTAAAATGGTGATTTTTTTCATTGATGTCCCTTAAAATATGGATAAATGCCGATATCGCCATCTATAATGTCGTTTATGCCACTATTTTTTTAATAATACAATTGTTAAAATTACATTATGATTCAACAAAAGGAGAATAGACATGGATTCTGAAAAAATTAAGAGGTCACTGGCCCCCTGCGGCCTGAGTTGTGAAAGCTGTTTTGCCCATGTGGATGGGGATATCCGCAAGTACAGCATGAAACTCAAGGAAAAACTGGGGAATTTTCACAACTATGCGATACGGTTTGAAACCATGCTGAAAAATCCTGTTTTTAAAAAGTATCCTGATTTCAAGGAAATGCTGGATTATTTGACGTCGGAAAACTGCAGGGGGTGTCGCAATGAGCAGTGCAGACTTTTTAAAGAGTGTGGGGTACGCGTCTGTCACCAGGAAAAACAGATCGAGTACTGTTTTCAATGCGATCAGTTTCCCTGCGATAACACCAATTTTGATAAGAACCTGTATAAAGGCTGGAAAATGATCAATGAAAAGATCAGAAAAACAGGTTTGGAAGCATTTTATGAAAAGACCTTGGTCAGGCCCAGGTATCTTTGAAAAAAGATGCAAAGGGGTCGATCGCATGGAATCGACTAAGATTTATAACATCAAAAAATGATTCAGCTTTCCGCCCTTGAAGGGTTATTCAGAGCGAAAAGAGTCCATCCAATCTAAAAGAAAACACTCAGCTGTGGAGTCTGCCATCAACGGCCTGGAAAATCATCGTTTGGACCGATGTCCACATGGTATTTATGGATTTAAGCCTTGCTGTTTTGGCAGGAAACCCCCCAGATCATCGGACAAGATATTCAACAAAAAGAATTTCTTTGCTTTAAATATACCAGTGCGGTAAAAAGGAGAATAAAATTTTTTTTAATGACCTGCCATGACTCAAAATGGGATTTTCGGTCGGATGCTGGTTAATATGTATAGAACAAAGTCATCCTGTTTTTTTTCTTGCCGTAACTTGCTCCGACCCGATACCGGTAAAACAGGTTGTACCTGTATCAGGTCGGAGGTAATATTTTGGATTTTGGAGGATTTTTTATGTTTTGGTTAACAAGAAGAAGGTCCTTATCAATTCTTGCCTGTTTGGTCCTGTGCATCCAGTTTTTGTTACTTCCCCAGACTGAAGCCGGAATTGAATTCAACGAAGCGGCACAAAAAGAAATCAAGGAAAATTTCAAACTCTGCGTACAGAAGCTGAAGGGACCTTATACGGAAAACAACTGTATCTGCAACGACGGAGCCCGGGTACCCGTTCGATCCGATGACGGGAAAATCCAGGCCCGGCCCTGTGGTTCCCGGGGGCAGCTTTTCTGTTCAGCATTCAGGGCGACATGGGCCCAAGCCCTCACCCGTTACGGACTCTACCTGGGTAATATTTTCTCAGCAGACGAGTATTCGTGGGATTCATTCAAGGATCATCATCAACTGGTGCGGGGATATATCCTGGAAAATTATTTTACTGAGAACCATCCATCACACAAATTTGCCCAGCTGCGTTCATTTGGAGGATTGTCAGGATCTGAATTTGAAGTAGCGGCATCGCACCGTTTTTTTGAACGATATCTTTCTCTGCCCTCCTTTGATGAATTCAAGCATTACCTCCTGGCCTACGAACTCCAGCGCCGGTTTTACGCCCGTAAGGACCTGGGTGAAATCGACCGGGTCCGGGTATTATCGACCCGGATCCAGTCACTCAACCCAGCCTTTAAACCGTTGCGCGACGTCATTCATAACCGCATTTCCTCTGCCGACATTCCCCGGATTGAATCGTTCCGCAATGCTCTCAAGCCCGATCAGGACCGCAGCCCCTACGATGACCTTATCCAAGCCATAAAGAGGCTGACGGCCATGAATGAGCAGGTCCTTTACAGCGAAATAGATGCCGTCAGTGACGGACAGACACGGGCGAAATTGACCCGGATAGTCCAGGGAATCATAGCCGGCGATCGATTTTCGACAATTTCATCCCTGGGACAGATGATGGCTGAAATCCGCATTGCCGTAGCCGGGAAATCCGTTGCCCCATCCGATTCCAGGCGCCTTGTCGACATTTCGATCATGGCGGCCCAGATCATCCACACGTCTGGAAGCCGATTGATTGAGGATTCCCATCCGCTGACCCTGCAGCAGCATCTCCAGCTGCTGGAATCGCTGACAAACGCCGCCTATGGCGCCGGACTGTCTAGCAGCAGGGAGTACAACGACTCCCGTGAAAAGTTCAGGCAGATATTGGGCCAAAAAACAATATCTGCAGAAGAACTCAACCGTTTCCTGAACTCGGACCGGACCGTGGAAAGGGCGCTGAATACGATCCGGTTTTCCTTTGTGGAAGCTACTGATGTATGGAAACTGGTCATTCCCGATATCTCACTGATAAGCGACGATGTTCTGCGCGCGTCCCCGCTTTTGAATTATGCCAGGATTCTTGAGAAGCTGTGTATTTTTTCCGGCAATAAAATGGGGATCCGGCATGAATTACCCGGTGGGGGCGGCGGATCTGCCGTCAGGGCGCTCAACCCCGGCCTGGCTCTTGGAGAGCTGCGTTTTGATCCGGCCGAAGGCGCTTACACCAGGGATCATATTATCGCTTTGTCGGAAACACCGGCAGATCTGGCACCGGCGGCCGGCATCATCACCATGGGGGAGGGAAACATGGTGTCTCACGTACAGCTTCTGGCCCGGGCCATGGGAATACCGAACAGTGTAGCCGCCCCCGATCTCTTCAGGGAGTTCAAAGCATTAGACGGGCAAAAGGTGTTTTATCTGGTCACACCCTCTGGACAAATTTTCATTAAACCTTCCCGTCTCATGACGGACATGGACCGAACCATTGTTTCCGAGTACAGGAAAAACGAACGCAGAAGAAACGATGGAACCCTGGTTTCAAGATCATCGAAATTACGGATCGATCCCGGTCGGATTAACCTGAAGGATACCGTCCCGATGGATTTGCTTGATGCCCGGCGGGTCGAATCCGGAATCCGCTACGGTCCCAAAGCCGCTTTTCTGGGAGAATTGAAACGATTGTTCCCCGCCTCCGTATCACGCGGTATTGTTCTTCCCTTTGGTCTGTATTACAGCCACTTCCAGCGTTGCCGGGTAGAGATTTTGCCGGATATCAAGACGGTAGTTGTCCGTGAAGAGGACCGGCAGTTGCCCGAATTCGTCAGGAAGACCTATGAAGAATTTTTCCAAAAAATGATTCCCAGCGGCAAATCCGAACAGGAACTGGCGGAATGGATTAAACCCCGTCTCAAGATGATCCAGCAGTCGATCATCAACACCCCTCTCGATATTGAACTGAGAGAATCTCTCCGGTCCGAATTCCGCCGTCAGGGTTTTTTTCTTGGAAAACATGAGGAAGAGACCACGGGTTGCTTTGTCCGGAGCGACACGAATGTGGAAGATCTCGATGAATTTAACGGAGCGGGTCTGAACCAAACCTTGTTCAACCTTTCTACCTTCCGTGGCATTCTCGATGGAATAAAAGAGGTCTGGGCGTCGCCGTTTTCCTTTCGCTCTTTTTCATGGCGCCAGACAATGATCGATGAACCGTTCTGGGTTCTCCCGTCAGTTGTCATCCTGGAATCGGTCCCATCGGAAAAATCAGGGGTGCTTATCACTTCCGATCCGCAGTCTGGAAATTCCCAGGATATGTTCGTGGCAACCTCAGAGGGAGTGGGGGGAGCCGTAGATGGGTCTGCCGCCGAGACCTTGCTTTGGACCCCGGAAGGGGTAAGATTTATAACGCAGTTCAAATCACCGTGGCGGCGCGTTCTGGATTTAAAGGGAGGCAGCAGGATAGCGCCTTCAACCGGCTCTCAGGAGGTTCTAACCAGCCAGGATCTGAACATCCTGATCGATGCGGCAAAAACGATTGCCAACAAATTAAAGCCCTCCATCGATGCCTGGGGAAAACCCCGGCCCTGGGATATTGAATACGGTTTCGTGAACGGGAGCCTATGGCTTTTTCAGGTTCGCCCGTTTATCGGGAATGATACCCTGGGAAATATTCCTGCATTACGAATGTATGAAGACCCACGGTCTGCCACGCATGTTCTCACCCTCGCAAAAGAGGTGATTCCATGAAGCGATACGTTTGGCTGCTTGTTATCTTCCTAGGCCTGTTGCCGGTTTTACCCGGGGGAGGGTGCTCTCCGGCTGTTGCCCAGTCTGAAAAGATGAGTTGGAAGGATACGGGTCCGCCGCAGGGTATCTACTTTTACTGGTACGAGCCAACCTTTTATACGGGTTTTGCACCCCGCTGCCAGGATCCTTCCAGAATCCATATTCGCCTGGGCAGAGGAAATCAAACCAGGATAACCATAGCCCTTGGTCCGGAACAGATCGGCAATTATCTTGAGGATCTTAACCTGCGTCGACGTACTGTGGAAGCGCTTCAGGCACAGGGCATCATATCCCTTACACAGAACAGGGAATTCGAATCCTTTTGCGCGGCCCTTGATCGAGCGGATATCGCCTCAATAGTCAGCCACAAAAATACACTGCCGGCAGATGAATTCCAGGGGAAAAGCCTTGCCGTTATGAAGACGCTCAATCCCGGGCGCGTCTTCCATATTCGCCGTCCGGCAGCAGATGTTCTCGAACGGTGGCGGCAGATTCTCCGACAGGAAACCGGGAAAACAGACACGTTGAATGGACGGCTTGAACTCACAAACGAACTTCTGCCCGGCCGCATCAACCTTTTTGAATCCAATGCCAAGATTGATCAGTTTCTGATTGCTCTGGCCGCCCTCGCCCGTCAGGAAAAACAGCCGGGAGATACCCTCAATCCGTTTTATGAGGAAGCCTCCCGGTTTCTGGGCCAGGTCACCCGCAACATCTACCAGGTCAAAGAGGGGTTTATTGAAGCAGACGAGTTCTCGACAATTTACCCGACTGGCACCGTACAAGCCTGGGTAAACTGGCAGGGGAAACGGTTGCCTGATTTTGCGGTCACGGGAATCTGGCCGCTGATTCCTCGAATGAAAGGCAAAGGCATACTCGGAATGGTCGATTACATATCCACAAACCCTGGATATGGGTTCGTTCCCATGCTGCCCTATCAGTACGCCGGCGGCATTGAATACAATGCGTTCCATAACCCGGGCATACGCTGTCCGCTGGCCGGCAGCCGCATACTCCCGAAGGAATGGCAGCAGGCCAACGGTATCCGGGATACGAAAAAGCCCTTTATCAATCTCTGGATTACCAGCCGCGGGCCCGTCTCACACGGCTGTACGCGTCTGTCTGCGGGGCATATTCTGGAAATGCGGCACCTGCTGCCGTCAACGTCCGAGATTCTCGAAAAGGTCGTAACCTTCCGGAATCTTCCTCAGTGCTATGACCTGTTTGACATTGACGGCAACGGCACGGAGGAGGTCATGGGGGTGAAATTTTTTCTTGCCTACGCCAACACCGAGGATCGCATCCCCTATAAAGTATATGCTCCCAACAGCCGGAAGCCATTTTATGAGTGGCTGTATGCCGGTGATGTAAGTTTTGACGAAGCCGGAAACGCATGGATATCGAAAGCGCTTTCATGCGCCTTTGCCGGCAGAAAAGCGTATGAAGGAACGATGTATGAAACGTCAGCTCTCTGGGAAGCTGAATACGAAACCGACCGAATCCAGTTTTTCAAAACACTCCCCGTCTCGTTTGAAAGCCCCCAGGGTTTTGAATTGATCCGGGAATTGGGCAGGATCGGAACAGGGTACAACACGGACTTCCGGAACCTGATGCTCAAGTCCGGGCAAAAAAAGGAAAATTAAATATGCACAGCCCCGTGAATCGATCGGTTTTTGTGTCTGTGGTAACGGCTATTATGCTGTGCGGGCTCTGTTGCAATGTGAGTGCAAAATCAAGCCCTTCTCTTATGCTTGAACAACCGCCTCACTACGGAGTCTATTTTACACGGCAAGAGCCTGCTTTCTATACAGGATTCGCTCCGCGCTGCCAGGATCCGAAACGGATCCACCTCCATGTCGGTCGAGGCAACCAGCTTAGGGTAACCCTGGTTTTGTCCCGGGAGGCGCTTCGCAACTATGCGGGCGATCTTCTGTTTCGCTATGAGGTATACCGCGACCTGCTAAAGGGCAAGAAACTTGTCCTCACCCAGAACAATTTTTTTGAGGAATTCGAAACGACTGTCCATAAAATGGAAATAGACAGGCTTGTCAGCGAAGAAAAAAAACTGTCCGAAGACGAGATCATCGCCCGCAATCTGGAACTTCTGGAAACACTCAACCCCGGACGCGTGTTCCGTATTCACATTCCCGTCAACACCCTGATTGACAACTGGATGGACAAGCTCACCATTGAAGACAGCAAAACGATCAAGACGGAGCGTCTTCTGGAACTGATCAATCTCATGCTGCCGACCCGGCTCTTTTTAGCTGAAATCAAACAGCCGGAAATCGGCATGTTAAAGCGCCTCATTGCGACGGCCGTATCCATAAAGGGGCAATCCTCCCACGAAAATCGAGATACACTAGAAGAACCCTACCTTGCTCTGCTTTCAAAGATAACCAATCACATGTATCCAAGGAAGAAAGATTCTCTTGTTTTCACAGAGTTCACGGCAATTTATCCGATTGGGACCCTCAACGATTTTACACTGTACCAGGGACGTAAGATCCCTCTTTACCCGGCTCCGGGCCGGAGGGCCCTGACAACCCACCAGAGAAGCAAGACCGTGGATCACGTTCCGATTATCAACATTTACAGCTATTTCCCCTGGATCCCCTACATGCATGTCGGAACAAAACTTCACAACTCCTTCCATACGCTGTGGTGGAAAATGCCAACCTCCGCGGCTTTCCTGCCTGAAAACTGGAAACAGGTTGCAGAAAACAGTCGGAATGGTAAACCGCAGCCTTACCTGTGGCTGCTTTCCCGGGGTCCCATGTCCCACGGCTGTACCCACGTCAATGCAGGGCATATCTCCGAACTGCGGCAGATGCTTCCCTCTGACACGGAATCGCTCTATCAGATAGATAATTTCCGTAACAAATCCTATCTCTACGACGTTTTTGATATCAACGGAGATATGGTCCCGGAGGTGATGGGTGTCCGTTATTTCATCGCATTTGACCTGAAGGATAAAAAACCCCGGCAGCTCCGTGTAAGGAATGAACGCAAAGCGTATTACGAATGGTTGTACGGCAAAGAGCTGCAGTACCGTGCCAACGGCACTGCATTTTTTTCAGACGTTCGGGACGCCCGGTTCCAGGGAAGACGGGCCCTGGATGGAAGAACTTACAAGAACATCGACTTGTACGAAGCAGCCTATGAACCCGAACGGGTTCAATTTTTCAAAATGGTTGATATCCCCTTTGTTCAACGGCTGCGAAAGACAGCCGTGACGTTTCCGGACGGATTTCAACCCGATCTTGACTAAACCTGGAAACGATTATGACCAGTAGACTTTTGAGGATATGTTTGTGTTGCTTGTTGCTGCTCGTTCTGTACATCACCCTGGTGCAGCCGGCTTTCTCTCTTCCTGCCGGTAACCGGGAGGAAGAGGCTTCCCGATTTCTCTCCAGGATCGCCGGATCCGACGAACTCACGCAATTTTTGGAAACAGCCGTAGCAGACCTGCTGGCCCGGGATCCATCGCTTAAAAAAGAAAATCTTCAGGTTTCCCTGATCGACCTTTCACGGGCAGATCGTCCCCGGTCGGCTCATGTGAACGGTGAACAGCGCATTTATCCTGCCAGCGTTGTGAAGTTTATTTACCTGGTTGCCGCTTACCGATGGATGGAAGAAAAGAAAATTGAGCTCGATGCTGAATGGCAGGTGAACCTCAGAAAGATGATCCGGTTCAGCGATAACCAGGCGACACGGTGGGTGCTTTACAAACTGACGGGTGCGGGTCCCGGGGAGGAGCTATCACACGACACATACATTGAGTTCCGGGAAAAACGTCTGGTTGTGAAACAATGGCTGGAAACTATGGGGCTCCACCATCTTCACTGCGTACATCCAACCTACGACGGAAACGGTGATCTCTTCGGACGCGATCTCCAGTTTCTGAGGGACCGCTCTTTTGCGAATATTACAATATCCCAGCCCGGCGGTTTTCCGAACCGGCTTTCCGTAACCGCCCTGGACATTGCCCGATTGCTGGCACTTCTCGCCACGGGTCATCTGCTGAATCCGGAAAACACAAAGGCCGTTCTGAATCTGATGAAGCGGGATGTCCGGGAACAGAAATACCTTGAACGGCGAATCGCTGGTGGCGCAGCCCGAATCCATGGCATGCAGGCCTACTCGAAATCCGGGACCTATAGCGAAACCTTTGCCGACGTCGGAATTGTCCGGGCAGAGGATTCAAAGCAACTGGTAATCGCCGTCTTTATCCAGAGGGAAAAAGCTCATAGCAGCGACTTCATAGCAGAACTGACCGAACGGTGCATCCGGCACCTGCTATAGTCGGCCCCGGCAATATACTCATTGCACGCTAGGAAATCAGGCCAGATAACTTATAGTTTTTGCAATATCCGGCTGTTGGCGCCACAGGAATTGCCGAACCCAGATTTTTCAATTTTTCTTCAAAGGACCGGTGGCCATCATTCGATTGGCCTGAATCATCAGCCTTTTGTTGTTTTTTCTTTCGGTATTGAGACAGGTCAACCATTTTTCATTTTAGACATATGAACACCTAATCTTAACGATTTGATTCTTCTGAATATACACTGCAGATCCCAAAAACATTAAAGCGCAATACAATGTCATTAACTTAACGGATTGGTTGATATCCATAATGGAAACGTCCACTCCGATTATTAAAATTTCTTGGAAATTTTCGTCCTGGTCTTATCGGTTCAATTGTTTTTACAATAATAGCTT
>Ga0180007_10002337_pt1 | contig 22849 bp, 23 predicted proteins | sample MM_PC_MetaG_FD_121122 | JGI IMG/M metagenome (GOLD analysis project Ga0180007, IMG submission 121122) | Groundwater microbial communities from the Aspo Hard Rock Laboratory (HRL) deep subsurface site, Sweden - MM_PC_MetaG | ecosystem: Environmental > Aquatic > Deep subsurface > Groundwater... | reverse complement strand
GGTTATGAAAAATTTTGCCGCCAATTTTTATTTTTTTGTCAAGTAAAAAATGCCCCTCGGTTAAATTTTTTTATAAATAATTTCCGCTAGTTACTGCAAGTTTCTAACCGGACACTACTGATTGAATGTCGCATAATGACAAATTTATCATTTTAAATCAAGGTTGTTTCCCTTTTATTTTGCCAACCCGTGCTGTATCGGCTTTTCAGCAAGGCCTATTTGCCACCCGCTGGCAAATACCCAAATAAAAGATTAATGATACACTGCAACATGCCTCAAGTCTGCACAGACACCGATTTTTCTTCTTGACATACTGCTTCTTTTCCCCTTCATCCGGTCACAAAAAAAGCTGAATTTAATTCCTCATGAAGTCTCGGGCAGTTAGCAGAAAAACGAGCATTTAACAGGAAATAAGAGAAATGAGGAGAAAAAGAGAATATTCATCAATCAATTAAATAGAAGAAAGCTCCATGTAAAACCTTCTATGCCCCTGTTTTATAGGCTTTCAAGCAATAGGTTCAAAAAGTGCGTTTTTATAGCCCGTTAGAAATACACATCTTCTCCTTTCCGCGTCTTGCAAGGGCACAAAGACTGTTGATAACTTAAGCTTTTATTTTTAAAAATCGGGATTAACCGTCTTTGACAGGAGGCGGTTTTTTTTTATACAAGCAAACAGAATTCAAACGATCTCTCAATTGATCTAAATACTTTCTCTTTTTTATTATTCCAAATTCTACATATTGCAGGATTATCCATGCTCTGGCAAAAGATCAAAGAAATTCTTGCGGAAAAACTCCCAGAAAGCTCATATTCGCTCTGGATCAACCCATTATCCGGAAAAGAGAATGATAACTGTACCCTTGAAGTTGCCTGCCCGGATACCTTTTCCTGCTCCTGGGTAACGGAGAAATATCTTGGCGCAATGCAGGAGGCTCTCCAGCAAGTTGGACGGGACGACGTGCGGATTGTTTTCCAGACAAACGACGGCGGCAGGGCGCCGCAACCGCTTCTTGACGCTCCATATGAACCGTTGCGGCTGCCCGATATGCCGAAGGCAAAGTCATCAATAAGAACCCTGCACCCCCGTTTCACCTTTGATGAGTTCATTGTCGGCAGCAGCAATATCATGGCCCATTCCGCCTGCGCGGATATTGCCATGAATGATTCGACCGTTGGCTCCTGTGTTTATCTGAAAGCGGGAACAGGGCTGGGCAAAAGTCACCTCACCCACGCTGTCGCTCATCACATCATCGGGCATAAGCCTGCCACCAGGCTCAACTATCTGACAGCCCAGCAACTGACGGCTGAAATGGTCAAAAACATTAAAAACAACACCATGAACCATTTCAAAAACAAATACCACAAACAGTGTGATGTCCTGCTTATCGAGGATGTCCATACGCTGGCCGGCCGGCTGAAAACCCAGGCGGAACTGTCTGAAGCCCTTGATATTCTCCTTGAAAACGGTAAAAAAATAATTTTCACCAGTTCCCTGGGTCCGCGGGAGATTCCGGATATCGAATCCGGCATCCGCTCCAGGCTCTCATCCGGCATCATTACCACCATCAATCCGCCCAGTCTGGAAACCAGAATAAAAATAATCCGCCGAAAAGCGGAAATCAATTCTCTTGATTTAAACGAAGAGCATATTATCTACCTGGCGGAAAATATCAAAGGTGATATACGCCAGGTGGAAAGCACCATCATCAGCCTCAAGGCCCAGTCCGCACTGATGAAAGCCGCGCCAGATTTCACCATGATAAAGGAAACACTGGCAAACATCATCGGCAACAGCCGACAGCTCTCACCGGCAGTGATCAGGGATTTTATTGCCACCCAGTTCAAGGTTGACGTTGCGGAACTTCAGTCAAAATCCCGCAAACAGACACTGGCCTTTCCCAGACAGATTGCCATGTACCTCTCGCGCAAATACACCGACATGCCGCTTGCCGATATCGGCAAGGCATTTAACCGTGATCATTCAACCGTGGTCCATTCCATCAGGGTCATCACCGACAAGAGGACACGCAGCACCAGCATCCGCCGACAGGTTGAATTTCTGGAAGACAAGCTGGAGAAAAAATTTCTTTAGAAGTATCAGAAATAAACCGGCTTAACCGGGGCTGCAGCCTCTTCGCCTCTGCCGCCGGCACTGATGGCCACCGCGGCCTTTCTGGCTGATTTCACCATGTCGTTGATGCCGACACCGTCCCAGCCGAAGCCGCAGATATAAAGCCCCTTATTTTCCTGCTCAAGCCCGGCCCTATAGGTAAGCATCTTCGGGTGATCCATCTCCAGCTGGGGGATAGCGCTGGCCGGACGCAGAACTTTAGCAAACAGCGGCTTTTCTGGCAGCTCCATCAGTTGCCTGATATCCTGACAAACAGAAGTAATGATTTCTTGGTCAGAAAGCTCAAGACGTTCAGGATGCCTGCGGCCACCGACCAGGGCCTCCAACAGCACCTTGCCCGCCGGCGCTCTATTGGGAAACATATGGGAGGAGAATAATACACCCAGGGTAAAACGCCTCTCACATTCCGGCGCCAGATAGCCGAAACCATAGGGCACCTTGGCGCTGGAGTCAAAACCCAGCACCACATTGCAGATTCTCGAAACAGGAATCCGGGCGATCGGCGGCTTCTTTATTGCTGACAGGATTTTCAGACCACTGTTCACCGGCATTGCCATCACAACATTTTTTGCCGCAAGCATCTCTTTTGCAGTGGTGATTCGCCATTGGTCATTCACCCTGTTGATGGCGGTTGCGCCGCTGTCAAAGACAATATTTTTCCCCTGCACCAGCACCTCAACCAGACGATCAAGTCCCTGGGGAAAATTGTTCATGGCAGGCAGTTTTTTCTTGATGGAACCCTTCTTCTCTTTCATCTTGCCGATCAGGGCACGGATGACAGAGCCATGTTCATATTCAAGCTTACGCAAACCCGGCATGACCGAATCAATGCTGAGCAGGTTGAAATCACCGGAATAACTTCCGGTCACCGCCGCATCGACCAAAGGCAGCACACTCTTGCCGAATCGCCTGCCGGCCCATTGCCCGAGACTCTGGTCTTTTGGGTCGGGTTTAATCCACAGATCACCCAGCATTCTGAGTTTACCCCAGAAAGGCAGCAGAGGGGTGAAAAGGATCTTCTTGGGCTTCTGCGGTATCTGCACGAGTCTGCCCCGGTGGCAGACATACCGGTGAAAATCACCTAGAGGCGCTTGCTGGGCCTCACTGTAAAGGCCTGTATCTTCAAGAATTTCTCTGCTTTCCGCCGCATTGTCCAAAAAACCGTGGGGACCCCATTCAGCAAGAAAACCGTCCTGATGAAATGACTGGATCGCCCCGCCGGCCCGGCCGCTTGCCTCAAGAAGCATGACCTCAAAGGAAGGGGCTAATTTTTTGATAAAATTGGCTGCGGAAAGACCGGAAATGCCGGCTCCGATGATGATGACATCATAGATCTTTTCCATAATGAAAAATTCCTTTTCATGAGGTAGAATGGGGTCTCATGGATACAAGCGCAGCAAAGAAAACATTAATTATCTGCTATTCCTTAAGCGGCCAGACAAGCAACTTGCTGGCCAGACTGACAAATGGTCTGGAATCCACCGGCGTATCGGTAACCATCGAAAGGCTGCGCCCGGTAAAGCCTCTGCGCTTTCCATTCGGATCAATCCGGGCAACAGTGATCATGATGATGCTGACCTTTTTCAGAAAGCGCATTCCCATAGCGCCATTGTCAGATAAATGCAAAGGCCGGTTTGATCTCATGATCCTCGCCGGCCCCACCTGGTCCTATCATCCAAGCGGACCGGTTCTGTCACTATTAGACCGCAACGACAGCACTCTTTTTGCAAACCAGACCGTTATCTCCCTCATTTCCTGCCGGGGATATTGGCGGATGCACTGGTTCGGCTTGCGCGCCCTGTTGAAAAAAACAGCTGGAAGAGGCCTGCCGCTTCGGCTCAATGCTCGGCCAAGCCCTGATCAAAGGAAAGAATCTTGCCGCCCTCAATTTCCAGACACCGCTGGCCATCATCAGCGGCGGCAATTAAAATTCAATACCCTTCTGCGCCTTTACCCCGGCGGCATAAGGATGCTTGATCATCCTCACCTCTGAAACCAGGTCCGCGGCCGCCACAAGTTTCTCACTGGCATCGCGGCCCGTAATGACAAGATGCAGACCGGCAGGCCGGCGCCTGATCATGTCAAGCACCTCCGCCTCATCCACCATGCCATATGTGACCAGATAGGTCAGTTCATCCAGCACCACCATGTCATAACGGTCGCTCATGATCTTTTCCCGAGCGAAATCGAATGCCTGCCTGGCGACTCTTGTCACTTCTTCTTTATCATTCTGCTGCCAGGTGAACCCGCTGCCCTTGACATGAAACTCCACCTTGTCAGCCAGCGCCTGAAATGCCTTGGCTTCCCCGGTCTGGGATTGCCCTTTGATGAACTGCACAATGCACACCTGCAGCCCCTGGCCAGCCGCACGCAGAGCCTGGCCAAAAGCGGCCGTCGATTTCCCCTTGCCCTCACCGGTAAGCAGCAAGACAAGGCCGCTGTGTTTCCCCTTATTTCTCTCTTTTTTTTCCATTGTCAATCAATCCGCACAGGAGAGGCAAATTTTTCCAGCTGCTTTTCGTAATATTCCCTGTTTTCAGGATCAACAACGATCGCTTTTTTTTCAACCTGTTGGGCCTTCTCGGCAAAACCGTTCTGCCAATAGGCCAGTGCCAGGGTATCAAGTATATGGGCCGCCGGCTTGGCCGCCGCGGCCACCCTCGCCAGCATGAGCGCCCTTGCCGGATCAACAGTATGATGATCATCGGCCGTGAGCAGAATCCAGGCGAGATTATTTAAAATCTCAGGATGGTTCGGGGAAAGAAGCAGGCCCTTTTCATAGGAATCCACCGCCTCTGTATAAAATTTCCTTCCCTGTTGCAGATCGCCGAGCAGCTGGTACCAGAGAGGGTTATTGGGCGTCTCCGTTATTTTTTCCTTATAGAGCTTGGTCAGATGATCCAGGGGAGCTCTCTGCAGCAGATCATCCGGCATCTTCCACAGGGTAAACCCTGTACCGACAAGGACAAAAAGATACAGCAGCAGAGCACCATAGACTTTGCGGTGATGTCTGGCGATTTGGCTGCGGTTATGCTGGCAGCGGTTCAGAAATGCAACACGTTCGGCAATGCCGAAGTGATGCCAGCTGGGCAGCTCTCTGATATTGCCGCTGAGCCAGGCCACCTTTTCCAGGGCATTGACAATGCCCTGACCGCTCCCCATGCTTGTCAGAGCATGCAGGTCAGCCTGCCGTTCAAAGTTGCGCATAAAAAAACCAAAAACAAAACGGAAATAAAAAATCAGCAGAACCAGCAGGGCAAATGTGCTGACAGATATCAGGACCGTATCCGTTTTCTTGCCAAGGAAAGCGCTTAATTCGTAAAAGTGGTCGGATTTCAGCAAAACATACATGAAGAGATAGGAGCCGAGCTGGGCAATGAGACTGAAACCCAGCAGAAGAACAATGTACAGCTGGAGATGGTAGCGTTTCACATGGCCGATTTCATGGGCCATAACCGCATCCACCTCCTCAACGGTCAGGTTTCTTAACAGTGCAGGGGTAAAGAGGATATAGCGGAAACGCCGGATGAGCCCCATAACCCCGGCAGTAAGAACCAGCCCCTCAAACAGGGGCCAGACAAGAATATCGGCATACTTCAGACCCTGTCTGCTGCAGAAGTTCTCTATATGGCTGCGCACCGGCCCCTGCTCCATGGACCTGCACCCCCACAAGCGCCTGATGATCTCAGGAAAGGCAACGGCCAACAGGATAAAAAAGACGAGAAAAAAAAGCGGTTCTCCCCAGGATGACTGAAAAAAGTTTTTTACGGCAGGAAAGGGAAGAAGAAGCAGGATATCCGCCAGCAACGAAAGAGTCAGCCATGGCAGGATGATGGGGATAATATTTTTGAGATTGGTTTTAATAAATGTGAAACCGGAGTAACGTCGGCCAAACACCAGGCCATAGCTCTTTCTGGCTCCGTACCAGATCAGGCAGAGATAGAAAAAAAAGAGCAAAATGCCGACAAGGTTGTTCAGAACAGGCAAACTGTCAGACCCTGGCAGCAAGGCAAAATAATATTGACAGTCAAGAAAATAGACATCTATCGCCAAAGAGATAATGGCCAGGATGGAAAGTTTCTGTTCAGCGGAAAAATAGCTCGATGCCTGATTGACCCGGTTCCTGCCATAGGTGAGCGTCACCAGCAGAAAAAAAAAGGCGCCCTTCAGCACAAAAATAAGGGAGGTAAAACCTGCGCCCAGCAGTGGAGTATCCGGGATGCTGTTGGTTGAGAGGACAAAAATGACAACGACAAGATATATCAGGTTGTTATAAATCACTATCTTGTCCAGGCGGGACGCGAACGGACGAGCCTTGCATTATGGCGCTGAAAACGGCCCAGCAGTACCTGCAGCTGCTGTGAGGTCAGAATATTCTGCTTTATGAAAAACTGGCCGACTTTCTTATGCTTGCGCCTCTGCTCGAATAAAAGCGTAAGAAGTTGAGTCTTGGTCAGCAACCCCTCCTGTAATGCCTGCTGGCCAAAAGGCAGGGACGAGCTGATACAGCCCTTTAAAACAAGAAAAATTTCTTCGCTGCTGAGCCAGCCCCGTTCTCTGGCGATTTTCCCCAGCCGCGGCCGTTGCGCCTTCTGCCACATTAACGCCTTGATAACGCTCTGCCAGCTGACCTGCCCGGCATAATAGAGATAATGCCCGAACAGCAGCTGCCGCTCCGGGATCGAGCCCTGGTAGAGATCCCGGGCATAAAAAGTCCTTTGGCTCTCCCCTTCATGGTGAAATTCCCCCGCCCTGCTCTTTCCCTGCCACATTCCGGCCGGCGCGGAAAATTTGTTTTTGGCAACAGGGCCTTTTCCCCTCGGTGGCTTTGTCTGAAAGGGACTGCGCCTGACAGGGCAGAAAGTGCCAGGAGAAGATGGGCCACTGTCGTGAAAACGAAATCCTTTTTCACGGGCCTCAAGGTATTGCATCAACTTTTCATAGGCCTGCTGGACAGAGTGAAACATGCGGGCGCTTCTTTTTATCGCCAGTTCATCATGGCCAGTCAATCGGTCCGGATGGGTCTCCATGGCCTTTTTGCGAAAAGCGCTTTTTACGCCGGAAAACTGGATATATTCGAGAAATTCCCGCGAAACCGTCAAATCGGACCCGAATATAATCCGGCAAGCGCGGTACAGTTCCTGTTCAGCGGCAACTCCCGTCATAAAAATCATCTCTGAACCAGGTTACACATTCTTTTACGGAAAAGTCCGGTCATTTTTCCTACAGCTCATAGGGAATATCAACAATTATTAATTCTAAACAGAGAATACCACACAACCTACCAATGCTAAACGTTTTTTTCTCAGAAAAAAAGGCGCGGCGATTAGGAAAAGAAGAAAGGGAGGGAGGAACTACGGCATGACAATGTCGACTTCTATCTGGTCAGCCTCGGACTTGCTCAAAATGAGATTCGTTTCACCGACACGCAGCTGAATTGCACCACCGAGAGGGGCCTTGTTAACCACATTGACCCTGGCAAAAGGGATGATGCCAAGATCAAGCAGTCGCTGGCGCACGGCGCCGCAGGAGTGGTGCCTTTTGACGCAGACACAGCTTCCAGGGGTAATGTCGCTGAGCGCCCGACACTTTTCACCGCACTTAGTCTTACTGCACTGAGGGCCATGATGAGCACACTTCTTTTTCGTCCACCAGAACTTCATCGCAAAACCTTCCTGCATGTCATTTCTATCTTGCCATAAGTAGAACTACTTCTTTAATTTTTGCCTTCCACTCTGTCAAGCAAAAAGACCTTAACTGGTCCAGCCTAACCATGAGTATCCACCTTGCCGCCTTTCATCTGCGCCAGTGCTTTGTCGCTGGCCCTGCGGCCGATCGCAGACTGCACATCCCGCGCCCGGTCCGACAGATCATGCAGGTTCTCCTGCAGAATCTGCCGGCTCTGCCCCGTCAGAGTAAATGTAGTAAAATGAGCTGCTGTCTGGCTGATATAATCGATCTTGAAATTTATCTTCATGTCGCGCTTCTTTTCCGCAGGCCATGGTTCACTCTCTTTCCGCCTCGCTTGAAACATTTCCTGGCCAACCGTTTCAAGGCGGAATCGCTGCCGTTACCGGCTCCATCTACGGTACAGTATAATGCGCCTCATTGAGATATTCCAGGGGACAAGCGAGAATTTTTCAGCAGGCAACACGCTGAATGTGGACCAGCATCTCCACCTCAGAAGGGCAATGCCCAGGCCGTTTCAACCCGCCAATTCAGGAAAGCCAGCCCTGCAGGGCATCCACGATTTTCTGCGCCTGCTCCTTGCTGGAAATGTTAAATTTCCCCTGGGCCTGGTAGATCCCCTGCAGCTTACGGTACCTGCGAATGGTATAGCGGTTCGGCCCATATTCCTTCTTTTTATTGTCCCATTGCTGATAACGGAAGATAATGGTCGACCACGCCCCTTTGGACAAAACAACCTTATCAAGCTCCTTGACAATCAAAACGCCATCTTCTTCATAATTAATTGAAATCTCATCAATATGTTCAGCCATCGCCTGTTTCCTGTCTACTTTATTAATATGTAATTATTCATCTCTTAAGCCGACATAAAAAAACCGGATTCTCCACCAAGGGAAACCAGCCCTTATCTTAGCAGTCAACTCAAAAAAAAAAATTATTATTTTGTCCCCCCCATCCGTTTTGTCATTATGAGACAATATTCCCAGCCGACACTCTCCCCGTAAATGCGGGCTTGACCACCATGGCATGCCAGGCAGCTCTAGTAGAGGCTGTCGGTCCCCATAGGTAAGGATTAAATCAGAATTTGCGTTCTCCCAGCCGATTCTTTATCACATCCTTCAGCCGGGCCAATCACAAACGCCGCCAACCAGCCGATAGATATTCCACTTTGCGTCATGAACACGCATTAACCCATGCATTAACGGTTTACATATGTTAATATGACATGACAAATCCCTTTGGAAGAAATGGAGCGGTAATATCATGCTGGATCAAATCTTTGCCACAAGTGGTCACAAAATTATCGAAAACATGACCGAGGGGCTGATGCTTGTTAACCCGTCCGGCAAAATACTCTATGTTAACAATGCACTGGAAGAACTTTTACGCTACAAGAAAAACGAACTCATCGGCAAAAGCTGTGACATTCTGAAATGTGATAGTTGTGCCAGAACAAAAAACAGGGGAAGGCTTAGAGACTGCAGCCTGTTTACGAAAGGCGAGGAAAAAAATCTGCGATGCAGCTTCCGCCGCAAGGATGGAACTGCGGTAACTGTTCTGAAGAATGCGACGACATTAAGAGATGAAAAAGATACTGTTGTGGCTGCAGTTGAAAATCTGATTGACCTGAGTTCCATTGAAGAAAAAGACAGGGTTATCTCTCACCTCAAGCGTCACCTTGCCCACGAAGAAGGGTTCCAGGGACTGATCGGCGGTTCCGAGGTGATGCGTAAGATGTTTGACCTTACCAGAAGCGCTGCCCATTCGGATGCGCCGGTTATTATTTATGGAGAGAGCGGCACCGGCAAGGAACTGATCGCCTCCGCATTACACCGGCTCGGCGCCCGTCGGGAAGGCCCATTTGTCAAAGTCAACTGTGCCGCGTTAAATGAGGACCTGCTGGACAGAGAACTGTTCGGCCAGGCAATGGGCGGCTTTCCAGATTCTGATTCATCGGCTGTCAGCCGCCTGAAAGCGGCGAACGGCGGCGACCTCTTTTTTGACGAAATCGGCGATATGCCCCTGGCCCTCCAGATTAAACTGCTTCGCGTCCTCCAGGAGCATGAAATTGAAAGAGCTGCCGATCATCAATTCATTCCTTTACGGGTCCGCATTATTTACTCAACCAATAAAAATCTGCCAAAACTCATCAAAGATGGTCGCTTCAGGGAGGACCTTTACTATCGAATGAGCGTTATCCCTATCAATCTCCCCCCTCTAAGGGAAAGGAAAGACGACATACCTGCCCTTGTTGAAGCCTTTATCAGCAACACCAGCATCAAAACCGGCAAAAAAATCCGTGGGATGAACAAACAGGCACTGGAGCTTATGTATCAATACAATTGGCCGGGTAACGTGCGAGAACTGATCAATGCAATAGACTATGCTTTTGTTCTCTGCCCCGGCGATGAAATTTTACCGGAACATCTTCCCCCCCATTTTGCCGCCCAGCTTAAAATATTGAATATCCCCCTGGTCAAATCCCAATTGAGCAAAACGGAAGATGAACGGCAACGTCTTGTCAAGGCATTAAAGGCAACAAACGGCAACAAATCCGAGGCTGCCCGCCTCATGGGTATCAGCAGGGTAACCATATGGAAATACTTAAAAAAATACCAGATCGAGGTCAACAGAAAAATTCAGGAATGACCTCCTTGCCCTCAGCCACCCTCTTCTTCCCGGCTCTCGCTTTCAAGAAGACCAAAAAAAATACCTTTTTTCAAAAAAAATGGTAGAGTACTAGCTTTTTTTAACAGCACCCAGATTGATCGTTCCTGATTGACTCTCAGCCGACGGAATTTACTATGGTGCTAAATCGGTTTTTAAAAAGAGGACAGAAACATGGCTCCACAAGAAGCCTCATTACGCCCCCGCGAAGAATGTGGAATCTGCGGCATTTATGGTCACCCTGATTCTGCCAAATTGACATATTTCGGTCTCTATGCCCTGCAGCATCGGGGCCAGGAAAGTGCCGGCATCGTCACCTCGGACGGCAAACAGGTCTTTAAACATAAATCCATGGGGCTCGTGTCCGAAGTTTTCAGTGAAAAGGAATTGCAGCGTTTGCAGGGCACTCTCTCCGTGGGACATGTTCGCTACTCCACCACCGGCGCTTCCAACATTCTCAATGCCCAGCCGTTTACCGCCCGGCACCGTGATCAGTTTTTCGCCGTCGCCCATAACGGCAATCTCGTCAATATTCGACAATTACGTGATGAACTGGAAAAAAAGGGATCCATCTTTCAGTCCACCATGGACAGCGAAGTGGTTGTCCATCTCCTGGCATCGTTCAGCCATCTCTCCTTTAAAGAGGCCATCACTGAAACATTCAAACAGATCAAAGGTGCATACTCAATCCTGATTTTAAGCCATGACAAACTGGTGGCCATTCGTGACCCAAACGGCTTCAGGCCCCTCTGCCTCGGCAAAATCTCAAACGGCGCCTACGTCGTTGCCTCGGAAACATGCGCGCTCGACCTGATTGAAGCACATTATATCCGCGATGTGGAGCCGGGCGAGGTATTGATCATTGATCATAACGGGCTTGAGTCCTTCTTCCCCCAGGAAAAGAGATCACCGAGCTTCTGCATTTTTGAGCATGTCTACTTTGCCAGACCTGACAGTGATATTTTTGGCTTGAATGTTTACTCCTGCCGAAAAAGAATGGGCCAGATCCTTGCCAGGGAGGCAAAGATTGACGTCGACTTTGTCATGCCCTTTCCTGATTCGGGCAATTACGCGGCCATCGGCTTTTCCCAGGCTTCCGGTATTCCGCTGGAAATGGGAGTTATCCGCAACCACTATGTCGGCCGCACCTTTATCCAGCCGACACAATCCATGCGGGACTTTTCCGTCCGGGTGAAATTGAATCCGGTTCGCTCGTTTCTCAAGGGAAAGCGTGTTGCTATTATTGAAGATTCCATTATTCGCGGCACCACAGGCCGCAGCCGTATCCGTTCCCTGCGGGCATCCGGGGTCAAAGAAGTGCACATGCTGGTCAGCTGCCCACCGACCCGTTATCCCTGTTATTACGGCATTGATTTTCCATCCCAGGGCCAGCTGATCGCAGCCAACAAATCCATTGAAGAAATTCGCGATTTTCTTCATCTTGACACCCTGCACTATCTGAGCCTGGAAGGCCTTGTTGAATCAACCGGCATGCCCGCTGAATCATTCTGCCTGGCATGTTTCAACAACATTTATCCGGTGGAACCGGACACCGAATTCCACAAGCTGGCCCTCGGCTGATGCTGGGAGCATAGGGAACGATTATGTCACTTACCTTGGCAAAAGAAGTTTTACAGATTGAAGCGGACGGCATTCTTGCCCTGATCGATCAACTTGACGCCAACTTCGATAAAGCCGTTTCCCTTATCATGAACTGCCCCAGCCGCATTATCATTACCGGCATCGGCAAATCAGGCATCATCTGCCAGAAAATTTCCGCCACCCTCAACAGCACCGGCACCCCATCTTTTTTTCTCCATCCGGTAGAGGCGATGCATGGAGACCTGGGCATTGTCGATCACAACGATGTAGTGATTGCCCTTTCTTACAGCGGGGAAACACCTGAGCTCAACATGCTGATGCCGACCCTGAAAAGACGCGGGGTGAAAACGATCGCCCTGACCGGCAACAAAAATTCCACCTTGGCCTCCTTTGCCGACGTTGTTCTGTCGGCCAAAGTCCCGAAGGAGGCCTGCACGTTGGGCCTTGTCCCTACGGCAAGCACCACTGCCGCCCTGGCTCTCGGCGATGCATTGGCTGTCGTGCTTATTGAGAAAAAGAAATTCGCTGCCAGCGATTTCCGCAAAAACCACCCCGGCGGCAGCCTTGGCGAACGCCTGAAAATCAAGGTACAGGAGGTTATGATCACCGGCCCCCTCATGCCAGTCACCTCACCTGATTCCTCTCTGCGCCAAGCAATAAACATCTTAAACGAGAAAAATCTGGGGGCTGTTCTCATCACTGACGACGAGAGCAAACTCTACGGCATTATCACCGACGGAGACCTGCGCCGCCAGATCAGCCTGATCCCCCCCCCTGATCTTGACCGCATGCAGGCCCGGGATATTATGACGCCATCACCCAAAACAATTGAAGAGGATCTCCTTGCCGCTGACGCATTGAGTATCATGCAGCGTTATGAAGTAACGATCCTGCCCGTACAGAACAAAGCCGGCCTGCTGGTGGGGATGCTGCACCTGCATGACCTCCTTGGCAAAGGGGAGTTTCGCCTGTTAGTGTAACCATCCCGCACCATGTTCCATCAAGATTGAGCCCGTAGCAATACCTATTATACCAGCTGGTTATTTCTTTTTTGAACGTCAAGTCATATTGACAAACCTGCGGCTTTTGGTTAGCATCCCATTTGTACGTCTATTATGCCCAAAACGCATTCAGTGAAATGCTTTCTTTTTTTATACTTTTACAAGAGGGAAACAATGGGAATCACCAGTAAAGAAATCAATTCAGCCTTCAGCGCTGAGGTGACTGATATCCCAGGTGGTGAATATCTGAATCGATGTTTTTCCTGTGGGGCCTGCAGCGGCATATGCCCCGTGAGTCAGGCAATCCCTGATTTTGATCCGAGGAAAATCATTCACATGATCAGAATGGGATTAAAGGACAGGGTCTTACACTCAGATCTGCTCTGGTTCTGCTCACGCTGCCAGAGTTGTGTCTTCGTCTGCCCGCAGGATGTCCGTTTTGCCGATATCATTTCAGCCTTACGGGATCTGGCCATGCAGGAAGGCATTATTACCGAAGAGAATCTTCGCGAAAAAGGCAAGGCCGCCTGGGTGGAACGGGATCTCTGCGTATCCTGCCTGACCTGCGTCAGAGTCTGCCCGTGGGAGATCCCGCAGATTGACCTGCAGGGAGTTGCCGATATCAATGCCAGGACCTGCAGGGGCTGCGGGATTTGCGTTGCAGAATGTCCGGCTCAGGCCATCAGGCTTAATGAGTCCGAAGACGAGAAACTTATCGCCGCCTGCGGCGTTTAACGCTGAGTGGAGAAACGCATGACTTTTACTCCTGATATCCAAGCATTTTGTTGCCATTACACTTCCCAGCAGACTATTGCCGAGGGAAAAGAAGGCCTGAAAGAAGACGGCCTGCCGGAAAATGTCACATTAAACCGCGTTGTCTGCACCGGCAAACTGCAGGTGAGCACCCTGCTCAAGGCCTTTGAAGAAGGCGCTGACGGCATCTATGTGGTCGGGTGTCCGGAGGACAAATGTCACAACATCAAAGGCAGCCAGCGGGCGGCAAAGCGGGTGAACGCCATCAAAAAGGCCCTTGCCGAGCTTGCCGTTGAACCGGAAAGAATAGAAATGTTCCACCTGGAAAGAGGCTTCCACCCTGAATTTGTAGAAGCCGCCCAGCTCATGAATAAGAAAATCACCGATTTAGGCCCGTGTCCGTTTAAGGGGGAAAGCAAATGATCATCGCCGATCGAAAACCTATGGATGAAATACTGGGCATGGTAAGCGATGCCAAAAAAATTCTGGTCCTCGGTTGCCGGGGATGCGTCACGGTCTGCTCTGCCGGTGGTGAGCGCGAGGTGGAAATACTTGCCTCGCTCATCAGACTGGGCATGCAGAAACAGGGCAAGAAGATTGAGACGGTTGAAGGAACCCTGGTCAGACAATGCGACAAGGAATATATCGATGGCATTGATGAGTGGGATGGACAGTACGATGCCATTATCTCCATGGCCTGCGGCGTAGGCGTCAATTTTATCGCCAATCTCCGCCCCACCACCAAGGTCTATCCTGCGGTGAACACCAGTTTCTTCGGCGGCTCCGCTGATCAGGGCGTCTGGATGGAACTTTGCGCCGGCTGCGGCAATTGTGTTCTGCACCTGACCGGCGGGCTCTGCCCTGTCGCCCGTTGCGCCAAAAGCCTGATGAACGGCCCCTGCGGCGGCTCGGTCAATGGACGTTGCGAGATCAATAAAGATGTTGAATGCATCTGGCAGTCAATCCATGATCGTCTCGGCAGAATCGGCAATGCCGAAGCCATGAACATCATTGCCCCGATCCGCGACTGGAGCACCGCCGGCCATGGCGGTCCGCGCAAAACCCTGCGTGATGATCTGACAATCTGACACAACTGCTTACCACGCTTGAAAAAGACTGAGGCCGCTTTATGCAAGCGGCCTTTTTTTGTTGGGCATTTGCATTTTGCTGTGATAAACTGAAGGCAAAAAAAACGGACATGAAAATGAAACATTTATTCCTTTTTCTCTGTTTGGTTTCTTTATTGCCGGCCGGCTGTGCAATCAACCCGGTTACCGGGGAACGGGAACTTGGCCTTGTCGGCCAGGAGCAGGAAATTGCCATCGGCAACAAGCAGTATGAACCAGGCCGGCAAATGCAGGGAGGCGACTATCTGGCTGACCCGCAAGTGTCCGCCTACGTCAACACTGTTGGTCAGAAACTTGCCGCAGTCAGCGATCGTCCCCTGCCTTACGAATTTAAGGTCTTAAACAACTCAACCCCCAACGCCTGGGCTCTGCCGGGCGGAAAAATTGTCGTGAACCGCGGCCTGCTCCTTGAATTAAACAATGAGGCGGAACTTGCCGCTGTCCTGAGCCATGAAATCGTCCATGCCGCTGCCCGCCACGGGGCACAAAGCATGGAAAAGGGCATGCTGATGCAAGGCGCGCTCCTTGCCACCAGCCTGGCAACGGCCAACAGCGACTATGCCCCGCTCGCGGTCGGCGGCGCCCAGCTTGCCGCATCCCTCATCACCCAGAAATACAGCCGGGAAGCCGAACTCGAAGCTGATTTCTACGGCATACGCTACTTGTCCAGAGCAGGATACGATCCCCAGAGCGCCGTGAACCTGCAACAGACCTTTGTCAAACTTTCTGAAGGACGAGATTCCAACTGGCTCTCAGGTTTTTTTGCCAGCCATCCGCCTTCCCAGGAACGGGTTGACGTAAACCGCAAAACCGCAAAAAGTTTACAGTCCGGCGGCGAACTGGGAGCAAAACGCTACGAGGAGAAAACCAGACACCTGCGGGAAACCGCTCCAGCCTACAAGTCCTACGATGAGGCTGCACTGGCCCTGAAAAAAGGGGACAGCAGAAGAGCGCAGGCTCTGGTAGACAGCGCCCTGGCACTCGAACCCAAAGAGGCACTCTTTTATGGCCTGAAAGGAGATATCTTTTTCGAGCAGAAGAACTTCAACAAGGCGCTTGGCAGTTATGATCAGGCTATTCACTTAAATGACAAATTCTTCCATTTCTATGCACAACGGGGACTCACCCGGGAAAAACTCGGGGATATGCGGGGCGCCCGGCAGGACATGACCAGAAGTGCCAGCCTGCTCCCCACTGCCACGGCCTACAAGAAACTGGGAGATTTTGCCCTGGCCGAGGGACAGAGAACCGAGGCAAAGAACTACTTCCAGGCAGCCGCCACCTCCCGGTCAGAGGTTGGCAAAGAGGCGCTTTCCTCATTTATCATGCTGGATCTGCCGGAAAATGCCGGCAGATATATCCGCGCCCGCGCGGAAAAAACGGAAGACGGACAGCTCAGGATCAGAGTTGCCAATCCAACTCCGCTGGCGGTTTATAATATTGTCCTTGAGGCCCGTTATCTTGATGACAAGGGATCAATCAAACAGATCCCGCTGCGGGTTTCCACCATGCTGCAGCCGGAAGAGAGCGTCATTGTGCCACCCGATGAGCTACGGCTGCCGGCAAAGTACCTGCGCAATATGGAGGTGAAAGTGATTTCGGCCCAGATTGCCACGGGGAGATAAAACGGAACAGAACCTTATCCGGTTCGTCAGGGTGTCTTGAAAAATTAGGCATCTGGTTCGAGTACAAGAAGCGGTGGAAATAAAAAGCGCAGCATATTGGGCATATGAGAGCACTTTTATTTTCATCGCGACGCAGTAATCGGGCCAGAGGACAATTTTTCAAGATGGCCTCAGAGAATCTCGAGCTTGACCTCCTGTGCCGGAATAAATTTCTCGATGGTGGAAATATACCAGGTGATGATTTTATGGGTGACATCCGGGGTATTTTCATAAAACTGCAGACCGACATTTGCATCATATCTGCTGGTGCGCAGATTTTTCACCACTCCGTTAATTTCCAGAGTCTGCTTAATCCCAGGGAATTTGCAGTTCAATTTGACATGGTCACCAATCTTGAAGGAAATGAGCCTTTTGTTATTCTTTCCGCGCACCAGGCAATGACAGCCTGATTTGGCAATATCGACAATGGTGCCGTTGTTTTCATTTTCCTTATCGCCGACTTTGATGACAGCAGGGATATAGCAAAAGGATCGTTTTTCACTGCGCAATTCACTTTTCTGAATAAGTTTCGGGTAATAAATAAAAAGAAGCCGCACCGGCTGGTCAATCTGGGAAAAAAGTTTTGTCTGGAAGGCATAAATGGTGCCGTGATAGAAATACCGCACCACCAGATCCGCGCCGCTGAAAAGCTTATGCTGAATCTGGTGATAGGGCGAAGGCGGGGTGATAATGATGTAATTATCCACAAAACCGCAGAATGAACTCTCAAGAGGAATATCAACCCCATCAAGCTCTATTTTCAGACGAATTCCCAGTTCCAGCGCCAGCCGGATACCCTGATCAAATATTTTTTCATCCATGTTTGTCTGCCCTGCCTTTCTCCGCTTAAGCGGATATCAGCCGTTTCATGCCTTTCCGGCTTTTGCCGTTAAATATTAGGCGCTATCATACCAAATCGCAGCAAATCCGTTATCACTTCAGCAACCGGCAAGCCGATCACATTGCCGTATGATCCATCAATCCTTTCCACAAGAAATCCCCCTCTGCCCTGCAGTCCGTAACTGCCGGCCTTGTCCAGCGGCTCGCCGGTGAGGACATAGGCCCGGCAGAGATCAGCCGTGAGGGGCCTGAACAATACCCTGGTACAAACCGCCTTTTTGACCATTAATGCGTCCGATTGGCGGCACAGGCAGTACGCGGTCCACACCTCATGCCAGTTGCCGGACATCTTGGCAAGCATTGCCTCCGCATGAGCGGCATCAGCAGGCTTGCCTAAAATTTCATCAGCCAGAACCACGATGGTATCTGCAGCAAGAATGCAGGCCTGGCGATTGCTGCCGGCAACGGCCAGCGCCTTTTCCTCTGCCAGCCGCAGAACAAACTCCTCCGGCCTCTCGCCAGGTCGGTTCTGTTCATCCACCGCAGCCGGCTGAATAACAAAATCAAGACCAAGCTCCCGCAAAAAGCGCCGGCGCCGGGGTGAAGCCGAAGCCAAGATCAGTGGACAGGTAGTATGAAAGCCGCCCTGCATTGTTTTTTCCCCAAAGGGCACATTTGGCGCTGATACCTCTCGATCTGCAGTGGCAGCCTCAGGCTCTGATGGCATAGCCACCATCAACAACAAGGGTTTGGCCATGAATCATTTTGGCATGATCACTGCAAAGAAACAAGGCAAGATCGGCAACATCCTCAGGTGTGGTAAGACGGCCAAGGGGGGTGCGTTCCAGAGCTGTTTCCAGAATCTGAATCCTGTTGGGGAATTTCTTCAATGCCTCGGTATCAACAGCGCCGGCACTGATGGTGTTCACTATAATTTTCCGCGGCCCAAGCTCCACGGCCAGATGGCGGACAAGGGATTCAAGGGCAGCCTTTGACGCACCCACCGCCGTATAATTCTCCACCGCCCTGACAGAACCGAGACTCGACACGGCCAATATCCGTCCACCCTGGCGCATCAAGGGAACGGCCTGCTGGGCAAGGGTAAGCAGCGCCCTGGCGTTGATATCCATGGCCCAGTTCCAGTGCCGGGTGCTTAACTCCATAACCGGCTTCAGCACACCGGAGGCGGCATTGCTCACCAGAATATCGAGACGGCCGAACTCTTCTTTTATCCGCGCGAACATGGCGAGCACATCCTCATCGTTTGCCACATTGGCCTTGACCACCAGGCATTTTACTCCGGCACTTTCAATATTTTTAGCGGTCTCTTCAGCATCCCGCTTATGGCGGACATAGTTTACGACAAGGTTGATGCCATTCTCGGCAAAACGTTGGGCAATGGCCCGGCCTATGCCGCGTGAACTTCCGGTTACAAGTGCAACCTTGCCTTCGAGATTATACATTAATTAAGACTCCTTCATTCAGAGGGATTGTTTAATGATTTTTGAATATCAAATGATAAGATTTTCACGAAAAATTGTAAAGATATCTTCACGATTCTTCCGGCATTTATCAAAATTAACTGTTAGGAGAAAAAAGCGGAAGAAATGGTCAATTACGAAGAGACAGCAGACGATCAATACGCTCCCTGATCGGCGGGTGCGTGGCGAACAAACCGGCAATCCGACCGCCGGAAAGAGGATTGACAATATACATCTGGGCCGTGGCAGGGTTCACGTCCATGGGCTCACGCCGATTCCCCTGTTCAAGCTTCGCCAAGGCATTGGCCAGGGAATGTGGATGGCCGCAGATGCCGGCGCCGGTGGCATCTGCCTGAAATTCCCTGCTGCGGGAAATTGCCAGCTGGATGATAGTGGCTGCCAGCGGTGCGATGATCATCATGGCCAGACCGGCCAGCATGTTTCCACCTCCGCCTTCCTGGTCATCCCTGCGGAATCCACCGAAAAGCATGGCCCACTGAGCCATGGTGGCCAGGTAACTGATAGCTCCGGCCATTACGGCGGCAATAGAGCTGATGAGGATGTCCCGGTTTTTGATATGGGCCAGTTCATGGGCCAGAACCCCTTCCAGTTCATCCCGGCTGAGAAGCTGCATCAAACCACTTGTCACCGCCACGGCCGCATGCTGCGGATTTCGTCCTGTGGCAAAGGCGTTTGGCGTGTGGTCATTGATGATATACACTCGCGGCTTGGGCAATTGGGCTCTGCCGGCCAGATAATTCACCATATGATGCAGATCCGGCGCCTCATTTTCACTGACCTCTCTGGCCCGGCTCATGGCCAGGGCTATCTTGTCGCTGAACCAGTAGGCGAAAAAATTCATGGCAAGCGCCATCACTAAGGCAAATGTCATGCCGCTCTGGCCGCCTAAGGCCTGCCCGGCCACGAGAAAAACACCGGTCAAGGCAGCCATCAGGATGCCGGTTTTAATCATGCTTGTCATAACAAACCTCCTTGCAATCTCTACCAAACGTGTTCATCATTTCAATTTCTTTATTGAGGCAATGTGCTGCTTGCTCTTCCATTTCAGGCCGGGCATCCACGCCCGCCCGTTTCTTGTTAAGCAAGAGTGCTACTGTACAAAAAAGTTCTCCTTCTTCAAATGAAAATCGGCATCATCCACGGCTATCCAACTCTGAGTGAAAATGGGAAAAGAAGGATAGAAGATTGATTTCTGACAACCTAATCTCGGCAGTTTTTACGTTGATACCAAAATCGGGGTCCCAGAAGAGTGCCTAAAGTACTTGAAGTTGCGGTACTTTCTGATCAGATAAATCCTTTAATTTTATACCCTCAAAGGGCACAAGGGCACTTTAAGTACTTCAAGTATTTTAGGCACTTCAAACAGTATCAGGACAGAACTCTGAGATGCCGGCATAACCTGATGAAATTACATTTTAACATCAGGAGTTCCAAATTTTTCTTGCGGATTCAATTTTATCGTTTTAACAACAAATTGCAGGAATACAAAAAAATCAGCTTTTCATTCTTGCCAAAAGGCGGAAGCAAGTTTGTTTGGAAATAATGACCCCAATTGCATAGCTCCGCTCATGTATACTTGCGGGATAGAGAGCTTCATCGAATACCGTGACGGCAAACAATACGAGGATACGATAGAAGATGGGCGAAAAACAAGATAAAGAGCAGCAGTTGATATCTTTGGCTGAAGCGCTAAAGATGGAGATGATCATCAACCAGGCGTTAATCGATGTGCTCGTTGAGAAGGGGATCTTGACCCATGATGAGATTATGGCCAAGTCCAAAGAAATCAAAATAAAACAAGGGATAGTGTTGAGCAGCGAGGCTAGCAAGAAGGCGTCGAATTGACGATTTTTCAGTTAAGATTTTGGAAATATGTTGACGCGGGAGCGTGTCAAATTCAAGAGATTTTATGAATCGATTTTACGGGACTTTTTGTTACGCATATTGTGCGTCTACCTCAAAAAAAAATCAGGAAACATCTTAAATTTTGTTATTCGGTTCCATGCCAATGGTTGCCAGTGGATCTTTCGAGTTGAATTCCGGCCGGAATTTGGGACGGTGTCCTTCAGTGGTTCAAGTCGAACATTAACAACGGCATACTCGAGGGCATCAACAGCTTAATCCAAGCTGCCAAAGCCAAAGCTCGTGGCTACCGAACAACCAAGAACCTGATCGCTATGATTTATCTCATCGGCGGAGAACTTAAATTTGGCTTACCCACCTAAAATAGCGAGGAGCCAGTTTTACTGGCTATTCAACATAAAAAATCTTCAGGCGGCCAATACTGCCCTTTTTGTTGAATATTTTAAACCAATGGGAATACGCACTGAAGCATTGCCGCAGATACTTTTATCCCATCTCATTCAAAACAGCTTTTTGCCTTTCAGTAAACCGATTCTTGTTTCAGCGGCAAAATCAGCCTTTGGAGCTGGACTTGGTATTTTCTTCAGTTATATCGCCTTGCTTCTGACAGGGTTAATTTCATTTGCCATAGGGTCATTTTTTCTTGGCGACATTCTTCCCATCCTTAAAAGACAAGGATTTGGAAATTTCCGACAAAGAATGACCAGTTCACCTTTGGCATCACTCATTCTGCCATTATTTTTCACATTACCATGGATACCTGTTTCTTTGGTGGCAATTGCCGGAGCATTTTTGAAATTTCCCACTAAGACAATAGGCCGATTCATGCTTCTTGGCCTGTTTCTCCGTGTTTTGTGGCTCTTGGTCACACCCTCTTTATTTCTATGAACTGAGATAACAAATATCTTTACGGACTTTGATTTTTCTTGCCCGTAAATCAACATGCATACACCCCAAAATTACAAAAGGCGAAAGACATGATAGAAAGAACAAAAAAAACAGCGCCAGAGATGAGAAAGAATTTTATCGGTAAAGTAGTTACAGGTTTGGGGATTCTCGTATTAGCAGGAATGTTTTTTCATACGGGACCAGCCGCTCATGCCGGTACAAACAATGGAATCCAGGTAGTTGAAGGGACGCAACACAAAATGATAATTGACCGAGCCAATAAAGAGCTGCGTATTACAGCTACGGTAACAAAGGATTGCTCCAAACCTGGGGTGTGTGATTTTGGCAGACGGTTTCAGGCATTTTTCGGCATGAAGGGTGGCACGATGGAAAAATATTTTGTTTTTACCACTGATGTGCCGCGCTCTGAAATCAATAAGGCAATCCAGGAGCTGGGGGTAGTGTCACGAAATCAAATTCCTATGGAAGAAGTTGAGACGCGGAGAGGACTCAGCAAATATACCAAGAATGATGATTACCTGAAGGGTGACCCGATTATTGTTACGGCGAAATTCAAGAAGGATGGTAAGGACGTGGAAGTAGCTCTGGAAGATCTAGTTGACGAAAGAATCAATGTCGAGGGAAGTGAAATCTTTAAACCCTATACCCCCCATTTTGTTTACCATGGTACTGGTGAAGCCATCAATTTCCCTTCAGGATGTATTGTTTGCCCATCAGACTGTAATGGCGGCATTATTACTGATAACAGTATTCCTTTGAAGCATACTGTAAATTATTATAAGGTCAACTGGGATAAGATGCCTCCTCCTGGTACCGAGGCTGAAATAGTGCTGAAGTCGATTTTTTAATACTTACTTTGTTCAACTGCAAACGGCATACACAATGCCCAAATGCATTAAGGGCATTGTGTGCTAGGGACGTGTTGTGAACTGTTTACAGAAATTTGCCGGTGAAGCCTTCGCATCTTTCAGGTAGAAGCCATATGGGGTATTGGTGTCACGCTGGCGATTTTTGACACTGGCCATCTCTCTGTGTCTAGCTGAATCAGGCTGTCAGCCTCGCAATGGTGCCACAAAATTTTACCCATCCTGATATTCAGCAG
>Ga0180007_10002336_pt1 | contig 22854 bp, 19 predicted proteins | sample MM_PC_MetaG_FD_121122 | JGI IMG/M metagenome (GOLD analysis project Ga0180007, IMG submission 121122) | Groundwater microbial communities from the Aspo Hard Rock Laboratory (HRL) deep subsurface site, Sweden - MM_PC_MetaG | ecosystem: Environmental > Aquatic > Deep subsurface > Groundwater... | reverse complement strand
TGGAAAGGAGATATCACGGGTAACGCGAGATAGCGTGTTTTTTATCGTAAGGTATTAGAGAAGGAAGTTATCTAAGATGTTGTTATTGTGACGGAAGGCTGGCGCGGAGCGGCTTAGTCCAACCAATCTTATACTCCTTTAATTCTTCCAGGCTTTCATAAAAAAAACCCTTGGGAAATCGTTTCTTCATGAAATAAAAATGAAACGTTGCTGGGTATATAGGTATATAATGGACTTTATCACATTCTTTTCTATTATTGAACCATCCCATTGGACCAACCGTTGCCGCTACTTTTTTATCAAGCAAAGACCAGACAATTCTCGCGGCAGGAACGGAAACATACTCAACCTGAATCCCTTGAGTTCGGAAAGCCTCTCTGACAATATCCGTCATAATTCCTTGTTTTTTCAAAGGGGAGGCATCTGTTTGTAGCAAGGGTGGATGGTCATCGGTTGAGATACAAATGCTTTTGGGGACAGCTGCACACACGGGTGTTGTTGTATATATGAGATTCAACATCATAAAGACTGCTAAAATGTAAGCGATTCTTAATCGCCCAAATGCGTATGTGTATGATTCCCATCGTGTCATTTTTTTAGTTTTCAGCTATTCGTAAAAAATGTGCCCTTCAAATCCCAAAACCCAAAGAAGCTCAAATATATAGTATATCAAATAACAGAATTGATCTGAAAAGACTTGTGATGCCCGTAAAACGAACAATCGTTGGTACCGAATACGAATAAACTTTATTATCTCTTTCTATCAGAGCTTAATACTATGGAGAGAGTTTGATAAGGTACTTTTTCACCAAGAGAATTATGTTTTTGCAGCCAAAAAATATATTTGTATATATCTGAATATCACTGTACCTAATATTATAAATATAAACAAGTTTTTTACATCTATTAATGGCTGATCTTTCATCCTTAACAGTCTATTTTTTCACGGATCTGACAAAATCCGCAAACCCGGTTTTTGTTGTGTATTTGAATTGATAACCTGTGTCATTTATGAGTTTTTCCGAACTGGCGATCCAGGGATGAATCATGAGCCGCATGGCCGGAGAAGGAAACTTTGACAAAAACGACAGTCTTAAAAACCAGGCCAGATTGTTCAAGGGAAACAAAATGGGCCAGGGAACCGGAATCCTGATATTGCCGAGCATTTTGACCATTTCAGCAAAGGTCATGGTCCCGTCTGCTGTCACGTTATAGGTTCCGCCGAGCTGTTTTTCCAGAAGCAGAACCATGATGTCGACCAGATCATCTTCATGGACAAACTGCCAGGGTTTTGCGTTGGAAGGAAGGGCCACGATTTTTTTCTTGAGATGTTCGGCCATGGGATTTTTAAATCCTGGCCCCACAACAAAGCAGGGCCTGACAATGGACACCTTTATGTCAGGATGTTTGAGTTGAAACACCTTGAACATACCCTCAATCTCTTTTTTGTTTTTTGCATAGATAAAATCATCATTGCCACGCAGGGGGCTTTGTTCGGTGAGGGGCTGATCATTGTCCGGATGAAAACCATAGGCTGTGGTGGAACTGGTATAAAGAATCTGTCTGACACCTGCGTTTACCGATGCGTTCAAGACATGGGTGGTGCCTCCCTTGTTCACCTCTTCCATCAGAGTCTTATTATGACTGGGGGGCAAAACATAGGCAGAATGGACAACCGTATCGATTTCCTCAGTCTTGAATAGATCATCCAGGGGTTTTCGGATGTCCCTTTTATGAAATCGGTATTTGGGGTGCCAGAAATCCGTTTGCTGAATATCCGTGCCCACCAGGGTTTCAACCCATTCTTTTTCACAAAGAGCCTTGACCATCCTGCCGCCGATGTACCCGGCCGCACCGGTTACCAGAACCTTCATTGATTGATTCCTTTCATGATTTTTTTTGGGGAGGGCATGGTAAGCAGCTTTGTCACAAATCGCACTGAAAATGGCATGATATGGGAAAAAAAATTCACGGCCCATGTAATGCTGATGTTCCAGTGCAGTTTTTTGTTATGGGCTGCCTTCCAGACGGCTTTTGCAACGGTTTCAGGACCGATATTCGCCCCCATCCGTTTGACGCTGGTGATCTCATGGGGTGAATCAAGCAAGGGCGTCGTCACATAGGGCGGCCGGATATCACAGACATAAATCCCGGATTGTTCCAACTCAATATTCAAGGCCTCGGTCATGGCGGACAAGGCATGCTTGGTTGCGGAATAAACTGCCAGATCAGGCGTGCCGTATATGGATGAGGCTGATGACATGTTGATGATCCGTGATCCCGGAGTCTTTTTCAAATAAGGGATTGAATGGTAAATGCAGTTCAAACAGCCCTTGAAATTGACATCCACGGTCCTCAGATGATCTGTGAGGCTGACCTGGTCAAACATGCCGAATGTCAAAATCCCGGCGTTATTGAGTAACACATCCAGTTTCCCGCCTGTTTGTTCAACAAAAGCATTGATGGCCTGCCGCACACTGTCCGGGTCCGTCACATCCATGACCTGGATAAAACAATCCGCACTGCCGATCTCGGATGCAAGGTGGTTCAGCCCGGCTTCATTGACATCGAACAACCCCACATACCAGTTGTTTTTTGCAAATAACACGGCTGTTTCACGGCCGATGCCCGACGCGGCTCCGGTGATGATAATTCGCTTTTTGTCCATCGGTTAAACTCCATGACATTTGGTAGTCGAAAAAATTCTGCTGCCCCCTGGGTCTAAGCCCCATGCTCACCCATTTATGCGTTCTCAGGTCGTCTTAAAATTAAAGCATGTACATACTTACTGCATCTCATCCACTGCCTCCAACTCTGGGAACGAAGCGTGAACATATACAAAATAATATAAAACCATATTTGTCAAACATTTTAAGCTTATCCCCGCGAATGCGGGGAGCTTGCCCCAATTATTTTTTCTCCTTGTTCTTAATCCCGCCGCGGATAGGTATGGATAATTTTATGTCCACCGGCAACAGCCAGACTGTCATTGGATCCGTCCTCGATAAGCATGGCTCGCGCATCCCTGAACAGTTTTTCAATCAGATATTCCTTGGTCAGCCCATTGCCGCCAAATATCTGGATGGCGTCATTGGCCACATCAAAGGCAGCCTGGGTCCCGTGGACCTTGGCCATGATGGAATATTCCTCCGCAGGTGTGGAGGTATTCTGGTTGTATGTAAATGCTGCCCGGCTGAGTGCCCGGCTGGTTTCGACCTTGCTCAACATGTGGAAAAGCTTGGTCTGTATGGTGGGGTATTCGATCAGGGTTTTCCCTCCCTGAACTCGGGTTTTGGCATAGGCCAATGCCTCTTCAAATGCTGCACGTGCTAGGCCTGTTCCGAAAATGCCCATTAATCCGGTGGTGGCGGACAAAACGATTTCAAGCATGGATTCATAGGCCTCGGGGCCCACAATCAAATATTTACCAGGCACCCGGACATTTTCAAAAAAAATCTCTCCCTGGTTCAGGTCCCGCTGACCGATCTTGTCCAGTGCCGCGCCTTTCTTGACTCCGGGAAGATTCAAGGGAATGGCGAAAATTCCCCCACCCGCATGGCCCATGCTGGCATCGATTTGACAAAACAGGGCGCAATGGGTGGCAATGGTCCCGCAGGATACCCAGGCAGACTTCTGGCCGTTTAAAATGTAATCGTCACCATCGGGTGTGGCTGTGCACTGGGACGGAATCTTGGGATCGCTGAAACTGGGGTGCATGGGCATCAGTGTATCCGAGCCATGGTCAGGCTCGGTAATGCCCCAGCATCCGATAAATGTGGCATCCCTGTTTTCGCAAAAAGGCACCAGAATTTCATCAATCATGGTTTCTTCGGGAACCATGGCCGCGCCAAAGGCCGGAAAACTTGAAACACCCAATGCAATGGTCAGCCCCACGCTTCCCCAGGCCAACTCTTCATAGACAATGGCCTGCTGAAGTGGGGTCAGCCCCATACCGCCATAGGCATCGGGAATCAGGATTGAATGGTACCCCAGTTCATAGGCCTTTTTCATGAAGGTCCAAAATGGGGATCCCTTTGCAATCACCTGTTCAGGGGTCATCTCATCCAGTTCCTTGGCAATGGGCCTCATCACCTTTTTGGCAAATTCATTGGCGTTTTTTTTGAGCATGATGTCTTCTTTGGTCAAATTGATATCCAGATCAAGAAAATCCATAGGATTACCCCCTTTATTACGATTTAGTGTTCGTGTTATAGCGCTCAGCGATGTTGTCGGAATTCTTGAATACATTGCCTGCGTCTTTTGAAAAACGATCCTTCAACAAGCGATCCAAATTTTTTTCCGATGCGGATTTAGGGATTTCATCAACCACCTGAAAATTAGAAGGCACGGTATTGCCCTCCAGTGCTTTACGGCAATGGGCAAAGAGTGAAACGGCATCTATGGATTGTCCATTCATGGGGACCACGGCCGCGACCAGATCGCTTTCACCGGGTGCGCCTCCCTCGGAGGGGATACCGTAGACACACACCTCACTGACATCAGGATGAGCTGCAATGCAGGCCTCAACATACTGGGGCTGGATAAAATCACCGGACCGTCTTAAGCCGCCTCCGTCACGGTAATCAAAGAAAAACCAGCCGGCCTTATCCGTATGGCCCTTATCACCCGTGCGCAGCCAGCCTCCCTTTGTCTTTTCCCTGGAGTCTTTTTCCTTGCCCAGATATTCCACTTCGGTTTTCTGGCCCAGGGTCCTGAAAATAATTTCCCCGGTTTTCCCGGGCAGACAATCGATTCCATGCTCATCAACCACCTTCATTTCCATAAGCCCCTCCAGGGGTTTTCCAAAGGAACCCAGGGGGCCGACTCCAGGGGGTTTGTGGGCAAAGCCACCTTCCACAGCCCCATACCATTCGTGAATCATGACATTGAATCTCTTTTCAAAATTTTCCCATATGGCATGGGGCGTGCCGGCGCTAAGAACAAGCCGTACGGGATTGTCCGCGTCATCGGGTTTGGGCGTTTCTCCGTAAATGCCCATCATCATGCCGCCCAGCAAGGAAAAGGTGGTGCAGTTAAACGTTCGGCAGATCTCCCAGATCCTGCTTTTCGTGAATGTGGTGCTGATGACCGATGGGATGGAAAGCATCAACGAGGGCATCAGGGTCACGGCCTGGGCATTGCCATGGGTCAAGGACAGCCCGGTATAAAGCTTGTCCTCCGGGGTATACTGCCAGACAAACAACGCCAGCTGGGAATACGGTGCAAGACGGCTGCCTTTGACCACTACCCCTTTGGGATCCCCTGTGGTTCCTGAGGTGTAGATGATTTCAATGGGAACATGGATGTCATCACACCGCTGATTTGGCGGGGGCATTTCCGGTCCCATTAAAATATCATTCAATAAAGGAAGGGATGCCGATGTATCATAGGACATGCCCTCCTTACACGAGACCCCGATCACCGAAACCTCGGGAAGTTCCTTTAAAACCGACAACACCTTTTCCGTAAATTCACTGGTAAACAGGACCCCTTTTGCCCGTGAATCCTTGAGCATGAATTTAAGGCGCTGTCCCTTGACCCTGGGGTCAATGGGGATCATGACAGCACCGAGTAAGGTTGCGGCATACAAGGCATAGATAAATTCAGGGTGATTCCGCATGACAAGGGCAAAGGTGTCTCCCCGTCCAATCCCTGACCTTACAAGTGCATGGGCGACCTTTCTTCCCTGGACAACGATATCCGAGTAGGTCAGAGACTCTTGGGGATAGATACCGTTTTCAAAGGTCACCACCGTAAAATCAGGATGCGTTTCCGCCTTGGCATCCAGTTCATGGGCAATGTGCCCGGGTATTTTTACGTCAACCATGGTTTGCCTTTCGTTTATTCTTTTATTTTAGGGGGACATTGTGTTTTTTACAGTATTCCGGGAAAATTTCATGGACCGGTTTCAATGCCGGAAGCATTTTTAATACTTTGGGAATGGGCCCTTTGGATTTAATTTTACGGGTTGCAAGGGCAACAGGAAGAGATAACTGCTTGGTCCAGAATTTAATAATGGTATCACCACTCAGCTCCATGGTGATGATGGCATCCTTGTTTGCCTCTTTACCGGTGATCACGGTTTCAGAATCAACAAACAAATAGCCGTCAGGATCGGTAATGACATACTTATAGGTCACCCCGTATTCTTTCATCTTCTCGCCGATACCGGATTCAAAAACGATATACCGCCATAAGTCTTCAAGAAATTCATACATGTGAGTGGTGTCTTTGAATAAGCTCATCATTAATCTCCTTTTTGTATGTGAATCCAACCTGATTAAAAATCTGTGTCCATGTGATGAACAGAGGGTTATCTTGCACAGATTAATCTGCACATCACATGCCAAGGCATAAATCCATATATCACTCTGATATATTGGATTTTATATTTAATCCATATCCCAAAATGTCCGTATAAGGACACCAATATGTCCTTATACGGACATTTGTATTGACATGCCCCATGTTCTTTTCTACGTTTCAGACAAAAGGAGACACCCATGACCCATAAAAAATCACATGTGGAAAAAACGGTTGGGGATGAAGCCCTTCACATTGAAAAAACCCTTGCCCAAAAAGCTCTTTTGTCCGGGGACAGGGATTCGGCCTGGCAGCTTCTTCACAGTGTGGTCAACAGACTGTCAACCACGACAACCTCACCGGAACGGGACGCCTTATTCATCGCCACAACCATTGAACTGGCCAATGTGAGTTTTGTCCTGGGCAAAGGGTTCAATAAACTGACCGAAACCCTTCAACTTGCCTTGTGCGCCGCAGGCAGGATCGGGGATCGACGTTCCATGGCCATGATCAACCTGCACCTGGGCCGTCTTTTCTATTTTGCAGAACAACGGGACAAGGCCATGTCCGTCTTTGAAGTTGGAAAATACGAGGTGGAATCCCTGGGAGACGATGATATTCTGACCCAGTCAGCGGAGTTCATCGGCCTCTACTATTTTATCCAGGGTCGGTTCCAGGAAGCCATTGTGTATTTTGAACGGGCTGCCCAAAGCTTTGAGTCGGACAAACTCAGGAGGATCATCAACCCATCGGGGCCCCTGTGGTTGAGTTATTGCGCGGCCTTCCTGGGGCAGTTTCACAGAGCCATCGGCACCCTGGACTATTATCGGCGAGTCGCCATGGAGGGCGGCGACAACGGCCTTGCCACAACACTCAGGGCTGTTCTGGGCATTATCCTTCTTGGAATCAAAAAACACAAAGAAGCCCATTTCCATCTGTCAGGCGCTCTCCAGGAGGCCCGCAGAACCAAAAATATTCTCGCCAGTTATTTTGCAAAAGGAGGGCTTGCTTTTCATCATTGCCTGGAGGGCCGCCTGAATGATGCCTGGGACTGGCTTAAACAGACCTCGGAAGAAGCTGAATCCGGCCTTATCCGTCAATATGCCTCACCCCTTGTTCTGGAAACATTGTTTGAACTTTATCGAAAAGGGATCAGTGAGATCAAGTACTTACACTATCCCGATGAACTCAGGCGCATGATGCAGGAGCCGAACATTCACCTTCGGGGTGTGGCGCTCCGGCTGAAAGCCCTTGAACAGATTGAGAACAAGGAAGATATCCGGTCCATTGAATCAAATCTCACCTTGAGCGAAATTTATTTATTGAAATCCGGAGATCCCATACAAACCGGCAAAACCCATGTTGAAATGGCGCGTTTAAAATTACGGCTGGGAGATCGTGAATCGGCGAGAATCCTGACGGAAAAAGCGCGCAAAGATTTTGCCAGTTACATGGATATCTTTTTCCCTGATGATTTGCGGCCCCTTTTAGCTGTCGAAAGTGATTTAACCGATTCTTCTGGGGCAGAAGATCAGCTCCTGACCATGTTCGCCCAGGTCATTCAGGAGTTATCCCCCAGTGCGGACTTTGACTTTCTTCTGTCCAACACGGTCAAATCCACCAACCTTTATTTCGGGGCGGAACGGGGCGGAATATTCTGGTTCCGCCGCAACGAGGCCCAAAAGGCTCCATCATTAAGAGGCCCGTGCAACCTGTCACAAACAGACATATCCGCCGATGACTTCAGGGACAACCTGGCCCTTGTGTTCAAGGCCTTTCGTGAAAACCGCCCCCAGGTCTTGCGCCGGGACAGAGCCGGACTCAACCCCAGTCATGTCAAAGCCATGATCTGCGTGCCCTTTGAGGTGGGCGGGCTCATACGCGGGGTTCTGTACCATGACAACTCCTATGTCAGGGATTGCTTTGACAATTTCAACACATCCCAGCTGGTCCAGATGGCCCGATGGCTGACCAGCTACATTGATCATATCTTTGAATTTTCTCGTCAGATGGAAAAAAAAACAGCAGATCAGCTGGGCCAGATGGATTCCAATGACAATCAGACCATCATCACCGGAAGCCCCGTCATGATAAGGACACTGAACCAAGCCGACCGCATTGCGGCATCGGACAGCACGGTCCTGATTCTGGGTGAAACCGGTGTGGGCAAAGAACTGCTCGCCCAACGCATTCACAGGATGAGTCCCAGAAAAGACAAGCCCCTGATCATCGTCGACCCCACAGTGATCCCTGAAAACCTTGTGGAAAGTGAGCTGTTTGGCCATGAGAAAGGTGCTTTTACCGGTGCTGACCGTCAGAAAAAAGGACGCATGGAGCTTGCGGCCAAAGGCACCTTATTCATTGATGAGGTGGGTGAAATCCCAAAATCCATCCAGGTAAAACTCCTGCGCGCCATCCAGGAAAAAACCATGACCCGTATCGGCGGTGCCCAGAATATCCATTCGGATTTCAGGCTGATCGCTGCCACCAACCGGGACCTGGCCGCTGAAGTCGCTGCGGGACGATTCAGGGAAGATCTGTATTACCGATTAAATGTTATCCCTGTGACCTTGCCGCCCCTCCGAGACCGTGTGGAGGACATCGTGCTTCTGGCTAAACATTTTCTCGACCGCTTTGCATTTAAATACAATCACCCGGGTCTTTGTCTTTTGCCTGATGATGAAGCGGCATTGATGGCCTACACCTGGCCGGGGAATATCAGGGAATTGCAGAATATCATGGAGCGGGCCGTTCTGCTGTCCTCGGACAACCGCCTCCATTTAAACCTTTCATCTGAACACAGATCCGGGAATTCCCTTTATTTTGATGATCTTCCCACTCTGGACGAAATCCAACGACGGTACATAAAATATGTTTTTGAAAAAACCAGTGGAAAGCTCAGCGGCCCTGGCGGTGCATCCGAAATACTGGGCATGAAACGAACCAGCCTTTATAACCGGATGAACAAACTGGGTTTACGATAAAAAAACTATTATTCCCAAGCTTTTAGAATTCAGGGGGGCTCACTCTTTATTCTTGTGTGTTGCGTTCATGGGCTTGGTGTTTCGTGTCTGTGTATCGACAGACCACATATAACAAAATCTTCCCGTATTTCGTTATCAATCAGTGATGACGCTAACGGCCGCTGCCTGGATGCAAGCAAGGGCACGAGGCATCGTGCCCCTACGGACCCAGGAACGGTGGAGTGTGGTGGAAGAGAGTGCGGATGCTCTGGTCAACCCTAAATGCATGTTGGCATCCTTTTTAAAAGGTTGCCCCCGGCAGGGATAATCTTTTGCCCTTCTTAGTGTTATTCGTGTCTTGTGGTTAAACCGTTTTTTTCAATACCATTAGAGCTTTCCCACGGGAACGGTCCCTTTTTTTGAGTAGGCAAATTCTTTGATGCCCAGCTTTGGAACCTGGAACTGCATGGCACCGCTGATTTCATATTCTGAAGATGATCCTGTCAACAAATTTAAAACAGATTTTCCCATTTTAAGAACGCTTAAGGTAAGCGGAATATCTATGGTTGACTTGCTGTTTTGGCCTAGGGGTTGAACAGCCTTGGTGGATCCTCCGGCCAGCTCGTTTCCAGCCAGTCGGATCGTGTAATTGAGACCATCCATCATAATGGGAAAGGGATTGTCGTTGACCATATCCAGAACAAAGACCACAGAGGCATTTGCAAAGGACATGCTCTTGATCTCCACTCGGCCTAAGGACACCTGGGGCGGTTTGGGGACAGGCAACTGGCCGGTCGTATGGAAAGGGATGCTTAATCCATAAATAAAAACAGACCCTGATAAATCGTATTCAAAATGATCCTTACCCACAAAATCCACAAGGGTCTTAAAAAAATCCAGATAATACAATTGAACAGGCACATCCACAGGGATCATTCCGTTACCAGGCACCGTTTCTTTATTATCCAGGTCCCCTTGAAAAAATTCCTTGCCATCAATTTTCAGGTCATAACTGATCTTTTCTATGGGAACACCCAGGGGGTTCGGGTTGGCCACGTTAAACGTAAAAACATAAGTGCCGTCAAACAGAGTCATTTCCTTGACCGCCATACCGGAAAACTCAATGGTCGGTTTTTTTATCAGCTGCTTCAATGTTGCACAGCCGGAAACAAACATCACAGAACTTAGCATCATCATAACCGGAACAAACCATTTTAGTCGCGTCATGTTTTCCTCCATATATATTAACTTTTTATCAATGATCAAACCAAAACGTTATCAGCATTGTTTCTTCTTGCCTTAATCCCACCGTCCCAACACATCACCACTATCGATATACGAACAGGGGTAACCACGGGGGGATTGCCCCTACGCGTGGCGAGCGATTTCGGGTATTCGGACGAAAGGTTTGTTCCCCGGACAACATGAGAATGATGAAAACCCGGTATGATATCCACCGCATGGAGTAACATGGGCTATAAAGAAGATTCCATGTTTTTGATAATCCGGTTCGAGGCATTTTAAAAATACATACCAAAAAAACCATCATTAAAAAACAAATTAAATTGAAAGGTCACCAGACAAAATAATTAAGGCCGAAGACATATGAATGTCCCCGGCCTTCAGATTTTTTACAACACCTCATGGGAGGCTCACAAAAATCCGATCCACTTAAAAAGCAACCTGGATCCAAACAGTCCCCTGGCTGGCATCCATTTCGAATATCTGTCCGTCATGCCCTGTCAGATCCCCGGATATCAAAACAAACTGGCCTGAATACATATCCCCTATGGTGTAGAGGCCCCCATCAGTCTGTGTTTTAACAAGGGTGTCAGGCGATACAGTGACATCCACTGAACTGTTGTAATAATATCCATGCTCATCCTGGATATAAAGCATGCCACAGACGGCAACTGTGACCTCATCCACGTTGATCACAATCCCTGTAACAAAATCCCTGTCCATTGAGGGAACGCTTGTCCCGGCATACACGGTTGAGGATTCAAACCGGTAGGGGTTGAATTTCAACGCTCCCTTGACAATAACAGGTGTCCCTTCTCCAATGTCGCCAAGGGTTTCAAGGCCCACAGTGCCTATCAGGGTCTGTCCATTGATATCAAAGGTGGTTTCATGGGTTGTTGTCACGGAAATCCGGCCAAATTCATCAAACCCGTCATCAAAGTCAAAGAAAAAGGGCTTGAGGTTCATGGTGAACGCTTCCGGATTCGTTGAAACCGAACCCAATGTGCCACGAAGCCTGAGTGTTTTGAGACTTTCCTGGTTCACTGAGACCGTGACGTAAGGAGCCACAACAACGGTTACACCACCCTGATTATCATAGGTCACACCATGGGATTGCTCAAGATCGAAATCAATGTCAACATGGGAACAACTCCCTTGGGTGACATTCAGATTCATTACCCCAGGGACATCAACTTGGACGTCAACCTGATCAAGGGATGTGCCGTTTTCATCCACAAGGACATTGACATCAACAATGTCTCCCTGATCATTCTCAACCTTAACATCCACATCTGTATAATCAAGGCCAACAGATACGCCCGTGTAAACCCCCACAGGTACCTGGGTTGAGACCACAAGCTCGGTCATGCCCTGGTACTGGGCAAAATCAACCTGAATGTATTCCGGAAGAACGTTTATAACCACTCCGTTTTCCTGGGTCAAAGCAATGGAGGAAACCCCGACCAAATAGCTGACAAACTCCCCTGCCCCATCGGTCAACCCAAAGGTGACTGTCCCTGTCTCACGTGCCTTATCCGAAGAACATCCCTGGCCCCCTAAAAGAGAAAGAAAAAAGACCAGGCACACGAAAACGATGCGATTTGAATATTTCCGTTTCATATCGACCTCCTTATGATTTAAGTGACGATCAATATCCGACCCGGGATCGGTCCTTTTATATAGTTAAACACCTGGTCAATAAAAAAGTTTCTTTAAATATGACAATTTAAACAGAAGACGCAGTGCGGGTTTATGTGAGAAAACAGGTTTCATGGGAATTAAAAAAGGCAGATTCGAAATAAATCCGGCTGTTCATACAAAAAAATTACTTCCCTTTAAAATCTGCCTCCCGTTTTTCAAAAAATGCGGCAAGGGCTTCCAGATGATCTTCACTGTGATGGCAAAGGGCCTGAAGAGCTGCGGATTGTTCCAGCAGATCAGGCAAGGTCATTCTCTGGCCCATATGAATCAGACGTTTGGCCATCCTCAGGGCTTCGGGCGGTTTTTTTGCAATTTTAACGGCGATGCCCATGGCCTTTTCCATCAGGTGATCATGGGGTACCACGGCATTCACCAGTTTCATCTCAAGGGCCTCATCTGCCGTGATCACATCGCCGGTAAAGGTCATCTCGCAGGCCTTGGCAAGACCCACGGCCCGGGGCAGATACCAGGCGCCCCCGTCTCCGGGAATCAGTCCCACATTTAGAAAGGTTTCACCAAAGCGGGCTTTTTCAGAGGCCACCCGGATATCGCACATGAGCGTCATGTCAAACCCGGCTCCGATGGCAGGACCGTTCACCGCTGCAATGACGGGCACTTCTACACTCTGGAGAATTCTGGGGATACGCTGAACATGCTTGCGGTAATTGACCATGATTTCCGTGGGGCTGCCCGTGAACATGCCTTTTTTTTCAAGCATGTCCTTGATGTTACCCCCCGAAGAAAAGGCCGGGTCTGTGCCGGTGATAATCAGGGCACAGACAGAACGATTGTTATTGACCATGCTGCATGCCTGTTCCAGCTCATCCAGCATGTCAAACCCTGTGATGGCATTGCGGGTGTCAGGACGGTTCAGGGTCAGCACAGCGACCTTGTCTTTGATGGAAAAAAGAATTTCAGAAAATGTCATGCCTTATCCTCCAAAGGTATTGGTATGAACAAACTCCGTTAAATCACGCCGATTGGGCGCCGAAGGTTCTTTAGCCGGATAACCCACAGGAATCAGGACCACCTGATCATAGCCCTCGGGTACATTGAGAATATCTTTGACCTTTACATGGTCATACAGACCCACAATCACGGTTCCCAGGCCCATGGCATGGGCGGCCAGACAGATATTCTGGGTGGCAATTCCAAGATCGAACATCAGCCAGTCCCCATATACCGTGGCAGGATGATTGTCATAAAAACCCGACACATTCTTTTTCCCGCACAGGGCAAGTAGCACCGGCGCTTCCACGATGGCTTTTGTGGCCGGATTTTTGATCATGGTTTCCTGTATCTTCAGCCGCAGGTCCTTGTCTATCACGTGAATCACTTCCCAGCACTGGCAATTGGTCCATGACGGCGCCCATTGAACCGCTTGGAAAAGCGTGTCAAGCATCTCCTTTGAAATTTCTTTGTCCTGGAATTTCCGGATGCTCCGGCGGCTTTTAATCAGGGTCATGGTCTCATTCATATAGGGCCTCCTGTTGAGTAAAACAGTAGATGGTGTTGATAATTAATGGCGTTGTTTTTCCATAGCCATCCGTCGACGTTTTACGAGTTCATCAAAATTGTAGAGCGTATCTGTCATACAATGGGACAATATAATCAATTTAAAAGCCGGGGGTTTTTAACTGGCATAAAAAACCCCGGATATAACTCATAAAATTAGAACTCTATTTAATAAGAGGCAGATACACCGGCCTCCAGCACATTTTTTCAATGGCCTCTGCAAGGCGTTCCCTATCGTTTTTATGATCGAATTCACTAAAAGAGCATTTACGGCTCAAGCCTTCCTGGATGGCCACACGACCCACGGCCTTGGCCACGGAAAGGCTGACACACTGGAGGTCTTCAACCGGTGGAAAAAGGGTTCCGTTTTTAAGATCCGCATCAGACACGTGCCCGGCAGCGGCGTAAGCAGCTGCAGTAAAAAAAGAAGGCGGTACCTTTCGGGAACCCGATGCGATGACGCCCAGGCCCACTCCGGGGAATATGAACACGTTGTTGCACTGACCAATGCGGTATTCTTTTCCCCCATGACTCACCGGAGCAAAGGGGCTGCCTGTGGCAACAAGAGCCCTGCCATCGGTCCATTCATAGATATCCTTGGGTATTGCTTCGGCATTGGCCGTGGGATTGCTCAAGGGGAAAATCACCGGACGGTCGGTATTTTTCATAACAGCATCCACCACTTCTTTCGTAAAACAGCCTGACTGGCCGGATGTACCGATCAGAATCGTGACCTTAGCATGAGTGATGACATTGACAAGACTGCCGTCTTCGGGGGTCTTCAGCCAGGCAAGGGCTCCCGGATCTTTTGCAAATTTGACTTTGTAGGGCTCTATCTCTCTGGCGGTGGTCACAATACCCCGACTGTCCAACGTAAAAATACGGGCCCGTGCATCTTTTTCACTCATGCCTTCCTGAATCAGGGCCGCTTCTATCTGCTCACCGATTCCCACACCGCCTGCTCCGGCCCCATGAATCAGATAAACCTGGTCCTTAAGGGATTCATCTTTGACTTTCATGGCTGAAATGATTCCGGCCAGGGTGACAGCACCGGTTCCTTGGATATCATCATTAAACGAGATCAATTCATCCAGATGCTTGTCCCGGACCGTAAAGGCGTTCTGTTTTGAAAAATCCTCCCACTGGCAAAGGGCGTTGGGAAAGACTTTTTTAAAGGCTTTGACAAACTTTGTAACAAAGACCATATACTCATCACCCACCAGCCGTTTGTGGTGCCAGCCCAGATATTTTTCATCGTTCAGAAGATTCTGATTATCGGTTCCCACATCCAGGGAAATGGGCAGGCAATGCCAGGGGGCAATTCCTGCACCCTGTGTGTAGAGCATCAATTTCCCGATACAAATGGCAAGGCCCCCTGCCCCCTGGTCTCCGATGCCCAAAATTCCCTGGTTGTCGGTGACCACAGCCACACGAATGTCGTTATCCTTGAAGCGTGATAAAATTTCTTCGGCCTGATTAATATTACCCGGATAAAAGTGAAGCCCGGATCCCTGCCTGAAAATGGCCGAGAAATGCTGGCAGGCAAGACCCACGGTGGGGGTGTAGACAATGGCCATGAATTTTCTGATATCACTTGCAATCAGGGCATGGGCCAAGGTGGCATTTTTATCGAAAAGTGACCGGACATAGATGAATTTTTCAATATCGCTGGTTTTTTTGTCCACGATATCATGACCGTTTTTGACCTGAAGTTCCAAGGTTTTGATGGACGGGGGGATGGAGCCGCTCAGACCCAGGCAGACCCTTTCTTTTTCATCAAAGGCCGAGCCCTTGTTGGTATAGCTGTTGTCCTGAATGGCATTTCCGTGGAGATTCACTTGAATGGCGCTGGTGTTGCCGTATTCGTCAAAAATAAATGTATAGCCGTTATCTGACATTATCAATTCCTTACATGTGTTTTTTAATTTATCAGGTTCTATGTTATTTATGTCCATCATATCTATTTCTTTCATTGCCACGCGCCTGAAACACGAACAAAAAATTCATACGAACACCTGTCATTTGACCCCAGCTTTGATAAACTCCCTGTTCAAGCGGGCGATATTTTCAATGGAAATGTTTTTCGGGCATTCGGCTTCACATTCCCGCTCATTGCTGCAGTTCCCGAACCCCAATTCATCCATTTTGGATATCATGGAAACCACTCTTTCTTTGGCTTCTGGCTTACCCTGGGGCAAAAGGGCAAGCTGTGACACCTTGGCACCCACAAATAGCATGGCCGAGGCATTGGGGCAAGAGGCCACGCAGGCTCCGCAACCGATACATTCGGCAGCGTCCATGGCCTTGTCCGCAATTTTCTGGGGAACCGGGATGGCATTGGCATCCTGGGCACCTCCGGTATTCACCGAAACATACCCCCCGGCCTGGATAATCTGGTCCAACCCGCTTCTGTCCACCATCAGGTCTTTGAGCACTTTGAATGCCCGTGAACGAAAAGGTTCCACAACCACCACGTCCCCATCGCTAAAATGACGCATATGGAGCTGACACAAGGTGGTCCCTTTTTCCGGCCCATGGGCACGTCCGTTTACAACGGCCCCGCACATGCCGCAGATCCCTTCCCGGCAATCATGGTCAAAGGTGATGGGGTCCTTTCCTTCAAGAATCAGCGTTTCATTCACCACATCCATCATCTCAAGAAACGACATGTCTGTGGAGATATTTTTGGCTGAATAGGTTTCAAGGTTTCCCTTGGCTTGGGAGTTTTTCTGCCGCCAGACTTTCAGAGTCAGATTGATTGTTTTGGTCATTTGTAACTCCTTTGGCTCAATGTGACATTTTCAAACACCAGGGGTTCTTTGTTAAGCTGTGCTTTCTTTTCTTTACCAGCATACCCCCATGCCGCCACATAGGTAAAATTTTCATCATCCCGTCTGGCTTCGTTTTCCTCGGTCTGGTAGGCTTCGTTCAAGTGGCTGCCGCAAGACTCTTTTCTTGATGAGGCATCTTCAAGGAGCAGGTCTGCAAAATCAAGAAATTCTGCCACACGGCCCGCTTTTTCAAGACTCTGGTTCAACTCTGATTTCGAGCCCGGAACCGTCACATTGGTCCAGAATTCCTTGCGAAGGTCATTTACAAGATGCTTGGCCTTTTCAAGCCCCTCATCATTTCTGGCCATGCCGCAGTAATCCCAGAGAATTTTCCCAAGCTCCCTGTGGATGTCATCACAGGTTCGTTTTCCCTTGATGGAAAGTAAGGTGTCCATAGTCTGTTCCACCTGGGCTGCTGCTTCACCAAAGGCAGAGTCTGTCACGGAAACCGTTGAAGACCCTTCTCCGGCCAGATAGCCACCAATGGTGTAAGGGATGATGAAATATCCATCAGCAAGCCCCTGCATCAGGGCACTGGCACCCAGGCGGTTGGCCCCGTGGTCGGAGAAATTGGCCTCACCCAGAACAAACAGCCCCGGAACATTACTCATCAGATTGTAGTCCACCCAGAGTCCACCCATGGCGTAATGGGATGCAGGATAGATCATCATGGGTGTTTTGTAAGGATTATCAGCCGTAATTTTTTCATACATGGCAAAAAGATTACCATATTTTCGTTTAATCACATCCTCACCATCACGGGCAATGGCTTCCTTGAAATCAAGATACACGGCATAGCCGGTCTCTCCCACACCACGACCGGCGTCACACTGCTCTTTGGCATTCCGGGAAGCCACATCCCTGGGAACCAGATTCCCGAAACTCGGATACTTTTCTTCAAGGAAATAAAAGCGGTCCTGATCAGGAATCTCATTGGGTTTCCGTTTGTCTCCGGGATTTTTCGGGACCCAGACCCGTCCGTCATTTCTCAAACTTTCACTCATAAGTGTCAGTTTTGATTGATAGTCTCCATGGACAGGAATGCATGTCGGATGAATCTGTGTATAACAGGGATTGGCAAAAAAGGCCCCTTTTTTATAGGCCCGCATGGCTGCGGACACATTACAGGCCATGGCATTGGTGGAAAGAAAAAAAACATTGCCATAACCACCGGTGGCAAGAACCACCGCGTCTCCCACATGTTTTTCAATCTCGCCTGTGATCAGATTCCGGGTGATAATCCCCTTGGCTTTGCCATCCACAAGCACCAATTCCAGCATGTCACGCCGTGTGAACATGGTGACTTTTTTGGCTGCGATCTGCCGGGACAAAGCGCCATAGGCCCCAAGGAGAAGCTGCTGTCCGGTCTGCCCCCGGGCATAAAAGGTCCGGGACACCTGGGCCCCGCCAAAGGACCGGTTGGCAAGAAGCCCCCCATACTCCCTGGCAAAGGGAACACCCTGGGCCACGCACTGATCTATAATATTGCTGCTGATCTGGGCCAAACGATAGACATTGGCTTCCCTGGCCCTGAAATCACCACCTTTGATGGTATCGTAGAACAGACGTTGAACACTGTCACCGTCGTTCTGATAATTCTTGGCTGCATTGATGCCCCCCTGGGCCGCAATGCTGTGGGCCCGCCGTGGGCTGTCCTGCATACAGAAGGTTTTAACATTGTAGCCCAGTTCAGCCAGACTGGCTGAAGCCGAAGCACCGGCAAGACCCGAACCCACCACAAGCACGGTGTACTTGCGTTTATTGGCCGGATTGACCAGTTTAAGCTTAAATTTGTGACGGTCCCATTTTTCATGAAGAGGGCCTTCGGGTATATTTGAATTCAATGACATATCTGCCTCCCTTATATGAACAATGACATGTAAACGGGAATCAAACCAAAGCCAGCTCCCACAACAAGACTGAAAACAAGGGCAAGGGCTTTGATGGCCGGATTGTATTTTTCATGATTCACACCCAGGCTCTGGAAGGCGCTCCAGAAACCATGGCTCACATGAACCGCCACCACCAGCATGGCCACCACATAATAACCGACAACCACCGGGTCACTGAACGCATGGGACACAATATCATAGACCGTCTGTGTCTCATGGTCAGCAAAATGAAACCCCAAAAGATGGGCGATCACAAAGAAAATCAGAACGATTCCCGTGTAGGGCATGGTGGCGGAACCCAGGGTCCTGCCGCCCCCGCTTTTGTTCATCTGATATTTAACGGGCCGTGACATATAATTCTGATAGGTAAGCATCAATCCCGTTGTGACATGGACCAGGGCAAAGACCAGCATCAGGACTTCAGCCACACGGATCAAGGGCCCCAGGGCATGGAGGTGATCCACATAACCATTGAAGGTTTCCATGCCTTTATACAAGGTGAGGTTACCCAACAGATGGACCACGAGAAAACAACAGAAAAACAGGCCTGTGACAGCCATCACCAATTTTTTCCCCACCGAAGTCGACAGGGTTTTGACCAGCCAGGACATCGCGATCTCCTTGCATTGTATCAATTTCATTCAAGCCATACCTGCGTGAATGGATCCCGGACCTTAACACCAAACTGACAGGATCATATGCGATCCCTTGCCATGGTCCACGATCCTTTTTGGATTTTCACACAAGCTACACGTATCAATCACAATCAGGTCTAAACAGCTCAACTTCAGGTTGATCTTAAACAAATACCTTTTTGCAGATCTCGCCCAGTTCACCTAAATTTTCACACACCGTAATGCCGTTTTCCCGCATGGCTGAAAGCTTGGCCTGGCCGGTTCCGCTGGTGCCGCTGATAATGGCACCCGCATGGCCCATACGTCTGCCCGGAGGAGCTGTAAGGCCTGCAATAAAGCCAACCACGGGTTTAGTGACATGGTTTTTGATAAAAAAGGCTGCCTCTTCTTCGGCATTCCCGCCGATTTCACCCACCATCACAATTCCTTTGGTTTCAGGGTCATTCTGAAATGCCTCAAGGACATCAATGAAATGGGTACCGTTCACCGGGTCTCCACCGATACCGATGCAGGTGGTCTGGCCGATACCCTGGCCAGAAAGCTGATGAACCACTTCATAGGTCAGGGTTCCTGAACGGGAGACCACACCCGCAGGGCCGCCAGGCGTATGCATGGGACCGGGCATAATTCCGATCTTGCATTCACCCGGAGTAATAATCCCCGGGCAGTTGGGACCGATCAACCGTGATTTTTTCCCGGCCATAAATTTCTTGACCCGCATCATATCCAGAACCGGAATCCCTTCGGTGATACAGACGATCAACTCAATCTCTGCATCCACCGCTTCCATGATGGCATCGGCGGCAAAGGGTGGAGGTACGAAAATCATGCTGGCATTTGCTCCGGATATCTGACGGGCCTCTTTCACCGTATTAAAAACAGGGATCCCTTCGTGGGACTGGCCCCCTTTTCCCGGAGTGACCCCGGCAACAACATTTGTTCCGTAAGCCTGACATTGTTTGGTATGAAACGAACCTTCCCGCCCGGTGATGCCCTGGACAAGAAGCCGCGTATGTTTATTGACAAATATACTCACAATGACTCTCCTTTTATCCCTTGATAATGGAAGCAATCTTTCGGGCCGCGTCTTTCAGATCCGATGCCGTTTCAAGTTTCAGGCCTGATTCAGCAAGAATTTTACGTCCAAGGTCCACATTGGTGCCCTCCATCCGAATCACCACCGGGATGTCGATGCCTGTATTTTTTGCGGCCCGAACCACCCCTTCCGCAAAGATATCACAGCGTAAAATGCCACCGAATATATTGATAAGAATCCCCTTGACCTTGGTGTCCATCAAAAGAATCCGAAAGGCATTTTCAACCATCTCCGACGTGGCTCCGCCCCCGACATCCAGAAAATTTGCAGGTTCTGCCCCTGCGATTTTAATAATATCCATGGTGGCCATGGCAAGGCCGGCTCCGTTGACGATATTGCCGATATTGCCATCCAGATTAATGTAATTCAGGTTGAATTTGGAGGCTTCCACTTCCAGGGGCGCCTCTTCATCCTCATCCCTCATCTCCTTGATATCCGGATGGCGATAAAGGGCACTATCATCAAAATCCACCTTGGCATCCAGGGCCACCACCGTATTATCGCCGGTCAAAACAAGGGGATTGATTTCCACAAGGGAACAGTCCAGCCGGATAAACATGGCATAAAGACGTGTGATCGTGGCTGTGATGGATTTCACCGCCTCGTTTTGAAGGTCAAGTGCATAGGCAACCTGGCGACAGTGATAGGGCTGGAGTCCTGATAAGGGGTCCACAAAAACCTTGATGATTTTTTCTGGATTGTGTTCCGCAACCTCTTCGATGTCCATGCCACCTTCAAGACTGGCCATGATAACGATATTCGCCGTTGCGCGATCCGGAACCAGGCTCAGATACATTTCCTTACGGATATCAAGCCCTTGCTCCACAAGCAATTTTCTCACCACCTGGCCCTGGGGTCCAGTCTGGTGTGTGACAAGATTCATGCCCAGAATGGCTCCGGCATGGTCTCTCACCTCATCGGGGGATGCGGCGAGCTTCACGCCACCACCCTTACCCCGTCCTCCGGCATGGATCTGGGCCTTGACCACAACGGGAAAATATTCAAGGCTTTTGGCCACATCCAAAGCTTCCTCAACGGAAAAGGCCACCCGACCCCGGGGAATGGGCACACCCTCCTCTGCAAAAAGCTTTTTTGCCTGATATTCGTGGATTTTCATACAGCAATCTCCATTTCACTCTGGGGGGTTAACAATGAATCAGACGCGGCAATCAGGAGTCATCGCCCTCAAGGGCAGCGCTCAAAATAAACTCCGTCTGGAAAGAAATGTATTCTTCTAATGTATACTGGCGTTTCAAAAACCACTGGCGGAATGTCCACATATGCCCCAGAACGGTTATATTATGGGCAAGAAGCTCCACAGACCGGTCATCCATGGGTGGCATTTCACCTGCGGCAATGGTACGGGCAATGACATCCACAAAAATATCCGTGATTCTCACTTCATTTTGCAGAACATTGCTCCGCCACTTTTTGGGCAGAGACTTGGTTTCCTGGTAAATCAGAAGAAGGTGATCCTTCATGCGGTCGCACACGATGATGTATTCCATGATCACTTCTTTGAGAGCAGCAATGTCCGATGAATTTCTTGAAAGTGCGGCCGCCACCCCCTGTTCGACTTCTTCATGGATGGCATCACACACAAGATACAGGACATCGTCCTTGGATGCAACATATTCATACAACGAACCAATGGAAAATCCAGCGGCGCTTGCAATCTGCCGGGTAGTGGTTTTGTGAAATCCGTTCTGGATAAACAATCTGACCGATGCATCAACAATCTGTCGCCGTCTTCTCTGCACCAAATCAGGATTTTTCACCTGGGTTGAAACCTCTTTTGTCCTCTCCCTTTTTTTCATGGCCTTTCCGGATAATATGGATCAAGGTATTTGATGTGGAAAACCGCCTTGGCAGCCATCCTGAACGAGCGCTCAGTCAGTTACGTAGCACGCGGGCTTTTTCCTTGTCAAGGGTTTAATGATTAAAGGTGTTCCATGGGAAAAGCAATCATGGGTTGGGTTTGAGAAATTATAAACACGATCACGGATGTGATTTTACATTCCAAAATCGCTACGCCGATCTGACAAAATAATAGCGGTACATAGCCTACATCGACCTGAATGCAGTCCGGGCGGGAATCGTAAAGAGGCCCGAGGATTATCGCTGGTGCTCACTAGTCTACCACAGCCAGACCGGCAACACGGACGATTTTCTTTCAACGGATTTCGGGATTGTGGAATTCAACGATGCCGCTTGTATGCCCCCAATTTTGACTTTTCCGAGAACCTTCTTGCCAGACACACCACCAAAATGTCATTCTTTCGAAAAACAATTGCAAACCTCCATCCTCCATCAACCCGTCCTGCGAAACTTAAAAGTTCATGCATGATAATATCAGATGACTTTTTGTATGTCGAGTAGACCGGTTTCTCCAATAATGACAGCGTATTAACAACATGCTTTTACTGACGCCTTGCCGCACGCGGCTACTACGTGACAGCCGTTTTATGTTTTGCCATTACCGTTGTTACCGGCCCCTCTCAGAACCGTGCTTGCGCTATTTACGCACACGGCTCCTCACATAGTCAATTTGCGGAGAATCCAAACATACTGACCCTGATACGGGGTTTCGGTAGAGGAAATCGTTTCAGCATATCTTTGAACTTTTCCCAGTTGAGACAGTTCCTCTTCCCCCTACGGTTTAGCCACTTGAACAGC
>Ga0180007_10002334_pt1 | contig 22865 bp, 14 predicted proteins | sample MM_PC_MetaG_FD_121122 | JGI IMG/M metagenome (GOLD analysis project Ga0180007, IMG submission 121122) | Groundwater microbial communities from the Aspo Hard Rock Laboratory (HRL) deep subsurface site, Sweden - MM_PC_MetaG | ecosystem: Environmental > Aquatic > Deep subsurface > Groundwater... | reverse complement strand
TTAGCTGATATCCGAAGAAGGCAAAAACTTTATCTCAAAATAAATTACTGACTTCGAATATATTTAACCAAAACTATTTAAAAATAATATGATTTTTTTAATTCTCGGTCAGCCTGTTGACTTTAGACATTCTAGGTCACCAAGTCACCAGTCACAAGGACACAAAGTCAATAGCTAATGGTCGATGGCTAATAGTAAAAATGTGATATCCTGAAATAGGTTGACAGCAAATCGAGGGATGAGGGACGATCGCTGCGCTAGGACGCAAAAGTAGTTATGAATTACTAATTATGAGTTACGAGTGAAAAATGTAGAATCTAAGGATGAAAAGACAAAGAAACAGAAAAGCAAAAAGCGCTTGACTGGTAGCAAAAATTCTCTTTGAGCGGCGCTTTCGAACGTAATTTTGATATGGATGTCAAAATAGTGAGAACGCGCGGCTGAGACTGCACGATGCAGGCTCAGGCTTAGCGAAAAGACGTGTTTTTGCGCAATATGCACAACGCAATATTTAAAAAATATTGTCAACTATATTAGGACAAGACAACTATTAGCTATTGACCATTGACTTGGTGAATTTTCTATTGACATTATATGGTTATGTAATACAATCAAAACATAGGCTGGTGATTAAGTTACAGTGCGGACAGTCACTTGCAAACCTTTTATCAGGAGGAATAAATGAAGAATTTTTCAATTGCAATTATCAGTATAATTATTTTAGTCTCGGCTTGCGGCTGTGCTCCCTTTTTGCTGACTTTAGGCGCTGCCGGAACAGCGGCAGTAAGCATTGATACAATCCGTTTGGAAAGAAATATAACCTATGATCGCGCCTGGAACGCCACAATTGCCGCTTTAAAACAGCAAGATGCTAAGATCAATAAACAAAATATGGAAAGCGGAGTTATTCAAGCAATGCTTGAACAATCCGATATAACAATTAGGATCGCCCAAATCAAAGCCAGACCAGTAGCAATTGATATAACCTCAAGACGCAAAGGCATTCCTGATTTAAAAACAGCAGACATATTATTAGAGGAAATCAACGCGCAATTAAGACCCAAGACATAAAACAAGCTTTACTGTTCGTTAAATCCCAATTCTTTTTTTACAACAGTAATAATTTCATCCCGCGCAAAAGGCTTATACAGATAATGGCTTACTCCGCCGGCACGGGTGAATTCAATCTCTTTATCAATCGGGTCCTGATCCAACTTACCGGTCATCGAAACTATTGACGCCTTCGGCGCGAGCTGTCTTAACTGCTTACAAGTTTCAATGCCATCCATTTCCGGCATAACCAGATCAACAAACATCAAACCATAATCTGTTTGTTTGATTTTTTCTATTGCCTCTTTACCGCTGCAGGCACTATGCACTTCAAACCCCGCGCTTTGCAATATCTTTTCCAGGCCTCGGCAAACAATGGGCTCATCATCAACCACTAATATTTTTCCCTGCATAAGCTTTTAATTCCTTCTGTTTAGCCTGATTACTTTAAATTAATTTTATTTTAAACCAATTAAGTTTATCATTATTTTTGTTTTTTGCCAATACTTGCCCAGCCTTTTTCATCCAAAAGTGAATCTAGCGTATATCCAGATTTTCACCCTGGATCAAACAGTTAAATCATGAATAAGCCCGACAATAAACTTACTGCCGATCATATCCACATACAATTTTTTTTTAGTAATAATTGTATGTGTTTTACCCTTGGCATCATCAAGCGTTTCCTGATTAACATTCATCTTACCGGTACGCAAAACTTCTTCATCTTTTGCCCAAAACACATCAGCCTGCTCTTTGGGGGAAAAATCATACTCAGTTTTGGCAATTAATTCCTTGCGCTCATAGCCCATAAATTCGCAGAAAGCATCATTCAATAAAACCCAGCGGTGCTGTTCGTTTTTCACAAATAAAGGGTCTGCGATCTGATTGATCACTTCTTCAAGAAAGGCCTTTGTATAAAGCGGCTGATTATAATCTTCATTTTTTGTGATTGACTTGAGTTGCAATCTGGCGATTTGCTGATTAGCTTTCTGTAATTGATCAATCAATTGTTCTTTTGTTAAATTTGATAAATCCATGTTTACCTCCACTCATAAACATTATCTACTCACATTTTTGACTGATAAAAATAAATTCCCGTGATTTATTATCATAACACCCCTTTGATTTAAAAGCAATATTTAGCATTTAACCCCTGATATCTGACTTGCCTTGCTCCTAAAAATTCAAAGCTTATTTTCCCAGAATAAAAATTAATTTAAATTCTGCTCAAATCGCCTGCGCGATTAAGCTGCTGATTGAAGCATCTAAGCGCAGCGGCTTATTTGGCGGACACTCTGTTAATAATTCTGAAAAGGGTTTATGATTAGCTAATGCTATTACCGCGCTATATTTCATACCCTCAGCAAAATTGCCCACAGAGTCATGGGTAAGCAAAGCTTTATGCGCGCTAAACCCTTTTTTAAGGGAAACTTGGCCTTTAAAATTTATTAAATAGTCCACCAAATAATGCGCCCCTTCATGGAACAATGAGTCCACAGCTTTATTTATTACATAGTCTGATGAAGCTCCTCTTAAAACTTCCGCGCCAATAATATCCCGGTTTAAATATAAAGTAACCCCATCATTACTATATCTTATTTTCCCGTCAAAATTAACTCCGCCTTGTACAATATTGATCCCCTCCAATCCCCATTCGTTTACAATATGGTTGGCCAGCAATACAAACCTCGCCTCAAAACTAGAATACGCTTCTGGTGAAACAATCAGCTGCTCAATATCCAGCCCCATCTCGTCGTTCTCTTTTCTCTGGTTTTCAGCAATAATCATATCCTGAAAAATCAGCCGATCCTCAGCGCTTAGAGTTCCGCCTGAGCTCCGCTTGCCCATAGACTCAAGCAATGCTTGGGAAGCCTTTGCTTTTTTTGCGTCAATCAGCTCTTGAACCGCTTTGCGCCGTAAAAATAAACTTTTTCGAACTTCCGGGTTTTTCCAATCTGTGATTACTTCCAGTAATAAAATAAGTTTGACAAATTTCTTATCAAAATCCATTAAATCTTTTTTGGGCAACAAGTCTCGAAGTTGCGCGTTAGCAATCAAGCCATATTCCGCGTCATCGATCTGCTGAGCTAAATGCACTATATCTTCATCTGATAAATCAATCGCGTTCCAATAATTAGATTCTCGCTCCCAGTTTAAAGGAAAATTTTCAAAAGTAAATTGTCGGCCTGACACTGTAGAAGTCAAGGTTTTATAGGCAATGGCCTTGTATATTTCAATAGCCACATATTTCCGAATAATCGGCAGATACCTAGACTCATTCTCAAAACCACTGCGATTGTCAATCAAAGGCAAGGGAATCTGAATAATCATTCTTAATTCATCAACGTGCTTGCGCAAAGAGTGCGGAACTAATTGCAAGTAATTTTCCTTCTCAATATCATTAATTCTAAAATCCTCGCTGTCTATGAGCTGCAACGGCATATCTTTAATTCTAAAACCCGCGCTGTCTATAAGCTGCAACGGCATATCTTTGGCGCTCCAAATACGCATCTTGCCAAAATTTGTCGCTTTTTTATCGCCTGGTTTAACCGCGATAAAATCAGTTTCGCTTAATATTTCCGCGTCCACCTTTAGCGGCCTTTCAATACCCTGGCTATCAACGATATATATTTTAAAATTATCATTTTGCGACAAACCAGCAAATGTCTTCCAAGCGCGGATTGAAAGCATTTGCTCAAGTTCCGGCATGCAATTTTCCACTGCTTTTATTCTTCTGACCGTTACGCCCTGCTGGACTCGCTCATCGTCAATTTCTATAATGCTTACAAGTTTCGGTCCCAGCTCGGTTACCTGATAAGTAAACATATAGGACTGCTTATCATTTTTAGTAATGATTTCCACCCTGTCAACATCTTCAAATATAGTGTATTTGCCGGTTCCGAAGAACCCGGTTGAATCTATTTGCTGTCCATCAGTTTTTGTTGTGTCAGGAATAAGCAATGATACTTCCTTTAAAGCGCCTGTGCCATTATCCGTGGCCTGCTCAACATATTCTTCTTTGCCATCAGGGCCTATTTGCAAATAAAAATCAACTACTAATTTACCTTTTTTACCTTTTGTGGCATCGCGTGAATTTTGCGCGGTTTCGCCTGTATGCGCTCTGGCTTCTCGCTGCACAGTGGTATATCTGCGGATTTCAGCTTCCATGCTTTCATCTTCTGGCGGCAAATTATTAATATTTTTAAGAAAATATTTCATATCAATCATCGAATATTTTTTATTTTCACTGCCTTTATTTTTGCGCAGTTTTTCCAACTGCATGATCTGAGAAATAAACACTCCATCTCGAGGCATCTCTTCTGGTTTTCCGTTTGGCACAAAACGTTGTTTTATTTTCAAATCATCTATTTCACTGGTAAAAAAAACAATAAACGCGCGGGCCTTATCCAGCTCATGCGCTTTATCCGGATAATCAACTGCTGCTTTCAAAGTTTTAAAATCAATATCTCTGAAAGATTGCCATAAGGTTTCCAGAAATTTTTCTCTGACCTGCGATTTTTTAGCAAACAGCTTCTTGACCTGCTGCTGGACAATCTCCGCGGAATCTGCCCCTGTCTTATTTGCGGAATAATTCAAGAAGCTGATTATTTTCATGGCTTGGGCTATTTCAATGCGCTGATCAGTAGCTTCATTTAAACCAAGAATAAGCTGCTCAATATTATCCGTTATTTCCAACTGTTCTTGATTGTTAATATCCCAGCCATAGGCTGCGGTTTGCATTATGGTTTGTGCTGATGATTTGATCTGAATATTATTGTCCAAACACAGCGCGAATAAATTATAAAATAAATTCTCATAAAACTCCCGCTGGCAGGAAAACTCTTCCTGAGCCAAGCGCGGTTTATACTCTTCGATAAAGCTTGCGATATAAGGCGCGAATAATTCCATGCGCTGACTAAAAATATCAAAAGGCAGCGGCTGTTCAAAATCAAAATCATTTGCTTGCTTTATAAAATCATCAAAGCGCTGCCGAATTTCACTATCCTGCTTATCATACAACTGCTCAATTGATGATTTTATTTTATTTTCTATATTTGATCGAAACTCAATTGGGGTTTTTTCAATAAATTCCTCTATGATGTTTTCCGCCTGAGCAAGGAATTGATCGCGGCTGACTAAAACTTTTTGTTTCCAGGCCTCGTAGACTTTCTTTTTCTCTGCATATATCTGCTGATCATCAATATCTTCTTCTTGTCTATGTCCTAAAATAAACCGCTTTGCTTCAGGATGCGCAGGATCAAGATAAACCGCGTCAGCAGTTTTAGGATCAATAAACATAAAATATTTGCCGTCAAATGTAACCTGCGTAAATTTTTTTGTGGATATATCAAAAAGATTCATCCCTAAATTAGATAAAGGCATATGTTTTTTTTCAAAAGAAAACAAACGATATTCACTATCTGTCTCAGAAATAGGAATCAAGGCGACCATAAATTTATGCGGACTATTATTATCCAACACACACTCAACAGCGGTATATTGATTATTGATATGCCTTGCAAGCATATTTGTCTGTTTTAAAAATTTTCCCTTTGTAAAAACAGTTACTGTATCTTGATTGTAAAACAGCAATTCTCCCCCCAAAACACTGGAATTGAATTGCCGCCCGGATTCAGGAATAATAACTCGGGAGCTAAAAGTATCATTGACCACGAGTATCTGATAGTTCTGATCAATCTGATATTGCTTAAGATTTTCTTCTGAAAGTGGATCTAAGTTTTTTAAAGTAGCATTATAAATTGTTGCTTTGTCCTTATTATTCCAATAAAGCTGTTTATCGGTTTGAACTTCCGAAATAATCGCTTCAAAACTTTGTGACCAAGAACCATATATCTCAATAAACTCACCTGATTTATCTAACTCAAACCAATTACCGCCGCCCAATTTTGGATCTTGGCTGGTACAAAACATTCTGATGGTTTGGCCGTCATAAACAGTCTCGATATAATCCGGGCTATTACCATCCGGCAATACTTCGATTAATTCGCCTGATAAATGATGATATATTGCCTTTTGATGATTGCGGTAATAAAGCATTGTATAAATACCCGCGGAATCTGTATGCAGAAATTCAATTGCCTCTCCACCCGTCAGCACGATTTCTTGACGCGCTAGATTAAACAATATCATATTTTTTGACGATTTAGATTGAACATAAGCCGCATTTGACAAAGGATGAATTTTAAAATCAAAGTCATTGGGTAAATACCATACCTTAGCCTTCCCGGCTTCAAGCCTTTCCTGAAACATTTCCTGAAATGGATTATCCTTGGCATTAAAAGCCGTCTTGGTGAGAGAATCGCTTAAACTATAGTCCTCGGATAATTTATCAGCAATTTTAAGCATTACTAAATAATATTTACCCTCGGATAATGTTTTAAACAACATTTTTTTACCATCACGACTAAACTGTAAATCATATAATTTTTTTTCTGGCAAACCATCGCCTTTATCCAAAGGGTTTAAAGAAGCTTTGAGCTTTTTATCTAAATAATATTGAACCTCACTCTGCGGAAAATAGATCATTGTACTAGCATCAAAATATTCCCCCAGCTTACAATCAAACATGATCAAGCCAATACCATTGTCTTCGCTTTGAACATAAACAAACCGCTTATCCTGAGAATATTTTATTTTCCTTCCTTCTGATAGCTTTAAACAAAATACCTCTGTTGCGGAAACTCTTGTTTGATCTAATGCTTTAAGTTCCTGAATCCCATCATACTTTTCAACCAAATAATAGCCATTCTGCATATATTCCAGGCTTTTTACATTTGAGTCGGCTTTTTCCTGAGTACCTATCTTTACAATATCCCCATTGTCTAAAAGCGTATAAACTTGCCGCGCGTCATTAGGGATTTCTCCGGACTGTAAAGCCTCTTGTTTTACAACTGCCACAAACATCGGAACTTGAACTTGATACACTTGTTTTGGATTATCGGGATTTAAATAAGCTGCGCGGCCTTTGTGCGCATTTGTAAACACAAAATAAATCCCATCCCATTGCACCGCATCATACTCTTGCTTGCTTAACGTGGTTTTTGTTTGTGTGATTTTATCACTCTCTACTTTCAATAAAACAAATCCGTCTGCATCCAAATCATTTTCAATCGTAGCGATAACATATCGCGGTTTTTCTAGATTATCAATGCACACATCCTTTAATGTCTTCGCTATTTCTCGCCCATCCAACCCGCTGCGGATTAATAATATCTTGCCTTTTTCTACCCCAATTGCTGCAAACAAATGTTCAACAGTAGCGTCTGCGGCAACAGCTATCAGTTTAGAATCAGCATATTTATTTTTTTCCTTACAAACAATATGCGTATAAGGATGTTTAAATATTAACCCTCTCTTTAGCTTTTGCTCTGGAGAAAACCGCCTGAATTTTAGCACGTCATCTATTCCATTGCTATGAAATATTACTGTTTTATTCGTAATTGTTTCATAAATAAAGCCCTCTTCCCTCCGGCTAAAAGTCGGAGAATAACTCAATTCTCCGGCCTGATCAATCGTATAATGTCTGTTTGATCCATTATTAAATACCGTGAATTTAAATTCACCATTAGCCTTGTAAATTGTCCGCGCTCCTGTAATCATCTCCCCTGAAGGCAAAGTTGTATATGGTTGTTTTGTAACATGATCATATACCGTAATATTCTTGTCCTCATAATTATTCACTAAAACAGTATAACTGCCGGAAGAATCAGTATGCAGCTGTTCCACGGGAACAGAATTAATCAGCTGCATGCTTTCCAAATCAAACAACCGCATTTTATTGTCTTTATCCTGAATATATACTACTGTAGCGAAACGATTAAGCTCTATCCGGCAATTAATAATATCCAGCAGTTCATCCAAATTAACCGCTTGCTCGTCTCTTGTTGTAAAAAAAGCGAACATAAACTTAGAGTCATCCGAACTCTGCTCAAAAACTAAATATTTATCATCTGCGCTGAATTGCAGATTAATAAACCGACTGTTTGATTCAGTTAAAATATCCTGCTGCATCCGCCTTAATCCCCTATTGCTCGAGGCCAAACCAACAAGACCGCATGGTCGATTTTCTAAAAAATCATATATTTCTATATCCACTTCTTTTTCTAAGGCTGAGGAATGCATCTGCATATAAGCAAAACGGCCGCCTGGAGAAAATTTTAATTCTCCCCCGACTGAATCTACCACATATTCAGGGTCACTATTTTGCGGATCATTAAAAATAGCTTCTGCTGCAATCGGGTAGATGTTCAGACCTTTAACCTTGCCATCCCGCAGTCCAAAACCTTTGTAACAAACCTGTTTTGTTTTCTGGTCAGTAATAATTATAAACCCATTGTCTTTAGGATTCATCTTATGATCCGCCCAGGAAAAAAATAAAGGCTCTGCTTGCTTAGTTTTTAGTTTATAGCCGCCATACCTAAGCGCTTCGATTGATTCAATATTCCGCATTATGACTTTGCCGTCAGAAATATTAACCAGATCATTATTTGCTAAAACCATATATTTCTGCTTAGCATCCTCCGGCATCTGATTTTTTGAATTCAGCTCTTGGTTAGACATCTCAACCAAAGGCGGCTTGCTTAAAAACTTGTTTTCCGCTGCAGAATAGATCGTTCCGCTGCGGGTTTTTAATTCAATATTTTCAAACATCAGATTTTTCCGCGGCTTTACCACTTCATAACTAGTAAATACTTCCTGAGCAGTAAGAATATTTATCCCATGCAAGATAAATAATAGCTCATCCTCTTCTATTTTACTCAAGCCTTGGGTTGATAATTTCTGATTGATCAATTCCAGCAGTCTATTACCGGCTAATTGGCTGGCAATTGCGATAAAACGCTTATTTTCAATAATCGGAAGCCTATCTTGCTTTGTCCAAGTATGCCAATTCTTATGAAAGTTTTTCACCCTATCCATATATTCTTCATTAAAAGGAACAATCACCAAAGGCAGTTTTTTATCTTCATCTATAGTAATCTGAGAAATAATTGTCCCGCCTAGAGCTTCTAGACTGATCGCGCCATGCCAGTCAAATAACTGTTCATGCAAATACAGTGCTTTTTTTCCAGCCGGTATCGCTAACTTAGAGTATTCTTTATCATTCGGCAGAATAATATAATCATCCTGGCGCAAACGTTCGATAATCTTTTTTTCCTGCAAATTTTTTTTTATCTGCATCCGCAGAGTTTTCGCCACATACTTATAATCTTCATTACTGCCGGCAATCCCATCTAAACCAATAACCAAGGAATTTATATACTGGATTTTTTCCAGGTCGGTTAATTGTTTATGCTCAAGCAAGCTTTCTGCTGTTCTTTCTATGGCCAGTTGAAAGTTTGATTTCTTTGCTTGTTTTAAATTTACTGACATCCGAATATGCGCTCTGGATTTATCCACTTCAAACAACTTCCCGGCCTCGATGCAAATTCCACCTTGGAGTGTGGAATCAGCTTGAAAATTATTTTTTATATCAAAAAAAGCCACAACCTCTCCATTACGCGAAAATGAAACACAGCTAGCCAAAGTCCTATCCTGAATAACTTTTATTTTATCTAATTCTTCTTGCACTTCTTTGGGACTTAATACATGAGAAGTTTTTGTGCCCCCAATAACCGGAACAAACATATTAGAAAGGTCCCCAGCATCCATGCCTTTGCCATTATCACTGATCGTGATCGAATGGCTGTCTAATTGCATCGCGACTTTTCGCCCTTGCGTATCTGAGATCAATTTTCCGCTATTTTTTTCCGGAACAATTATTTCTTTGGTATTAAAGTTATTTACAGTTTCAATTGCTCCTTGGTTTATCTGAGTTGTCACTTCTACACTGGTAATATAAGCAAAGCGGCGATGTATTCCGGCTTTGATCTCCTCTAATGAATTAAGGCCACTATCTCCGCTTTCCTGACGATTTCCGGGGATTTTATTCGCTACGCTCAACTTAACAACTGTTCCCTGCTCTTGTTGATCAGAACAAGCACGATTATAAACATCTGGAGAAATCTGATTGATCTGGATAAAAAGCTGATCCTGTTTATCTTTTAGAATAGTAAGCTTATGCGGTAAACCTTGCTGAGTTTTAGTAAAAACTTCTACTTTATCAATCCCGCTGGGTTCAAGCCAGGCTAATATTTGTTTAACTCCTTCACCAAACTGACCAATATCCAATCCCAAGGCATCCAAGCTATTGGACACAGCTTCATATATGCTTTGCGCGCGAGCATCGATATTCTGATTAAAAATAGCTAAGTTTAAACGCGGATTCTTATACATATCTCCATTGATCAGATCAATAATTTGCTTAGAATAGCCTTTTGAACATAAAATTTTATATGCTTGCAAACGATCTTGTTTTTCATCTCCGCTGGCCGCGATTTTCAGGCTTGCCAATACTTTTGATATATCCTGTTTAGCTAAAAAATATTGCGCGCAAATAAAATGTTCAATACTAATTCCCTTGAATTCCTGATCTTTATCAATATACTCTGTGGAATCAGGCAAATCCTGCGTTTTGACTGGAAAGCTTTCAATGGGGGCTATTTCTTCATCCAATGATTTTTGTTTAAACTCTGCAAGAAAATAATCCTGGCTGATCTGGACAAGCAGAGAAAGCGTTGCCTGATCTTGCGCGGCATCAAAACTTGCGCCTGCTGCCCAGGTAAAATCAAGCAATAAAAAAGCATTGATTAAAACAGCTGAAATCAGTTTAATTGTCGTGGTTTTTTTTATGAACATACCTTATCCTAAATGACTTTTTAAAGAATATAAAAAAGTAATAAAGTATATCACAATCTTTAATATTTTGCTAAAAAAATCACATAAAAATAAATTTGCTTAAACGCGGCTATTTAGAGGTAAATATTTACACTGCGGAAGGTTACAAAAATGAAGGCGAAGTCAAGTCATGCCCATGCAAACAGGAAGCATATTTTTAGATCTAAATTTTGACAAACAAAAGAATAAATCCTAAAACAATCAGAATCATCCCAAAAATAATCTTAGCATTAAACACATAACCCTGATTAATATTATTGCCGGATTTAATTGATTTGAGCTCTATATAAGGTACCGGCGACCGACGATACCATCCGATTATTTCCACATCTTTGCCAATCAAAGATGACGCGATAAATGCTCCAAAGATCAGACTAAACAAAGCCAAAGGCTGTTTATAATCCAAAAATATTATCCCTGTATCGTCTTGAAGCACAAAATCTTCACTCCAAAGCAAACCGGGTTTACCGCGGCCAATAAGCTTTCCTTTAAGCGTGCATGGCACTGGTCTGACCATTGATACCTTGACTTTTTTTAATAGCGAAGCTATGTTCATCTCCGGAAAACATGAGAATTTATAAGAAAAAGTTACCTTGATTAAAACAGCCAGACCAAACCAGAAGACTACTGCTTTAAGCATACCAATATCCCGATTTACCGCAAAATGCACTGAAGCTGCTCCAATAACCAAAATCGGCAGCCAAGACACCATCAGGTCAACAAAAAATTCATCCCAGTAGCTCTCGGGTTTTTTATCGGTAAACCGGATATAAGGCACAGCCCCTTTTGATCGAGATTGATTGCTTAAAGCCAGCAATCGCTTGGCAATCAAAGGATGCGTTGAATGCAGCTCATAGTACATCGCCCAAGGATTCCAAAGATCCCAGCGCATTGCCCCTCTTAAAATTTCTTTGTCAACCTCGCCACCCATGTTTTTCGGATTATAGCTGATTACGGCTAAAGCGCGGGCGCTCATCGAATCAAAAATACCCATGGCTTTCATACTGTCAAGCTCATATTTTCTGTTTGATTGATTGTTTTTATTATCTTTACCTGCCAAACCATAACCTATTTTTACCAATGCCGATGCCAAAGAATTCGGATTATCAGTCAGCTCACCGGCAAAATGATCAGCATAATACTCCCTTACTCGAGAAAACAATAATACAATAAATTCCGAAATAATATACAGCACATACGCAATAATCGCGATCATATACCGCACCGGAGCCGACTTATCATTACTCCGGATTCTCAGCCTGATTAAAACACGGTAAATTTGATATAGGATCAAAGGAACCAAATTAGCAATCGTCATTACCAGTATGTCCCAGTGAACCGCATGTCCGATTTCATGAGCAACCACTGCCTCCAGCTCTTCGGGCTCAAGCAAAGCGATCAGTCCGGAAGTGATTACTATCCGCGCATTATTTGGCGTATGCCCATAAGTAAAAGCATTGGGCGAGCCATCCGGAATCAAGCCAAATCTCGGCAATTCAATTTTGTTTTTAGAGCAGGCGCTGATTACAAAATCTTTTAAATGTTCGGGCAACTCCCCCAGATTAATCCATTTAACCTGGTAAAACCAGCGCAGCGTGATATCCATAATAAACGGAGACAGTCCAAACTGCAGCGCGGCAAACGCAAGCATAAATATCATTGCAAAGCTAGCACTCATGATCTCAAAATGGACTAAACTTATTAAAACCAAACTCAGCAATCCATACAAAGAAACCAAAGTTAAGGAAGATGTCAGCGATAAATTCGGCAATGCAATCGGAATAATTTTCTGATCTTGCTCAGGATTATCGTCTTGCCCGGCTTCAAGATCAATTTCTAGATTATTCTTTCTCGCCGTAGGAAGTTTACTTATTTCTCCTATATCCAGCCATATCCCCTGTGTCTCTGGACAATAATCAATAAGCAGATCACCATCAAATAAACTTAGCTCAACCAGCGGTTTTTGCGTATACGGATTACACCTAAGAGATGGTTTAGAATTATTAAGCGCTGCTTCTATCTGCAACTGCAAATACTGAGGCGTGCTTGTAAAATAAAATATCTCTCCCTTATCCAGCCATATCCCTTGACACTTTGGACATACATCAACAACAACCCCTTGTTTGGTCATTGTTGAGACAAGTTCTCCTTCACTGCAGATAACACATCTCATAAGTTTCTCCTAAATGATTCGTTAAAGCTATTTCCAGATTTAACTTCACCTCTACCGTTGTTTCATCACAACAATACCCTGCTTTTCAAATATCCTTTGATACAAATCTTCCTTGTCTGATTCCAAAGACTGAGTTTGTTCATCCAAAATAAGATATTCTCCCAGTTTTTCCGGAGATTCATTGATCAAGGAATAATCCGGCCGGGACGAGCAAGGTACAATTGCCGGACTGATTACCGTCACCGAAGCTCGAGGCGGAATAATCCTGATCGCTTGCTTGATCGCCGCCGCCTGCGGATGCGGTCCTTTGAGTAAATTCAGCCACAAAAATGCGTGAAGGATTACCGCAGTCAGAATAAATAGCGAGAGCAGATCCGCGCGCTTTCGCGAATCAATATTTCCGATATTCAAAACCGACAACTTTCTTAAGCCCGGCAGTGTGGCTAAAACCAGAAAACAAGAACTTATAACATTGTAATGCCAAGGAGGCAAAAGCAGCGGATTCGCGCTATCAGACAAAAGGTTCATCAAAATCTCAGGCGCTCCGAGCAACGCGAGCGGACTGAGCAGCGGCGGAAGAATCAGCAACGGAAGAAACAAGAAACGCACATCCAGAAAACTTGCCCAGCTGCCGAACTTAGATAACAAAATCAAATTCTTTAAGCCCAGCAAAAGCCCTTGTCCGGAAAAGTTGTTCTGCAAATAAACAGAAAACCAAGACGCTTCCGGATGCGAATAAGCCTGCTGAAAATACGACATGATCGCCACAGAGAAAACCGCCCAGGCAAAAGCGAGCAGCAGCGAAAAAAAGCCCCACATCCATTTGCGGCGTTCAAAAACAGCCAGCAGCCCAAACATCACAGCAAGAAATATCAAATGCTCTTTGATCGACAGGGTCAGGATCAAAAATCCCAAAAATAACATAAACCGTTTGCGCAAGAAAAAATATGTTGTAAACAGGACAAAAAACGGGGCAAAACAAATTTCATGCGGAGGAATAAGATTAAGACTGATCAAATACGGAAAACAGAGAAAAGAAACGCAGCTTAAGACCCGCGCGTTCCCCTCCAGATAATCTTTGGCAATCAAATAGAACGGGATCACCGCCAAGCTTAAAAACAGCGTTTTAAGCAGCATCAAAGTCAGCGGATGCGGAAAAAAATAATATGCCGGGACCAATAAAAAGAAAAACTGCGTATTGTGGCTGGCAAAAATCGAACCATATGCGCTGTTTTCAAAAATCCGGCCGTGTAACGCGTTCCAAAACGTTTGATTAAACAACCCGAAATCTTTTGGGTTAAAAAAAATCAAATTATCATATTGATAAACTGCCAAAGCAGCAAAACTCAGAAAATAAGCCGTTGCTATGCCAAAGACAAGCGCCTTCGCTTGTCCATTGTTAACTGATAACCGACCGCTAAGCAGAACATAAACCGCGGCTTGTGAAAAAAACACAACCGTCAGCGGAAAAAACAATGAAAGCCCCCGAGAAGGATCCCAAAACAAAAGAAAAAAAAGCGGCATCAGTACCATAGCAGCATGATCCGCGTTTTTTAGTCGAACGCTTAAAAATTGCCACAACACCAACAACCCACTGAACAATCCTAAAAATAAAAAACCATATTTTGGCGAAAAATAACAGTAAAAAGCGGTAAACAGAAAATAAAAAACTGCGGCAGTCAATACCAGTAAAAACAAGCAATGACCCAGCGAGATTTGTTTTTTCACGGATCCATCCTTACGATCAAAGAGTCCAAACACCAGCCAAGTTCCTTCCCTTGTTCAGAACTATTATTCCTTTTATCTCAAAAACTTTTTTCGCAACTCTCTATTATACAATAGATTACAACTTAACTTTTAATTTGTCAATGGATTAGTTATTCACTTAAATGAATCATGCTTGGACTCTAAATATAATTAATAATAAAAAAAGACGCAGGATTATAACCCTGCGTCTTTTTTTTGGTAATACTATTCTTTTTAATTAAAAACTATAAACCAACGAGAAAACTAGCTGAGTATCGTTCTTCTTGATATCACCAATCGGCGTACTATTAAATTCATCAATAAAACTTACCCTTAAAGCCACTTCCTCACTCAAAGCATTAGTTAAAACAGTTTCTGAACGAACCCGATAATTATCCGCTCTTTCCAAGCTCGGATAATAAACTAGATCCTGAGTTAATTTTGTTCTGTCAAACAGCATCTTTTCGCAATAAAAACGCGGCGATAAGACCATATTCTCTTCTGTAGTACTGTCAGTATATTTAACTGTTTCATAACCAATACCAACTTCAGCCATAGCTTTCCATTCTTCCTCTTTGGCAAACCAGTAACCAGTACCCAGCGACGGCATAATTCGATGATCAATACTGGCAAACTTATCATGTTCTGCCTCAACCTTAGCAAAAGTAAACCAGTCGCTGTCTCCTAAATTTGGAGCGTAACGAGCCATGCCATTGCTTTTCTGCCCGTCCATTTTCTTATTCTGTGAAGAATAAAGAGTGGCCGCCTTTAAATCAAGCTCGGATTCATCCATTGTTTTTTTCCCCTGGTAAGCGAGATTTAACTGGCTATTTTGGGTATTCCCCGTCTTACTAGTATAACCCGCCGCGACTTCCTGCTCCCAACTGCCTTCCGCGAATACCGGTATAACAAAACCAGCAATAAAAACAATTGCTAAAATTACTATACTTACTTTTTTCATTCTTCTCCTCCATTTTATCCGAGATTATCTTTAAGCGACTGCTTAAGATAACTCGCTTTTTTCACAAACCTATCGCCCAGATAAGTTTTCAGTTTATTTCTTAACTTCCGGAGCGGCTTTTTTCATACTATTAATCGCTTTTACCACTAAAAAAATACTAAACGCGACAATTAAAAAATTAACCACATTGTTTATAAATAGTCCATAACTAATTGCTACCTCAGGATTATCCCCCACCTCTGCTTTGAGAATTAACCTCAAATCACTAAAATTCGTTCCCCCTAACAGAAATCCGATTGGCGGCATGATTATATCATTGACCAGAGAATTGACAATTTTACCAAATGCCGCGCCGATGATAATACCTACTGCCATATCCACAGCATTGCCTTTAATCGCGAATTCCTTAAATTCACTAATAATCGACATTCTACCCCTCCCTTCATTTTATAAAAAAAGCCACGAAACCATTCCGTGGCTTTTTTTTGTTATTTTACTATTTGATTAGCTGACTGTAAAGCAATTAATTTTTATTATCAAGTTTAAACCAATAAACAGCCCTCGAAAGATCTGATCATCCGCATCAAGACCTTTTTACAATCATGAGTCACGAATTGCATTAAAAATATCTCCGGGTTGAAAAGGCTTTAATAAATAACTCGCACTGCCTCCGGCCTTAACAAAATTTTTCAGTATTTCCTCCAAGTCAGAGCCAACATACCCTGTCATCAGAATCATTATGCCATCAGGCAATTCTTTTTTTATCATTGCACATAACTTAACTCCGTTTATATCATCCATCAATAAATCAATAAATACTATATCGTATTTTTTAAGCTTTATCATTTTAAGCGCTGTAACATGCTCTACAGCTATATCACATTCATAGTTTTTTTCCGATAGCTCCATCCTAACTGCCACGCAAACAATCTTAACATCATCTATAATTAAAACTTTGTTTTTTTCCATAAACTTACCTTTTTAAGATATTGAAGGGAAAATCAGGATAAAATTTGTCCCTTTATTTTTTTTAGATACCACAGATATCGTACCATTATGCTCATTTACCAAAGATTTGACAATTGCCAGACCCAGTCCTGAACCTTTTTTCCCCTTCTTTGTGGTAAAAAATGGTTCAAATATTTTTCCCAGGTTTTCTTTGCTTATCCCTTGGCCTTTATCGATAAACTCCAGCTTTATTTTACTCTTATCAACATTGCTGGTTCTGATTATAAGTTTTCCACTACCTGACATGCTGTCACAAGCATTATTAATCAAGTTAAGTGCTATTTGCTGCACTTCCCGTTTATGTCCAGACATACTTTTGATATTTTTTTCAAAGTCCCTTTGGATTTTTATTGATTTCTCCTTTAAATTGCCAGAAATCAACTTTAAAGCGCTTACAATTTCTTCATTCACATTCAGCCGGGATAACCCTTCTTTTTCCGGCTTTGCAAAAAAACTTAATTCCTGAATAATCCCCGCCATATATTTACAAGCATTAGTCATATCCCGGAAATTTTCCGCGTCGATCGTCCCCTGCTTAGTTTTTTTCGCGTAAGAATTTACCATCAGCATCAATCCGGCCAAGGGGCTATTTAGTTCATGCGCCACGCCGGCAGCAATGCTGCCCATGGCAGCCAGCTTTTCAGACTGAACAAGTTTCGCCTGAAGTAAACGCATTCTTGTAGTACTCCGCTCCGTCAGAGAAAATGCTGTTTTCTGACCATTCATATCTTTAAGCACAGTAACCGTTGCCCAAACATCTATACTTTCTTTATTTTTGTCTATCCGTTTTGATTCAAAAGAATCAATTAATTCTCCATTTTTAATTTTTTTTATCAACAACTTTATATTTTTTATATTCTCTTGAGGTATAAGCTCAAATATAGTCCTTGTCAGGGCCTCTTTTTCTGTCCACCCATAAATTTTTTCCGCGCCTTTATTCCAGGCAATAATCTTTCCTGCAAAATTTACCAGCAAAACAGAATCATTTGAATCACGAATAACCGTTGCCAAACGCTCCATTTCCGCGGTGCGTCTTATATTATCAATATCAATTAAGGTTATAACCGCGCCGTCAATTTTATGCTCTGTAGTTTTATACGGTCTGATTTGAATTAAATGCCAGCGCCCGTTTTTATCCTGAATTTCCCGTTCTTGGATTTTCAGCTCCTCCACCACGTCTATTATCATTTTTTCCAAATCTATAATTTCTAATTTAGGCTGGATATCTGTGATCTTCCGGCCGACATCCCGAGGAATTAGATTTAAGAACTTTTCCGCGATAGGGTTAAATCTCCGGATACAGAGATCTCGTCCCACCATGATAATCGGAATATTTATGCAATTAAGCAGATTAAGAATATCATTATTAACCACGTTTAATTCAATGTTTTGATTACTTATCTCCGCGTTCATTGTTTTTAATTCTTCATTACTTGATTGCAGCTCTTCTTTGGCGGTCTGCAATTCTTCATTGGTGCTGTTCAATTCTTCATTGGTTGACTGCAGTTCTTCTAGCGATGACTTTAATTCTTCAGAAGCTGATTCAGCTCTTTCAATTACTGACTGCAAATATTCTTTATTCTTATTTAAGGCCTCTTTTAAAATCACAATCTCGTGATTTTTCGCGTCATCGCTCTGTTTGCCGATGGTTTTTTTAGCCGTTTTAAGCATAATGCTTTTTTTGTTCAAGGGAAACTTAGCTTCCTTAAAAATTATCAGCAAATAATAACCGTTTTTATCTTTGCCTCTTATCGGCATCGCTTCAATATCAACGTATTTGACTTCTTCTTTATAAAAAAATTGGATCTTCTTTGCCGCAATTTTCTGTTTTTTCTTAAAAGCTTCCAAAATAAGTTTACGCATATCAGGAACAAGTTCCTCATTAATTAGCTGAAGAACATTAAGCGTTGCTTTTCCGCTCTTATGTTGAATGCACCATGACACGTCGCCCCAACATTGCAAAAGTTCCATATTAGTGTTTATCAAAATTGATGCACAAACATACCTTTTTAAAAGAATCCGCGAAATATCAGCAAGCGGCCCATCCTCAAGCCCTGAATTATTTAAAGGCCGCATATCATTTTGCAGTTCTTCCTGAGCTAAGCTTATATGCGGAGTATAATAGCTTAGCGCTAAATTTCTTGTCGCCCATTTTTTGGAGAACAATTTATGTTTTTTATCAGCGCTGGCAAACAAATCTGCAAAGATCCCCACACCTTCAGAATCACTTAAAAGTAGATTCCCTTCCTGCTTCAAAGCATAATGCAGCATGGGTATAACTGTTTTCTGTATAGAATCCCCCAAATAAATCAGCACATTACGACAACTAATTAAGTCCATATTGGAAAAAGGAGGATCTCGGGTAAGATCATGTCGCGCGAATACGCACATATCCCGAATAAATCTTTTTATCTTAAACCCTTGTTCGGTTTTAGTAAAATATTGCCTGAGTCTATCCGCGGAAACATTCGCTTTGATATTATCGTTATATATACCGCTTCTCGCCTGCGCCAGAGCTTTTTCGCTTATATCTGTGCCAAAAATCTTGATCTCCGGCAAGCTGGTTTTATCTTTAAAAAATTCCGTTAATTGAATAGCGATCGAATAGGCTTCCTCGCCTGTGGCAACCCCGGGAACCCATATTCGTATCGGATTTCCTGAGGTTTTATTTTTTAAGATCGAGGGGAATACTTTTTTGCTTAATAAACTAAAAACTTTTGGATCGCGAAAAAAGCTTGTTACATTAATCAAAGCATCTTCGAAAAGCTCTTGTAGCTCCGACTTATTATTTTTTATATAAATAAGATACTCATCCACCGTATCCATCATCAGAAGCATCATCCTCCGCTCAATCCGGCGAATTAATGTCTGACGTTTATAATTAGGAAAATCCACTCCTGAATATTGCTTTAATAACTCGAGAATTAGCGCTACAGCCTTTTCTCCCCCATCGGTTATTATCCTAGATGATTTTTTATTACCAAAATAAAACTCCTTCGATGATTTAGATAATTCCACACATTTGCTTGCTATATCTTCAGGACTCATAATTAAATCAACATTTCCGCTGAAGATCGCATTATGCGGCATATCCGAATATTGCGCGCTATCTTCACTCTGAGCAAAGGTTATTCCGCCTTGCGCCTTGATTTCTTTTAGTCCAATAACCCCATCTGAACCAGTCCCCGATAAGATTATTCCCACAAGCTTATTTGCATAATTTTTTGCTAATTCTTTAAAAACAGCATCTATCGGATGCGGTACCACAGATTCAAGTTTTAATTTAACCAATTTAAATTCTTTCTTTGCGATTTTTATGCTGCGATGGGGAGGAATAATGTAAACATGCTTAGGCTGTAAACGCATTTTATTTTTAACAAAACAAACCGGCATCGCGGTATTACGCGACAAAATATCATCGAGCAAACTACCGCGAGATGATTCCATATGCTGAATAATTACCAGACTTACCCCCATATCGACCGGAAAATTTTTAAGCAAAACGATTATTGCCTCCAGCCCTCCGGCGGAAGCTCCGATAGCAATTACACTTATATTTTTCTTGAATGAAGTAATGTTCTGCTTTTTAGTGATTGAACCTTTTGATTGTGAAGCAGCTCCTGTTTTTTTTGTGTGGTTTTTAGCAGCAGCTTTGAGTTTTTTTTCATAACTTTAAAACCACCTATCTTGGGAAGTGAATTGATAATATCTCTTTATTTGTTTTCAGTTTAAGCTATTATTATCCTCCTATTCTTCGTCCCTTTCAAGCATTTTAAAAAATAACAGACTAAGCGTAAGAGATGAAACACACTGGGGCTATATTTTAAACTAACGGAGAGTTTGATTACGGATGTTTACCGATATTACTGCAGAGGATACTTGTCCCGCTATTGTGCAACGGGCAGCACCCAACTTTAAGCGAATTTTTATCTTTGTCTTGCAACAAGTCTTTAAAACCGATTCGAATCGAGAAATTTCTGAATAGCTGGAGTTACGAAATTGTCAATGCCTACGGCATTATTATTCCCTACATGACTTAATGTTGTGGCTTTAATCAAAGTAGCCTGACCCCCGGCATTCTCCAGATTTATTTTAAAGGTTTCCCCAGGTTTACCCTCGCCTATTTCAAACGAGCCCTTCATGATAAAGGGTTTTCAATTTTACATTTTTATTAACATCTTTTAAAAGCTTTTAATAAAGCATATCATTTAATATTAGATGTTGCAAGAGGCACTGTTTGGGCACTAAAAATCACAATTCGCATTCATATCGTTTTGATATATTACTTAAGCTGCTTTCCATTGAAATCTTATCTTTTAAGGCAGGCTAAATCCACAGTTTCCCTGATCGCTTTAGAACAACTCGCTATTATAATTATTTGCTCTCCGCTTTATTTAGAGGACAAATGGTAAATGGACATTTTTTAGCAAAAGGACAATTTAGTCTATCTTTTAAAACTAATGCGAAAATTCCAATAATAATTGCAGCGACCACAAATATAATAAATGGAATCTTAATAATTCCTATTTGGCTCAATATAAAAATAATTCCAGCCACAATAATTAATGCTATTGTGATCATTTTACCTCCCTTCCAGAACTACTCTTTCTCGATTATTTCTTATTACTAATAAAAATAACAACTTTTATAATTAAAATTACCCAGGGAAATCCGTGCAAAAACAAATCAAACCAATCCAAGGGTTTTATCAGGCTGCCCCTAAAAAGCATTCCCAGCTTTTCAATAATATGCGGCGGAGCAAAAGGGGCTAACCCTAGTGTCCCACACAACATTACAACTAATCCCCAGTCTAATTGATTAATCCAAACTATTAAATTTTTCATTGATTTCCCATAATTATCATCAAACTACTCTTTCTCCGCTTTGCTACTTTTTACGTTTTAGCTTATTTAATATAAACCCAAACGGCGACTTAAATAGAACCACAGCTTTCCCTGAGATTTTTCCGATACTTTTTACGGATTTCTTCGACATAGTTTTTGTCGTTTTCACTGCCGATCTTGAAACATGCTTTACACCGCTAACAACTTTGGACCCAAGATCACTACTTGCCTGAACAGCTAATTTTGACCCATCTCTAACGCTTCTGCCAATCTTCTTAAAAAAACCAATTGCAGTATTCATTTTCTCAATATAAATTTTTAAGAAATTATAAATCACAGTCGCCAAGAAACCCTCAATTAAAAATAATATAATAAAAAAGAAAGGGATGCTTTTTAAAAACTCAAGTGCTTTCACATGAAAACACAAATCTCCAATGCAATTATAAACATATGTTAATATTGGCAAGAGAAATAAAAGTGCATACAAGAGAGAAGAACCTCCGAGCAAAAATCGTTGCTTATTTAAAATGATTGCATCGTTAATATTGTTACGCCTGCCAGAATCTTCAATCTTATTATATCCCACTCTCACGCGTTCCAACAAAAAAGCAATTAGAATAGCATATAAAATACCTTCTTTATTATTCCGCGCTTTATTTATAAACCCAAATCCCATAATCTACCTTCCATAAAAAGGGGTCACACCTATTTATTCTGCTTTGCCGGCCGGCCTCTTCCTCTTATTTGAAACGATACCTCAAATTTCTCACTCATACGTTCTACAAAACCCCTAGTTCCTATTACCTTCTCCTGATGTATTGTTGTTCGGATTTGATTTAGCTGCTCTTTTCCGCTTTCCTTCACCTCTTCCATAAACTCACAATATTCTTTTCTTCTTTGTCCTATTATATCTTTATTGAGAATTTCATTAAATTCGCCCTTGATATGAGCCTGGGCGCTTGAATATTCATATTTCTCCCCATCGTTCACCATCCCTGCTCTCACAGGATTCTGATCTATATATCGAGAAATAACCCATTCATACTCCGGCTCAACTATATTTAATTTATATCGATTCTCCCATAATTTTCCGCTTCTACCATATTTGCGATTAACGTACTGCGTATAATGTTGGCAAACACTTTTCATCAATCCAATTAACCCCTCCCTGTCTCGGGGATATAACAATAGGTGAAAATGATTCGTCATTAAACAATACGCCCCAACATCAACTCCTGTTTCCAAGCTAGCATTTTTAAGATTTGATAAAAAACACAGCCTATCTTTT